>Ga0126338_10001922_pt1 | contig 13888 bp, 7 predicted proteins | sample OrbCmetagenome_2_FD_92529 | JGI IMG/M metagenome (GOLD analysis project Ga0126338, IMG submission 92529) | Coral microbial communities from Petempiche,Puerto Morelos, Mexico - Orbicella C C metagenome | ecosystem: Host-associated > Invertebrates > Cnidaria > Coral | place: Petempiche,Puerto...
CATAGCTACGTTTTGGGCTGTTTTGTAAATTTTTTGGTGATTTTTGGGTATATTTGGGGATAAATAGTTTTTCTCAAAGGATTAGTAAAATTTATGGAAATAGGAAATTTTGAAGATTTGATGCTGTTTTAAAATTAGAATTTGAAGTTAGAAATTGGTAGATGTACACCAAACAGTTGCCCACCATCCCGGGGTGCCCTTTTGGGGGCAGTCAACTGTCTGGTGGTGTTCTAAACCCCTTTTTTTCTTTTTAATCCCTCTTTGAACTTCCTAAAATTTTACTTAAATTCTTGTGTACCCCCGCCTTAAACACTTTGGAGGGGTCAGTGATTGCACGTGCACAAAAACACTTTTTGTCACGCGTCACGTGTCACGCGTGATTGCATTCTTGTCGGCATTTGTGGAAGAGCCGATGAAACCGTGTATTAATACAACCTAGTTCTCAGTGTTCATTCTATTCTTCCGGAAGAGAAAGGACACTGGGAACGAGGTTGGTATTAATACTGGTTCGCGACAATACTCTTTGTCACTGGCCAAATTTATGAGGACTTTAATCCCGGCATTTTCAATCGAACCTACTCGAACTTAATTTCAATCGAACGCATGGAATGAGTTCGATTGAGTTCGGCAATCGAACGAAATCGAACCCACATAAAAATAATTGGACAATCGAACTCAATCGAACGTCTTTCCAATACAAATTTTTTGAGCCTCGAGTTAAGTCGGTATAACACCTTACTCGTGTTTTTCGTGTTTTTGAGACCACATAACATGATCTTTGTTCAAGCGAATTTATTCACCGAACGCAATCCAACGCAATCTAACAGATTGAGTTCGATTGGTGCGGAAGTCGAACTCACACAGTGTTTGATTCGTTCGACTGCCGAAGTCAATCGAACACAATCCACGGATTGACTTTGATTGAGTTCGATTTCCGAACGTTCGGTTGACTATACCTGGTTTGAAGCATGCAGGGAACATTTGCCAAGAATTCCAACAAGCTTTGGTGCAACTATCGGAAAACTTTTGCGCCAAACCTAGAGCATGAAAAAAATACTCTAAGCTCTCGATTTTATCGCTGTGTGTTTTTTGATTGCAGCTTAATGAGACAGAAACGAGAAAATGACAGCGAATTCATGGCGTTTGTACACAATCAGAGGGGCTCGCATCGACCGCAGCTGGATTCGTTATTGTTAAAACCAGTGGGTATTCTTTTTTTTGTTTTGACCACTTATTGGTATGTTGATCAGCAAGTTTATTGTGCTGAAGGAAAGGCTGTGGTTTATGTCGGTAGACGGTCGGTGGTGTAATATCGGCCGCTTCAACCGCCAGCGCATGGCTTTTAGTATGTAAATGCAATTTAATTTCTCCTTCACTGGACAGTTCTCATAAACGGTGTGACAGGGCTTTGCGAGGGAGGTTTTGGTAATGGGTTCCTCTGTGGTCTATGTTATGCCCTATAGAAAATCGGTAAGTGATCGATTTAAATCCAGTTTGTTTTCTTGTAAGTCATGAAATAGTTAATAGCGGTGTTGCGATTGGTAGCGATTTTCAACTTTGAACTTTCTGTTCTCAGATATTGAAAGCCAGACTGGTGCGATTCACTTGATACATGACTTGATTTCCTCTATTCGTTGTAAAGGGATTTAAGTCACGAGTTTATTACGTCAGGTCGAGGGGAGCCTTTTAACATAACTGTTGAGTGGAGTGAACAAATTCAGAAAATAATTGGCGAGGATTTCATTGCATTTCAACTTGTCCATTTAATTTTTGTTCTGTTCATGAAATTGATTGTGAGCTAAATTTTGTAAAAACCCAATTTCATTCTTGGAGGCCAGCTTTCTGCCTCATAAAGTCAACTCACAGCGTAATTAACGTGTTGATCCTATCTGTTTTAAGTCTAAACCGCTGCCAAACCGTTACGCAGACTGTGAACTGATTGATTAGCAGTGTTATTACCGGGAAGGTCAGAGCCTTCTTTCATGAGTTCTGCTATCTTTTAGTCATCCACAAGCGAAGTATCGTGCATTTAATATCGCATTATTCTGATCAAACTACACTGCCATCAACAATGCTTCTTGAACTCAAAACTCATTCGGGTACAGTGTTTCTCCGAGTTTTCCTTTCCAGAGTTCTGCGCGCATAACTTGGACAGTCCCAGAGGTCCTTTCGTTATTTTTGTCAACCGCGGTACACACGTTTTATGGTCATCATAATTTCCTATAATTGTTATCTTGGTGTTTATTTATTTTCCGATTTGCTGATATGACGTGCAAAAGAGTATTATGTCAGTTGTATTTGAGAAAGTAAATGCGCATTCAGTTCTGCAGAAAATCGCGAACCAACGATTCATACCTGGTTGCAACTTGTTCTTCCAATTACGGTCATTTTTTTTTTTGCCCTTCACAGTTCATTTAGCGCATGTTTGTCAATAGCATTGCTTCGACTTCACCACATGTGAACTATTAAAGGTGAATACAAGTTTAGGTTAAGCCTTTCTGCACTAATTCTCATCGATCTCTTCTGTCACTTTTCACTTTTTTCCAGTCTACCATTGGATTGTTTCGCGAGATAACTTACACACACTCATCAATCTTGTCCTTAAATGGTGATCATTTTTGTAGCGAGATTATTCCATGTTACGATAATGTTATAATCGATTTTGCCCGAGGAAATATTTTGTTTAATAAACAGAGACTTGACAAAATAGTTAGTTTTGACTTCGACGGTCGACTTGTGTGTTGCACGCTACAATAGGCTCGCTGGCCAATTTCTATTATCTTTTTAGGTCTTCATTAGACGAAAAAGCACAACGTTTTTGGAAATTAAAATCTGGGAGGCGAGATGTTGCGTAGACAAAAGTCGTTGAAAAGAAGTTATTGTTTTTAAGTGTTTTTTAATTTTAGAATCCGGCAGAGCGTTTCGTTCATTAGATTATGAAGTGCGTGCTGGGACGTGTTAGTCAGAGAGCGGTACAATCTGTGTACGATAACTTTATCACAGTTGAGCATTTGTAGCGTATATGCATACTTTTGGTTCTTTATGTTATCATTTGCTGTTGTCCTGTGATGGTTCGTGTGTACTTGTGCGGTATCACAGAAAAATAGAAGCGCTTTGATTAATTAGAACTCGGTCTAAAGACAGCCTGGAAAACTCGGGTCTTTTGAAGTCAAGGTTAATTATAACGGTTCTAATAATAAATAGTCTTTTATTGTATTGCATTGTTGCCTGTTTTCAATGGGAGTGAATGTTTTTGAAAATACTTTTGTATCGCTCATATGCCGGGAGAACAGTGCTATTTATAGAAAAAAGATGCAAAAACCTGGTTTGAAATTGTTTTCTCATTTTAACTGATTACTGGCATTTCGCCTACGAAACTCATGTGAAAATTTCCGTAAAGTTGAACTTCTACTACAGAAAATGATATGTATGTAATTAAAGGGAGCGAGAGTAATGAGCAGTGTTTTGGGACAAGAGCTGTTAAGTTGTAGTTCCCGATCGATCCGACTGTTACTTTAAATGTACTTCAAGCTATATGTATGCAAAAGAGAGAAGAGGAAAATGTGTTCTGTACGTCTCCACTTTGTTTGAAATTATTATGTCCCTCGGGTACTACGCGCGCCGTGATTGGCCAGTTAAGTGGGCCATATTCTGCTCACGGCCTGCTGAAAATGTGTTTTTTGATTTATCGCCAAGGTTCATAAAATGTTTTATTACGTGTACAACATGCTATGAATTAAACGTTTTAGCAAAGATTTAGAATTGACTCGTTTTGCTTTTGACATATGTCAGTCATTTGAAGCCGTTTCGCGAGTCTTGAATTGGCTTCCTGAACCCGTCAGACACACATACAATGGAGATATAATAAATATGTTATTAACCTCGCTTTCTCGGTCCGTGCTTTAATTTAGATATCCTCCTTTCTGGTAGTGTTTTCAGTGTACGGTTCAAAGCTATACTATAGACTACGAGTAGTCCCTCTTTCTCTTAGTCTTGCGGTCTCGCTCGACGGGCTAAGCGAAAGAGAGCGTCACTACTCGTCGTCAACAGTCGTTTGCTGAGCAAGCGTTCAGTAAAGCGGATGAAAAGATCGCAATCAACGTGATAACAGGATTAACACGAAGATTTAGGAGATCAGAAGTCTTTTATCGTGATAACGATTACAGAATACAATGTGGATAACTGAATTTGTCCCACGGTTCCGCATACAGGTACAAGGAATATAAACGAGGTTTGGTCATAAATAAGCCCTTCTAAAATTGTTAGGGGTTTGTTTGTCACGAATTTCTCTCTTTACTTCCATTTTTAACCGAAGACTGTTAGTATTTCCTCTCCGCAACCCTAAATCGTAAAACGAGGAGCGAAAGACATGAAAAAAGAAATAAATAAATATAAACCGGCAAAAAGTGGAGGCGAGGATCAATTTGTTGAATTTTTACCGTGCCTTTTTTTGGGAGTGGGTAAAGGAGGCGCTAAATCGCTTACCGAATGTCGGAAATCCGTTTACGAGGCTGTTAATGCACGTGCTGGTCAATTATGTCTTATTTGTTAGACTTAATTCTAGTTCAAAATTCTTCTTCATTCTTTTTAACAAATATTAACATAAAGAAGAGCAAATATGTACATTTGCGGTACGTTCGAGTCGAGTCTACAACAAGGAACATGGAATCCATTTGTTGTCGTTAGAGAACTGACCGCAGCGAATTGCGTCTGAATTGTTCTCGTGTTTTCCAGATTAAGAATCTGGAATGTTTATTCATTCAAGGACGTACGAATTGTGCGAATGCCTATTATTCCTGGTACGTTTTTTCGTTGAGCCCACTACAAACTATTTGTTTCGAAAGCGTCAGTTTTTTTAAGTTACCAAAATTCACTTGAATTGGCGAAAAACTAGTCCTTTTTTTTGCTGGGAAAGGAAATCGGTAATTGAGATAATAACTTCTTTCTCATGACTTCGAGATAACGGTTGTCAACCGGGAAGAAGTTTTAATTGTCTTCGTAATTTAAAGAATTGAAGTGTATTGCTATTTGTAGACATTCACGTATATTTCTGTATGTGGGTGGCGGGGTATTTCCTTCCAACCGGAAAAACGAGGCAGCTATATCTGTCAGCACGAGAGACTGATTTATAACACCAAATTATGACTTGACTTTCGAGAAGCATCACATCCAATTACAATTTCCCTTTGGAAGTGAAGTGGCCAAAATTATCGAGTATGCTTGAACGTTGGCGAAGAAGATTAACGCTCACCGCCTTCCACGTTTTTGGAAACTGTCTCTTGGCCGGAGCTTACATCACCGATGAAAACATTCCACAACTTATTGAAGAAGATATTGAAAAGGTATAATTGTTATATTGAGCAGGTTTCGCTTTTTCTTTGATGTGTTTTATGCTCGCGAAAATAACGCAATTTGTCCGCAAAATACTTCAACGACTTTGAATAGGTCTTTGCACTTTAAAATTCCGAATGACCAAAGTGTAATTTCTCCGCACAAAATCGATACAGTTTATCAAGATGAGAGATGACGAGAACAGAAGTCGTCAATTAGATACTGTCTTGATGTACTTTGAATTCTCAGAACTAACTTGAAGTAAGGAGAATTCGTATTTCAAACTTCGTGTTGAAAGAGTCAATCTTAGTTTTTGTTTTCATCAATGATACTGTCTAGTCGGTGACATTGCCCAGACTCAAATTTGTGGTTTTGTGATTCAGTCTGTTATTTCATTCCGTCGTATATTTCGCATCGGAGAAAGCAAGAATAGCTTTAAATCCGAGTTTGCCTTCAGCGAGGGCAGTTCAAGGAACAGTTTTGAATTTCAGTTTCACCTTCATGGTGGCCGGAACACATGCTATTTGGTCGGATTGTTTGTTTATGTTTCGTACTCAATTTATAAGTGAAAATGTGTCATTTGAGCGTCCGTCCAACATATGACATCTGATACGACATACAAGGCTCGTTCTGTCACACACGCCTCACAACACGGTCCTCCGAGCGTATTACGTCCAGCATCGGAGAAAGATTCCTTGTTTTTGCCCACCTGAATGTCTCCACAGCGGAGAAGACGGTTTAGAAAGTTAAGTAGCAGGATCAGAAAGAGCTTTCGCGCTGCTAAGAGATGGAAGAGTTCGTTTAGAGTTCGCCGAAGAAGCTCGACATTTCGGGTAAGCAATATGTTGCCCAATATTTTGCTTTGATGATGGCGTTAACGTTGAATTGCAGTTCTTTTATGTATCTAGAGTTGCTTTCGAAGCGCTCAAGACTTGTTTATTTGAAGTACGGCTCCTTGTGAAAGACTTTTTAAAGCGACAGTATTCTGTTGCATGTTTTGAATTCAAGAACGGCCGTACACAAGAAAAATGTCGCTTTTGGTCGTGGAAACCAACTTCGGAAACAATAATATGCAGACGTGAATTCTTTAACTGTAAATCCCTTGACCTTATGTTTTGTTATTTTTTACGGACAAGAATTTTCTTCAGCTCTATTTTGACCAGTTTGCGTGATTAGAGATGCCGACGTTTCCGGTCCAGGAAATACCTGGAATTATAATTCTCCTGGAACTCTGCGCGATGCAAGTGGTATATTTATTCGCTTTTCCCTGCTCTTATAGCCAGTCGATAGTTGTCGGGTTTATATACATCGTAGTGTTTAAAACAAGCATTGTTCAATAATTAGGGATTGTTTATACTGAAAACAGATCGCCTACAACCCTGAACTGAATAACCACTTTGTAACAGGACTCCACGAACATTCCAACAGCCATGGTGCTTTAATTTTTTTGTATCATAATTATGATTTACCTTTTCACGCCCCTATATTGATTTTGTTGATTAATTCAGAATGCTATTAATTGATATGCTTTCTCTTTGTAAACGTTGTGGTCTTTCATGAGTCTAGTCAAAGGTCGTTGGGAGAAAAACAGGAAAATATTTGTCTTTGGAGAGTTTCATGCATCGATGCCCTACCGGAGAAGTTTCACCCGGCAAGATGATAAGATTTGGCTTATTGTCTTCATGTTGGGAAGTAGAAAGACTTTGTGGACTGGTGTTATTTTCATTGTGGGCTTCAAAGCTAACACAACAGTCGTTTATTGAGCGTTATAACGAAAGAAAAGATTGCAATCTGCGTATCGAAACGATGGAAGAGGCTTGGCACTTGGTCGCTTGTGATGAAATTCGAAGCGCTCCTTCCCGCGTAGGCGTTTGTCGTAGATTTTAAAGATAATTGGATCCACTTGATGGAGAGCCTACGTACGTGAGCTCAACATGTGTTGTCTGCTTAGAAATTCCAAAGAACCGTCCCCCGGCGACATGAAACTTTTGCTAGGGTCAAGAACATTTTCGTTTCACGTTAATTCTCTTTGAAAGGCTAAATGACGTCAATACACAGTCTGATGATAGTGACTTTTCCACGCACACATGTTCGCTGTTTTATTAGATAACCAAAGAACAACAACAAGAACAACAAGCTGTTCTAGCATTTGCTTGACGGCAATCAATCGCTTAATCTGGTTCCAGGTTCGTTTTTCCAAATTCGCCGCGGAGGAGTGAGGAGAGTTAGGTCGAGTCGAAATGTAGACTAAGAGAGTAGAGGTATGGACGAAGCTAAGAAATTTCTCGGCGACCGCTGACTCAGTGCCCTAGACTAAATTTGGCCAAAATGTTATTGTGCACATGCTCAGAGAGGGAAGGGGTAAATGCCTTTTTGCTGCTGTGATTTTTTTATTCCCTTCCTTCATCCCCTAGCAAATTTGCGTTTCGTAAAATTGTTATTTTCCTACTATACTGTTTAGAAGTTTGTGAAATTTCCCACAGATAACTTCATATTTAGTTCTAATTGGCACACGTGGTACAGATGGCGGGAAACAACCAGAAGCTGTGACGGATGCGACAAGTTATGGCGGGAAACCAATGAGAGTTGCGACGCGGCGTGCGAAGCACATTTTGGCGGGAAAAAGCGTTCCAGCCTCTTCGTAGCGTGAATGCTGAACAAGAACGGAATTTATTATATGGATGTGTCTGAATTGAATTTGATTGGCTGAAATCGATATTGACCGCGGTCTAGATTTTCCTATCTAGACCGGCATCTAGACCGGCATCTAGACCGGCATCTAGACCGGTTATATTTTGCGGTGAAAAAGTTGCAAACTAAAACACAAAAATATTGACTATTTTCGTCTATGGAAGTGCCAAAAAGCCTGATGAGGTAGAAAGAAAAAGTAAAGAGGACGGGCTCAGCAAACTTAAGATTTAAGCTCAGCTCATCGCCGTTCGCAAGCAAAATGTCAGTTAGTACAAACCAGTTACAGTAAACGAATTATTGTTTTTCTTGTTTGCCATACAATAAACATCTGTAACAGGGGTTAGTCGGTCTGTATGGGAGAATCTTGACCTCGGTCGTGTGTACAGACCTCGGTCAAGATTCTCCCATACAGACCGACTAACCCCGGATAATAAGGGCTAAAGAATGTTCCGTGAAGCTAGTCGTTAACCAGTCCATAACACTGCTCTGTGACTTTGTGATTTCAGGTTCAACATGTGGTGGAGTGCGAGAGAATCTTGTCCAACTTGCTGGAAAAGACACCCGAAACTCATCGAGATTACACAGAATTAGGAAAAGTAGTCTCAAAATTTAAGCAGGTTTGCGCTCATGTTCCAGTAGTTAGGAATAGGCCATTTTACAGTTGTGTGCTTAGTTACCTGGCCTATGAATACAAGCGAGGCTGAAGGTGACCTTGTTTTGATACAAACCCGGCTCTGCTTTTCTCATTTAAATGGCAACTAGAAAGCATAAGAACAATTTGATGTACACAACAAAAGTAGTGAGGGCTGTTTCAAATCAAGGTCACCTCCAGCCTCGCTGCTATTCAAAGGCCAGCTTACTGAAAAGACAACTGTGAAATGGTCGAATGACGGATTTCTTGTGAGTAGGGGGGAGGGGGTTGGAGGAAAGCTCTCTTTTTCCTTCACCCCGTATTCTAAGAAAACTTGCTCGCAGGCTAGCTGACGTCACTATTTTCCGAAGTGCTTGCTAGCGGGTGCTGTTTGTTGATTGGATAGTACGAATTGGAATCTCTTCGATTTTTTTTTTCTGCGAAGACGTACGACAAAAGATACTTTTTTTCCACAACTGACTTTGCTTAATGGCGAGTCAGTGTGGGTAGGTCGAGCGACGTGGGTAACAGTAGCCTGTAAATAGGATCTCTAGTCGAGGATGGGGGGAAGAGAAAGCGGGAAGAAAGAAGCCCTCGGCCACTTCACTCTCAGCCAGGTCCATCTCAGCCCTTCTAGCCTCAGTCAGACCCTTCCAGCCGGCGCCTGTTCACAGGCAAGGGTAACAGCGTTGGCTAGGGTCACTGATTGTGTTGTTCTCGGACCCGACGCTTTACTCTCACAATGGTCCACTCCACCCGGCCCACTCCACCCAGGAAAACACTTCGGTAACCAGTGAATTGTTGTAGGGAATCTGTCAGACATAACTGTCGGCAAAGGACTGGCATCTCATCCAGGGAAAATGTATTTCTTTTCGGTGGTTGCTTTGTATTAGTTCCCATTGGGTTAATTAGACCTTTATATACCACTCCTTGAGAATATCACACCACTAGACGCCGACCAGTTTACTCGAGGCTGTTTTTTCCTTAGTGTTAATATCGTTATTTAAAATAGCATGTGACATATTCTTATATTTTCTGGCTTGTAACCTGTATTCAGCGTGTCTCAGGTTCTTGTAAATAAACTCGATTATTGCTGGCGGCTCCCTCCACTATTTGTTGTGTTATTTGTCTCCTCTACTTATAATAGAAATGTTTTCTATTCGGCCGAGCGAAGCGAAATATGATAGAATTAACATCATGTTAGTTGCTTCATACCATGTAACCGAGATGGATCATGGCTCCGCTGATCTGAAGGGTTGGAGCAGACCTTATCTTCTGCTAGCCTGCGTTGGAGTTGGAGTTGTAGGAAGTGTACACTGAATATCCTAAGGAACGTGATACGCACAATATACCTTGTGTGTAGAAGCCGAAGTGGTAAGAAGCTTATAAAGTTAGCGGAAGTAATTATAGGAGACAAGTAAACGTTTTGTTCTTTCAGATGGTGAAGGACAGAGAAGAAGAGGTGGTGGAAGCAGAAAATGAGGTATGAACTCAAATTAAACAAATTTTTATAAAGCCCCAGTGAGGGACGCAAATTTGGGCGACCTGCACCTTTTACAAGGCTCGTTATAATTGGCCAAACGAAGCGATAAATAATGAAAACAAACAGGGCCCCTCGGCCTAAGAACAAAAGAGGCGCAGATTAACAAGAAATAATTAAAATAGAGGTTTTTAAAGAGGTGGAGATCAACCGTACAATTCTGTCGTTCATACGTTTGTTCATGTTGTTCGTGTTACCTTGGTTGGGCCGCGGAGGAATTTCAAGTTCGTTGATTCCAAAGGATGAAGCAATCGTTGCTGACGTCACTGTTTACATTTTCCTCATTGACATACGACTTTGTGCAGAGAAGGCATCACTCTAGACACGAATTGACTACAAACAATTAAAGAGCTTGTGAAACTTAGTATTGGGTAAAATGTTTGGCCCTTTGGGTGTAATATTCAAGGGGAAATTGGCTTTCAGAAACTGAGAAATTTCTGGATGGCAAAAATGCTATCCGTGTAGAATTTTGAGTTTTTAAACCCGCGTCGCACGAACAGTATTCAATACATTGGGCTCAAATTCCTTGGGATTCTTAATTGAACTGTGCCCTTTCAATATTCCGAGCTAAATGTTTTTGTGGCTAAATGTTTTGGAGACTCTCCTTTGAGAAAAAGAAGCCGGCTGTCCAGGTAGATTGCATTATGGGCGATTTTAATAATTTCTTAGTATTTTATCCTTAATTAATCTTCCGGTATTAACTTGAATTGAATAGGTGGTAAACAACATATACATTATCAGTTTGATTTATTTTAAGCAATTTTGTTCTATATTTATATCGCTAGACCCAAATCCCGTCAAAATGCGCCTGATTTATTACAATTTTTCAAGCTTATTATTGAATTGTCCAAATTAATCCTGCACTGGGATTCGTGTCCAAACAGGTGAAAGAGTAAGCACTTTAATTGAAGAAAAAAAAATGCTTAAAATTGGAATTGCAATCCTTGGAATTTCTTATTTGGGCAGCAGGTTATACCATCACGTGTATTTACAAAAGTAAAGGCGGGAGATGAAAAGTTCATTTTAAGTCGAATTTCTAACCTTATTATTAGTAAAGAGGATTTCCAAGCACTGTAAATAACGCGCTCTCTGTAAACTGAGTCAGTTAAGATGAAGCTACAGACATCTGAGCAAGTTTCGGACGGAGTGGTGACCATGTCCGATCTCTTATGGCCCCTGGGCACATGTCTATATGTCGCTTCTTCAGTTGCTTTAAACCATTTAGAATTTTTGTATTTCACAGCCGGATCACTTATCTTTTAGCTAAGTTCGTTAAATTCAGTCGAACTTAAGGAGCTTGTTGAAGTTCTGAATATTTTCATCAGTGTTTTCATAGAGAAACAACTCCAATGTTACGTTCTTCCAACACTGTAATCGCGCCAAGTTATGAGCGCTTTTTCTTGTCCTCATTTTGTTATCAACGTGAAGTAGATAGCAGTTAACTGGTCGCTATAAAGCGCCTTGGGAAATCTGTCGTTTCGAGCTTGAGCTTGTAAAGGTTTACTCAGAGGAAGAAAGATTTACTCCGAGAAAAACAGTTTTTTTGTATCGAAAATTTTCCTGCCAACAAGCAGTACGTTGGAAGGCCTTGAAACTATGCGTAACATGTTTTAGGTGTTAATCTAAAACCTGGTGAATGTGATGCAAATACAATGGCACGCGAACGCCCCCAGTCGACACGAAATTCGTGTGGAGAGTATTTATAGTTAGTTAAAGTGATGATGGCGCATTTTTTCGTCGCTCGACCATTGTTCGTTCATTTGTCCACGTTTTTGTGTTTTTGTATTTTGTTGTTGTTTTTTTAAATTTATCGTTGTTTATCTACGTGCTTGTCGTGATGTTAATCTCATTTTCGGATGCAGTTGACCCACTAAAATGAAATCCCATTTAAAAGCTTTGCCGACTTACATATTTAAGCTGGCATTCCTTGCCGCCTTTTTCTGGTAGTTTGACATTTTTATTGTTTGTTTCCTTTAATTTTCCTATATCTTTGCGAGACATGTAGGCTCCGTTGGTATGTATGAGAGACAAGAAAACATGAGGAAGAAGTATCAGAGAGTTGAGGGGAGGGTATAGATGTGGCTGTCAGGGCCGCAGCCAGTATGAGGCAAACAGAGGCACTTGCCGGAGTCATTTGTTTTTTTTTCGTTTCTGTTGTTTCTCTTTTGAAGAGAAAAGTAAAACACTGCAAAATTTCTAGGAAGACAATTTAACCGTGGACATTGCCTCAGTCGTAATTTTTTTTTTGTTTACGTCTGACAGTATTTTGCGCGTTGTTTAGAAACGCTTTTGTTTTTGTTATTAAAAGCTTTGTTTTAGCACTTATTCCTTCCGTGAGATATGATCCAAATCTTGTGCTTAATCCAATTATAGTCTTTACCGCACCAGATTTAGAAATGATTTTGGAAAACAAAACTTCAGCCAGACCAAGGTCACGTCGAACCTGCCCCTCCAGTGGTAAATTCGTGGTATGAATTTTTCTTCAAGTTCTTGGCTGATTGCTCTTGATTCAGTGGATTTTCCGTCGGAGTTTAAGTAGGAAAAAAGACTCTATTTACCGTGGGATAAGAATTTGCGAGCTTTCACTGACAGCGAACGCACTCATTTGCCCAATCTATGACAGTTACGGTTCTTACTTAAGAGAGCTGAAGTTCTTTCATAAAAAGAACGAAAAGTTCTTTATTCCAGGGATCTAAAAATTTTAACTTACTTTACTTATGGGAACAATCTCGATACTCTTTATGAGTAGTCTAATCATAGAAGCTGTGCTAGCTGAAATTTTGTATAAAGGAAAAAAGAAACCTGGCATTTGACGAACGTTCAAGAAAGTATCACAGTCGGCATCTTGAAAATTACTGACAACTTGACAGTAATTTTCGAAATTCAAGTGTATTTCATGTAACTGAACACGGCGTTGATTGGTGGATCGGAAATAGCCAAAAGTGCATTCGCGAGAAAGTGTTTAATTAGATTGCTTTCAGAACCGTAATGGCGACGAAAGAGCGATCGGTTGCGCATGCGTATGACACGACGTGTTACGTTCATGCATGCGAGTAGTGTTTACAATCCACGAACACAACTTTAGACAGTGTCTGCAAACGTTGCAGTGTCGGGTTTGCTTTTTGTGAGAGAAAATGTGATTTGGACAGTCAATGAGAGTGTTCCGGAACTTTGTGCGAAGACAACAACACGTTTTTCGAGCAGTGAGAATTTTACAAAGAGGAATGTGGGATATTTTAAATCCGGAAAAATGCGACATCCTTTCGTCACCAAATTGAACACGTTCACGCCCGAGATGTCGACCTCGTCCCTCGTGGAAAACTTGTCTGCAAATTAAATACTTTTTAAAAGGTCTCGTCATCGCTAACGATGATTGAAATTGCCCACAACTGTTCATGTAATTTTTCTGGCTTCGAATTTAGGGAGTTCTTAACAACGACCACTGTGATGTTTTAAATTAACGCACGAGATTAAGGCACTCGGATTTTGTGTGTTCTTTAGAATCAGTAGTTTGAAGTCAATACACGGACTTCGTTAATTAGCTAGTGACGAAGAACGATGATGGGTTTATTGAAGTCTTGTTGAAGAGAGTCTTCATCCTATTGAACTGGAATTGTTTTTGCACGTTTTATGTTTCATGGATTCAAATCCGAAGACTTTTTGTGGCAAATTCCCAGGGGGGGGGGGGGGGGGGG
>Ga0126338_10001924_pt1:0-10000 | contig 13887 bp, 8 predicted proteins | sample OrbCmetagenome_2_FD_92529 | JGI IMG/M metagenome (GOLD analysis project Ga0126338, IMG submission 92529) | Coral microbial communities from Petempiche,Puerto Morelos, Mexico - Orbicella C C metagenome | ecosystem: Host-associated > Invertebrates > Cnidaria > Coral | place...
AAAAAGAAAAAGAAAAAGAAAAAAGAAACAGGTAAAGAATACAAACATGCAAAAATTTTGGTCGGATTTGTTTGGCTTAGTGATTATTAGAGCATGACTGTGAATTTAGAATGAACTTGAAATGTGGGATAAAATTTATTGCACGTTCTGTGTTTCAGCTTGTAATTTCCTTACTGAACTGTATCTCTTCATGTGTGCTTCCTTCTGAGTTTTTCCCCAAAGTTATGAAGCGGACAAACAATTTCAATTGCAGTGTTGGACTGTCCCAATGGCGTGGCCTAGCTCAAACCCTGTATAATAAATATCTTATTAACCTCATCTTCTTGGTCCATACTTTAAGTTACGGATCCTTGTTTTTCCCCTTCCATTTCTGGCCCGCAGGCTTTGAGCTTTGGCCATAAATCAAAGAGGAAAAGACGAGGATTTGTAACTTACAGTATGGACCTCGAACTCAGTTTGACCAACTGACTGACTGACCAACTGATTTACTGACTTACTGACTGACTTAGCACCTTGTAGATTTTGTATTTGCCTCTTGGTCATTAATTAGCTTGTTGAAATTCCAATGACACAAGTGGAAAGATTTCTGAGTTAGTTAATTTAAAAAGCTAGCATATTTTCAACTATGTTAAAGGTGATTGTAAAGCAAGGCGTCTTTTGCAATATTTCTAGCGAAATGATACCGTTATTAAAGAGACCAAGCAGCAGGATGACACAGACAAGTTAAAGGATAGGTAAGTAACTTAGAAACTCCAAGAATGGTACAGTTACTGTTTTTCCTATAAAACCTTGAACACCAGAGAAAATTTCTGGAATGTGTATTGTGGGATTATGCAATATGTTGCATTATACCATATAGCTGGTGATTATCTTGTGGCTTTGAGGACTAGATGTGATGCGGCAGACAGGTAGACTGGGTACTAGTAATTTCGGGTGATTGTTTTCGGGATAAGGCGGCCATTGCCATAGGGAACCCACATGTTTATTTGAGTACTGCAAATGCTCATATTATGTAATCTAAAACCAGAAATTAAAGAGAAGAATAAACTTAATTGCCTGTCATCTTCTTGTTAGTTTTCATTCTGCACCATGATTGGTCTGTATTGGAGAATCTTGATTAGGGTCCTGAGTATCGACCGAACGCGGTGAGGTCTGTATGCACGACCGAGGTCAAGATTCTCCCATTCAGACTGACCAAGCTCGGTTAATAAGGTTTTTATTATAAGGCAAATTTGTTTAATGTAACTGGTTTGTATTTAACTCACATTTTGCTTGTGACCGGCAATGAGCTGCACTTAATTCTGCCAAAGTTTACTCGTCCTCTTTACTTTTTTTCTCATCAGGCTTTTTGGCACTTCGATAAATAAATATTGTTAGAAGAAAATGATCAGTATTTTTGCATTTTAGTTTGCAACTTTTTCACCACAAAACATCACCAGTCTAGATAGGAAATTCTAGATAGCTTTCAATATCGATTTCAGCCAATCAAATTCATGAATGTGGTACTTCCCAGTCCTTGTGAGACACAGCCATACATGTATACACCTTTTCATGTTCATTTACAAAAAAATATCCTTTCATTTGTGTCCAAATTTGTTTCTTTATGATCAATATACTCTCATTAACACCATTATGACCTTCATTTGCAGGTAAGGAACGTTCAAGAATAACATTTGCAAACAATACCTTCCTTTGACATTCGTTGGCTGTAAATGTATTTTAGTTTTTGTCGAAATAAAATTTGTCGTCATGAAACTACAATCATTTACATTTTTGGACAATACTTTTTCAACAAAAGACTTTCAATATCACAATTTGCATGAGAACTCACAATTAATTGAAAGGGTGAGTGCAAAACCATACTAAGTGATGATTTGGGTGAAAAAAAAAATTTCTCAAAAGTGCCTAAATTTTCACGCAATGGTCTTCAATGTAATGGAAAAACATTGTGTATTTTTGTTGCTAGTTTTTGCTTCATTTTTGAGTTATAATGTATTCAAAACAAACTTGGCTTTTTCTAGCTGTGTTTTTAGGAGTTTATTTGTTTAACAGGAAGCAGACACTCTCTCAAATGAAGCGCCTCATTCTCAGTAAATTGACTGCAAATTATATTTTGAATACTGACGTGGACTTTTTTCACTTGTTTGCAAATTGTTGCAAGAAAATCTGCTTGGGTCAAGATAGCTTTGATTTTCTGGAGCAACAAAGGGAGTGTCTTATGTCAGTAGGATGCGTGAATGTAGCTTCTGTTTGTAGCGTTCGAAGTCAAAATCAAATCCAGCAGTATCAGTTAGCTGTCTTCCTTGTAAGTTGGAGAATAGCATACAAAGCGGGAATCTGGGAAACATTGTTTACATCGGTTGTGGTGACATGCAACACACATGTGAAATTGATCGGGTGTCAAAGGAAATACTATCAAACAGAAGAGATGCGCTGCTTTAGAGCTCTGTCAACTAACAATCAAAGTGTTCTTTTAAAGTACCTTGCCTGCCTGCCTGCCTGGTGGTTAAGAGGCATCATAAAGCCTTGAAAAACCCGTAATTCATTACCACATTTTAAAGAACCAAAATGTGCTCTGATTGCTCGAACAAACTGATACCCATGCAGTCGAGGTATTGTCGTTTCCTTGTGAAATCAGTATTTTGCTATGATTAAAGTGAAATCAACATCTTTGAACTTACGCGTTCTTGTGAAATCAACATTTCGCTGCTTTTGAAGTGAAGTCAACATCTTTGCGGTCACAAGTTGAAGTGAAATCAACATTGAGAAAAAAATCTTTATGGTCAGACGCTGACTTTTCAACATATAAACACCTAAAGATGCCGCCAGAGGAAATCAAGTTTTTTTGCATACATTTTATCTTGAAAACAAAGCAAAATCAGGGCTTGAAATTGTGACTCACTGGTCGCCAATGCGACCAAAAATTGAGCACTGGCGACTAAATTTTCAGAACTGGTCGCCAGCTGGCGACTTGATCGCGTTTCGTCTGATAACTAAAGAAAACCACGACACAACTTTTGTTTTTAAATCTTTATATTAGGAAATCAATCGGATGTGGTAGCTAGCATACAACTCAGCTTTCTGTTCCCAGTAAAATAATGTCTGAATATTACAAGATAATCGAAAAATATTGAATGTATTTCGACACGTCGATACCGCGTTCACAGCGTGCCATATTGTTTCAGTGGCTTCTTCCGAAACTGGGATCGCAGGCGCACTTCAACACCATGTGCTTTTCATTTGCCGCGAAAATGGTGGCAGATATACCAATCAGTTGAAGGAATTACGTGAGTTTTTACGTGTGGGGTATTAAGATTCAGCCAAAAGGTTAATCCAAACTTTGAATCCGTCATCAGTTGTTGATGTAGGGAAAGCGGATTTCACCAAACTGTTGGCAGCGAAAAGGTGTCGAGGAAAGCAAGTCGAAAATAAAGAACGGCATTTCGAAGAAGTAGCAAAGGGAAAATATGCAAGGACCCGTGTTTGTCTCACAATGAAAACCACGGACTTAAAACATTTTATGCTTCGCGTCATTTAAAATGACTATGGAGACAACCATCACCTTCGGACCAGATACATAGTACCTGGGAACAACGGTAGCTTTATAACTAAGTGTTACTCATGCTGTTTCTAATTGTTTTCGCTCTTCAATTGGGACTTTTCTTGCGTGCAAAGTAACGTATAAAATTGTGTTCTTGTGGAACTTGTATATAGAATAAGTTGGCGACCAAAATTTACGATCTGGCGACCAAAATTTTTCTGTTAGTAGCCAGCTGGCTCCCGAACGAAAAAGTTAATTTCGAGCCCTCAAAATCAGTGGCATAAATACAGGACCATGTTTTTCTGTTACATTGAAGACCACATTCAAAAATTCAGGCACGTTTGAGAAAAAAAAGATTCACACAAAATCGTCACTTAGCATGGTTTTGCACTCACCCCTTCAATTGCAGTATTATTCTACAACCATATTCATGAAGGTGACAATCTTTAGTGCAGTGAGACAAACATTACAGCCAAATTTATTTTTGGAAAATAAAAATTTTATCAAATTTGGCTGAACGATTTATCGCTCAACTGCCTCACTATTGAGGCATCGTGACAAATATGTTTGCATGAAATGATACCATTGTCCACATTTAGCTGCCGTAATGGTACCAATATTTTGTTGTAGGGCTTGCTTCTGCAACAGCTGAGTGTGATAATTTCCCAAAGCAAGCTTCTTCTCTGTTATTCATCTGTTCCTGTACCTCAGGACGGCTGATGTCTGCTTTGATTGCCGCTTTTAAGGAACGTACAACTTGTTCTACAATGTTGAAGAATGGACTGTAGGGTGGTAACTTTTTTAGTTCTGTGTTGGGACTGGGAATAGCGGGGTTATTGTGGGCTGGCACTCTGTCATAAATGAAGATAACATGTTCGTCAGTAACGAGGTGTTTGCCAAGAAGTCATCAAATCTTTGCGCATTCATCCCACCAATAACTGCAGAGTAGAAAACCAGACCATTGGTGGGTGAAACGGCCATTGTGACAGTAACATTTCTTCTTTGCTGACCACACACCTGTCTGTTGGCCCGTTCCTCCAGTGTTTCAGCCAGAAAATTTTACCTGAGGGCCAAAGTGGCCCCTGAAGATCTTTTTTAGGGGCCAATTTTTTAGAAAAGGGGCCAATAAATTGAAAGCTACAGAATGAAAAAAATGCATCAGGGTACCAAGGAAAATAAAGCAGTTTATTAGGATCTATGATAAAATTTATAGTAAGTGCTTTTCGAAGTGTTTCTACTCAATAAAATTTCTTTTGAAACAGCTACTATTATGAAGGATCCGTGCATTACAAGAGAACAATCCTTAGGCAAACATGACGTAGTCAATGATCAAGGGTTTGCAATGCATTATAGGGCGATTTCAAACATGGTCAGCCATTTGGAAGTTTTCCGATATGAGAGAATCAATACAGCAAAGCAAAAGCAAGGATTGACTTTTCTTATGATGAATGTGTTAGAAGCAAAGATCTTTCAATATGAATTTCTTGAAGGTCATAATGTGTGACAAAATAACCGTATTTTGTGTATAGTAGGTCCACATCAGCCCTTCGGCTGCCAAATCCCCTCTACAACCCACTTATCAAATAAAGTTTACTTACTTACTTTACTTACTTACTATTGATCGTCAACACAGAGAAATGTAGTCTCCATTATGCCATGTTATGGTGACTAAACCAGAATTTTTGGTCGCCAAGGATGAAATGTTAGTTGCATTGGTGACCGTATCGATCACAATTTCGAGCCCTGGATGACTTTTATAATATTATGACTGTGTTAAGCCTGCAGTCTTGTAAATAGAAAGGGCCATACTGGCCCTTTTTTCGTTTTTCTGGGGGCCATCTCTGATTGTAACGCAGGATTCCCACAATGGCGCGCTCTAGCGGAAACACTGTTCCGCTCTTCTGTGACTTCTTGCAGTCCAAATATTGTAACCACATTCGTCTATGAAAAACACTGGCTCACCACAGCATGGCCCATGGACCAGTTGGCATAGTCCAGTCGTTTCTGAATGACATCAGGACAGTTTCTTACCGCAGGAACAGGCCTGGCCAATTTTACATGAGACAACATTACTCCCAGAGTTCTTGCCACAGCGTGGTCGCAGATTCTAGGTTTTCAAAGAAGTTGTTGTCTCAATTCTTCATCAAGCTGTGTTAGCGTCAGTAAGCAATTTTCGCTCAAAATTTTGTTGAGGCAGTCTCTCATCTCATTATCTACCCTAACATTGTTTGGGCCTCCACATGGTCTTTCCGCGATTCTGCCTTCCCTTACATATCTCGACACAATACTTCTGGCTGTGGATCTGTTGATTCCAAGTGTATCTGCAACTATTAAATAGTCTTCATTGACATCTTCAAAGGCCCTGATTATCCTTTCATGATGTTCAAATGGATTCTATTCTTTGTGGCATTCCTGAGGAAATCTAACTGTCACTGTCACATGTACACTGTATTGCGCCCTCTGAGTTGTATGCAAAAGGTTCGTATGAGGCTGAATTTATATCTGCAAGGGGAGAATTGTGAAAATATGACTTTAAAAAAGTACATCTGGTCCCTTGTTCTATAATCAAATTTTGAAGGAAAATTGGGTGAGATATCTCTGTTCAAAAGAATCACGCTAATGAGGTATTGTTTAATGTTAGGTGAAAATATGGTTATGTTTTTCTCCCTGCACTTAAGATTGTTACCTTCATGGATATGGTTGTATAATGATGCAATTGATTGTGAGTTGTCATACAAATGGTGTTATTGAAAGTCTTTTGTTGAAAAAGGATTGTCCAAAAATGTAAATGATTGTCGTTTCATGAGCACAAATTTTGTTTCAACAAATATGAAAATACATTTACAGCCAATGAATGTCAAAGGAAGGTGTTGCTCATCTTTTTATGATTTTAAATGTTAATTCATATGCAAATGTTATTCTTGAACATTCCTTAAGTACAAATGAAGGTCATATTGGTGTTAATGAGAGTGTATTGACCATAATGAAACAAATTCGAACACAGATGAATGGATATTTTCTGTAAATGAACAGCAAAAGGTGCAATAAAAGGCAGTTATTTTCGCTTATTTCCTAAGCAAAGGAACAGTTGGGCAAGAATGTGTGACAAACGTGTGTCACTTGGTAATGCAGTAAATTACTTGCTAGTTCTGATAGAACATGTAATGCTGGTACTGGTACTGGTACTAGTTATAGTGCTGGTTCTAGTTAGGGTGTTGATCCTTGCACTGGTCCTGAATGCTTGAATGGCAGGGGGTTGGGGGAATAGGTATACATTGTTCAACTGGCGCCCGTTTTATGAAGCTCAATTTGGCGTAGAAATGTTACCTTACACAGGAAAACGTGCATTAGCCCCTATCTGTTAAACAGGCTAAAAGAAACGGATGATAAACGGATAATAAACGGGTAGTAAACGCCTTTAAAAGCGTTAAAAAATAGAAACGTTTTAATGGTTAATAACGGTTAGCGAACATTTTCGAACGGATGACTGAAAGCATTAAAATGGCTGGCAAAAATTTTCGAACAAATAACTTCAAGTGTTAAAACGGCTAGCAAAAATTTTGGATCAGATGAGTTGAAGCGTTTAAACGGTTAGCTGATGTGTTGAAATGGATGACCTCAAGCATTTGAACGGTTAGCCAAACTTTTAATTCAAACACTCAACTTTTCGATCAAAGGGTCACTGACTTAGCACACGGTCAGTAAAAGAGCGAACCATAAGTGCTTGAAAGCAATGAGAATGATTCTAATTAATGATCTGTAAACTGGATATACATTATAATTCAAAGCAAGCAAATAACTACTTATGGTTGGAAATTGTCTCTATGTCGAATTGTCAAGAAAACAAAAACACAATTCTGTCCATGTTTGTTTAATTGAAGTCATCTTATGCAATGCCAATGCAATCCAGAAACATTTCCAACCAAATTCCGTTGATATAAACAAAGTAATCTCTAGTCACGAATTATTTGAAGGAAACATGATTTACTATCGATAAAAATACTACACAAATGGTAGATGAGCGAGTTTGTTCAAGAGCAGAAACACATTCGTGCTACAATGCCACGAATTGTTGCGCACAATTCACACGTGACGCGAGTGAAAAACTTTTCCTGGACGGGGTTGGGGAAGTTTGCTCCTAGCCTAAAATGTCACTTGGACGGCCCTTGGATGAAGATCAACGTGAATTTCAAACTAGAAATATACTGTCCATGACCTCAGTACGATTTAACATGAAATAGAATGCAGGGGACTGATAAATGGAAAAGTATGTTACAATATAATTCTAACACGGTACACAAAGTGGCACATCTTGTACCGTAGTTTTACATGAATTCGCGTGACCCAAACACAGCTGTTCTTGTTCTCATTTGACCAGCACTGTTTTTCATTGCGATGTTTTTGTTTTGATAAAAGAAGGAAATAAAAATATGTACTAAGCAAGCTAACTTTAAAAACTCAACCTGCAACAAAACATAAGAAAGTTGTAAATCGAGCATTTGCGAACAAGATGCCAGCTTGATTTACTTACAAACATACCATGGCTTTCTGTTCGGTTTGACTAATTGTTTTACCGCCCCGTTCTGCCTGTCTTCCAAACCCTGTAACTTCTGTTTAACGTTGTCTTTGTCATTTTAACAGTAAGCTGAAAATGTTTGGTAAAACATTGTTATAATGGTTCCAAGACTTTCAAAACGGATACGGGATAGGCTTCCCGTTAAAACAAATTCAAAGATTTCTTTATGGATTGCTTTTGCCCCGTAAGGTTATTCCCCAGTATTGCATTGCACATCCCTACTGCGCATAATTTCATGCGTGATTAGCACACACGCATTAAAAAATGGCGGCTTTTTCTTTACAGCTGGACCTCGCCACAGAGGTTAATCGTCATTTTCTTGCAAATGAGTGTGGTGACCGATCATTTGCAACCCTCCATACGAAAACACGTCTTATCCACAAAAGTGTTTTGAAACGCTTTGAAACCCTTTGGAAACCCTTTTGAAACGCTTTGAAACTCTTTTGAAATGCTTTGAAACCCTTCGGAAACCCTTTTGAAACGCTTTGGAACTCTTTGGAATGTGAACATGTTGGAAACCCCTTCGAAATGTTCTGAATACTCTTTGAAAACCCGATTTGAAAGTGTCGGGGAAAAAAAAAAATTCTCCTAGTCTGCGTTTGCTGGTGAATGCACAACAGCACTGCATATTAATTTTTTTTTTTTCAGATGTTATTTTGCTGCATGACTTGGTACTGATTTATTTATAGTTGTGGAAAGATCAAAAGATATAACGTATGTAAAACTTCTCCTAAGTTTAGTGGCGAAAATTGCGGACGTTTGCAAATGTAAACGCAAATAGGTTATTGTTTATGTGCGAGATCAACGACACGCATCATTTGCATACCGGTATTTGCGTGAGGTGCGACCTTTTCTTTTGAAGATTTTGTTTGCTACTGCGTAATTCTGCCTACGTTTTCTCTAAACTAATTCTCAAGCTTTCCGAAGAATTTGAAATTATGTTTTCCACTTTAACTGTTTACTCGTTACAAAACTTTTGCTTTCTTGCGAGAAAATGTGAAACATGTCGGCTTTTGATCCCGCTAACGAACTATTTAGACTCTAATTTGTTAAAGGCATTGTTAGTTCGGTTCGAATGGTTCTTGTTCCTTCTTTTGATTAATTTTTGCTGTCCATGTAAAGTTATCATGAACAGGCCAACAATCTGCTAGTGATATCCGTGAATGAGTGTTTTATTGCTCTGACCGGCAATGCACATTGTGTTACAATCACAATGAGAAGATCACGATTTATGGAAATTATAATCACGTTCGCAGAGTCTCGTTACAGTGCATTTGAAAGGTTTAGGTCTCATTTGCACATTTAGCAAAGCAACACTGTTGTATAAATTCCCGTTTCAACTCTTCAAAAATGACATAAATGGATAATTAATCCAGACGGCATTGCATGTTTGCTGCGTTGTCGAGTCCAACACGTGATGAAATGATGATTTCTACACGTGATGTCACAGTGTTTAATGTTTGTTTTCACTTTCTGTTGAAATAATCTCGCCTTGAATTGAAAAGTGCAAAGTGCATCATAGAACACTTGATTAAACTTCCTATTTATAAGCAGAGAGCATTTCACCTTTTGAATCACTGATTTATCCCAAGTAGAATCGGAGAAATTTATTTTTCATTACTAGCCGTGATGCTACAGGAGACAATACATTGTAAGCCAGTTAACGGGATGGACGTGGAGAGAAAAACTTTCGCTGGCAGAAAAACTAGCTAAGAGTGCAAAGCACGTCGTAGAACACTTGATTAAACTTCCTATATATAAGCAGAGACTATTTCACTGTTTGAATCACTGATTTATCCCAAGTAGAACCGGAGAAATTTATTTTTCATTACTAGCCGTGATACTACGGGAGACATTAAGCCAGTTAACGGGATGGACGCCCA
>Ga0126338_10001925_pt1 | contig 13886 bp, 6 predicted proteins | sample OrbCmetagenome_2_FD_92529 | JGI IMG/M metagenome (GOLD analysis project Ga0126338, IMG submission 92529) | Coral microbial communities from Petempiche,Puerto Morelos, Mexico - Orbicella C C metagenome | ecosystem: Host-associated > Invertebrates > Cnidaria > Coral | place: Petempiche,Puerto...
ACATGCACTCTAAACAGCAAGAATGTAAGTGGAAAATAATGTTCTTTTTAAAGTTTTGTAATTACTGCTTGAGCATACATGTACATCTTAACTGATCTCTGCTCGATGACAATGCAAAATCCCTGGTGTTCATTGAACCTTTTAGGGCTGGGTTAAAAAGCAGTTTTGGCCCTTCTTAGGGTGTGCGGCCTCATGAGGTCCACAGCAAGAGCATTCCAGTACCTTTTAGGGTAAATGAGCTTGAAAAAAATGACAGGAGATATTTAATTTAACTTTGATAATACCACAGTATGCCAACAAAAAAATAATGCTAAATAAATAGGCACCAATGCTATGCCAATGCCATGCCAAAGCCACGCCAACGCCACGCCAATGGCTTGCCAACTGCTGAGCAACATGCTCCTCATCATTAAATAAGTATGTTTAACCTCATAGTGCAAACTTTATCAGGTGCAAAACTTCCACAGGTCGTTAGAGATGTATTTTGTATCAACAAGCTACTGCACTGCTCCCCTAGGATCCAAAGCTTTTCCCTGAGGAGTATTCCCACAGAATTTGTCAGGTTGCTGTAAGTTGTACACACGTATAATACTGTTAACAGAGAAGCAATGCATTCAGGAGTAACAAATTTTACATAATGACAGCTGTGTTAACTACTTCCTTATTACTGATACTAACAGTACTTACATTAAATAAATTATATTTTTTTTAAGGTGATGGAAGTCATGGGCTCAGCCATGGAGTACAATTTAGAGCAACTACAAAAGGTGCATACATGTACATGTTGAGGCCTTGATCATGTCATCATCAGATGAGAGTACATGTATCTAGATACATGAACAGTTTTTTAAAATACAAGTTCTGAACTGTTTTGAGTGCACAGCATATATTGTTCATTTTATTTAATATAATACACTCAAACCTGGCACATTAACCTTTTAGCTGTGCCTTCAGTAAAAATTGAAGATTAAGGCATCAGTCCTAGTTGCAGCTCCAGTAATCAGGGTGCAATAAGAGAGGTCAATGTCCTTTAAAGTGAATAAGTTATCTCATGTTTTATTGATTTTGTAATTTTATTTCATTACATGACAGATTTGTGAGCAGTTCATTGGTGAAACTCTTGCAATAGAGACGGCATCAGAAGCTATGCAGGTAATTTAAAGTTCAGTCACTTGGAACTGTAAATTATTAGTTATGTTTAGTTTAAATATGTTATTAATAATTTACCATTTTGACTTGGTATCATTTGTGTATAATACATCTTATTTGATGGTTCAACATATACTGTCAGACAAGTGAATACACATGGATACTTTGCGAGTTCTGAATGAGCAAAATGTCCAATAATGCATCATCGAATAAGCGCTTCATTATTCCACCATTATCCTACTTTCTAGTAATACATCCTGCATCATTAGAAAATCATACTGATTGCATACCATTTATACAAATTAAAGATAAAAACTAAATATGACTCTTATGTACAGTGCAATTAACAGGTTCATTTTCTGCTTGTTTTCCTGACCTGCATGCAATATGGTAAAATGGCATGATAGTTGAATAATATGTTGTATTAACATTTTTAAATGAAAATTCTTGCAGAGGCAATACCCAAAAAAACGCTAACACTAACTTATTAATTATTTAATGTATAACCCTTACTGGAACCTAAAGAAATACATGTGGATAAACTCATTTGTTACCAAGCTAAGGAAAGTGCAATGGCTGACCTGTTACTAAAGTCCTGAACATTGTTTACACTGTGTGCAAGGGAGGCGGCGTGGCCAAGTAGTTAGGGCACTGGACTTGAAATCTGGAGGTAGTGGGTTCAAGTCCTACTCTGACCACTAAGCTGGAGTTGTTTCTCGGTAGACCCTAGTTCAACTGCTCGGTCTTGCTTGTAAATAGCCAACTGGTCTGCCTCCCTTCAGTTGGGATTTTTAATCCTGCTATGTTTGAAATATTTGAAGTATTTCTTTCTTTCAATTTAAGCAGCATGCCTGAGAACTTGCTTGTTGACACTAAAAACACATTGACCACTAAAAACTTTCAACATTTCTTAAAATAGCTATATATATTATTATTATTATTCAATAGCTGCAATCAATTGAATGGGGCCAAGTCAATTCTTCTAGTTTACAATTTAAATAATTTTACAGTCTAGAATTGGCTGTTGTAATACGTTGTGATAGATAGTAATGATGACGTTACACTGTCTAGATTGCCGTTACCTATGATCAGGAAGAGCTTAGAGAGCGCTGTTTGGATTTCATTGAAGAAAACACAGAGAGTGTCTTCAGAACTAAAGGATTTCATGAACTGTCTGAGGAAGCCTTGTCTTTACTGCTGCAAAGTGACAAGCTGATGATGGATGAGCTGGAAATTCTTGTTGCTGTGAGGGAATGGGCCACAGTTAATTCTGTAAGATTTGGTTTATTGGTTGATTTGTACAATGTATTGGGTCATTGTGTTATTTTTCAGTGATGCTGTGACTTAATGGTGAGAACACTGGAATATGGCCATTGTGTTGTGTTTTTGTGCTAAATTCTTTATTCCTGAATGCATTGCCTCTCTATACCAAGGAGTATTTATTTACTAGTGTTATACACATTCAACTAGTACAGCAACCCATTAAGTTTTGAGGATTGTCCCTGAAGGACGAGCATTGGATGCTGCCGGTGGAGGGTGGGGGGTGTAGTTGTTTGTTGCTACAGAATCCCGAGTCACCTCAACGAATTGTAGTGGTTTTGCACCCAATCAAGCTTGTAGCATCTGAGATGGCACCCATATTTTCCAGTTTGCACCCAGTCCCACCACCGTTACTACATGATTTGCCCAATCGAAATAGTGTATTAGTCTATGACCTAATCAATGTTATAAAACCTTAATAAATTAGACATTTGTTTCCTGTTTAAGGTGGTTCTTAGTAAGTCGCTTGCTGAAGTGGCACAGAATGTCATCAAACATGTCAGACTTGCACTGTTAACACCCGAGGAGCTTAAACAAGTAGAGCTTGACAATGACAAGGACAAAATGATTCCAGTAAGTTGAAATATATTAAACCTTACAGTGCCAATGCTTTCGGCTCAATCAATTGGACATGTATGTCAATTCCAAGCCCTTTCATCCTCCTCCCCACCCCCCCTCCCCTGCGTTTGTCAGACGTTTGGGCATGACTTCAAAAAGTCCAAACTTCTTGATGGAAACCTAAATATAATGGTCTATAATATTTGCGCACTGAAGCAATAAAAGGTTGGGATGTTAAGTTGTAAATGTCTGCCAAATGTTTTTAGGCTCTATCGTCGTGGAAAAACGGGTCAAACTTGAGAAAAAAAAACTTTTCCTTCAACGATTTACCTGTAACTGTATTCTTTGTCCAGTGGTCCAGGAATCTTTTGGTACAGTAAGGGGCCAAGATAGTTAATCAAAAATTTTGGCACTATTTTGTTCAAGGATGCAGCAAAATGAACAAAATTGCCGTGTTAATGCCCTGTTAATGAAGCATGCTATTTCCTCAATGCAAGACAAGACAAGACAAGACAAGACAGGTCGCTTGTCCTAAATTCAGTTTTGAATTCGCTTGTAATCTCAAATTGGCTAAGCTGTAAACAAGCCTTTCTTTTTTTTTTTCGCTGATTACGCAAATTTGTACAGTAACCTTAGGTGAGAAGTATTGTAGACAGCACTACAGACTTTATTCATGGTATGAAATTCGCGAAATCAAATAACCCGTGTGACACATGGAGGCCTTGGTCATTTCCATTGTGTCTCTGGTGTCATGTGGAAGAGCTGGTCCATGGATTCTGTTTTATATTTGAGTGCGTGAACGCGATCACGAGAGTGCGGGAGCTTGTATCCGCGCTTGTGCGCGCGAGGGATAGCGAGTGATTCACGTAGTGTGCTTGCGTGCACTAGGCTATCCCACCCAAATTCATTGTCGGTTTTCCTTTCAGATCAAACAGATATCTGAGGCGTGGAAATATCACGCGTTGAGAAAGTCACCGAAACACAGCGCCTCAGTGCCCAGGCCACGACCGCGACGGGGAACGAAACCGCGGGAAATGTACACAGAAGTCAGTTAACAGAATGCCACTATTTGGTGAATGACTTTTGAAGGCAAGAAAATGGAGCAGAAAACAAGTTAGGAATTTTGTTGTATGCTGGTTCATAGTATTGCATATTATATACTGCATAATAGATGTGATTTAAACCGTCACTCAAAAATCGATTGATTTGTTACTGGCAGTTTAGACTATGTTTGGACAGTAATGGAACTACGCCGGAGAAATTTGAAAACAGCGTTTTCACTCTGAAAACGAATGGAATGTTTTCCGTCCACACTACGCCAGGGGAATTTTATAACGCAACAATCACCGGCGGCGGAAACCATATAAGTGTTTCCTTGTGGGGTAGAGTTAATCACATGACTATCGTGACGTCATCGTTTTCCAAAAAACCTTGTGTGGACAATTTCTCTGGATTATTACGGACGGTAGGCCTATTCGTAGAACTAAAGCTGCGTTTTCAAATTTCTTCTTTGTAGAGCAGATGGAACGTAAGCTTGATACCTGTAAATAGACAATGCGCGCCTTTCGTTATAAAACAAACACAACTGTAATGTTTCTCTTCAACAAGGAATTGTTTTTTTCTTACTTACTAAGATTAAATGATCGTAATTGGACTCCGTGTCATCCAATTGTATATGTAAACTTACTCGCGGTTAAACATTCCGGACTCCAGCACGCAAAGGCCCGTGATCTAATCGCTCGTGTTATTACAGACGGAACTGGACTTCGTTCTTCCTTGTGCTATATTTATACATGTTTATAGAATGCTATAGAATGCTTTTAGCACTGACGAATTGCACTTTCCCAGTTAAACGTGTTTAATTCATCTTTAAAAACAAAAGTCAGTGATGCTCTTCTCAGTCTTGATTTCATTCTCTAATAGAAATTATTGAACCATGTTAAGCCGCAATGTAAACGGCGAATTTTAGCTACACTTTAGTTACATTGCAACTCGGAAAGTTCATTATATGAAAGCATCATCTTAGTTGATTTGTTCAGTCTCATTTAATAACTCATAATCAAAAATTTATTTTTGTATATGCTTAATAGTTCCTTTCTAGCCGGCATTTATAAATCCCTTGAATTTGATATTGGAGTTTAGACTTAAGACTGAATATTTAAATAGTTTGAAACGAAACGTAATATCATTTAAATATTGCGCTTCCTAAAGCCACTGACACCGATGCTGGCAATTATTATTATTTTTTTAATTTCTTTATTATTAATAAACTATCATTATGTATAAGCTATTCTTGTCTTCATTTGTCTATTCAGTAATAATCATAACTTTAAATGCCGTCGACTTTAAACGCTGAAATTTGAGTAAGAACTAGACTTCTCAAATAGGATGAACATATCTCAAATTGTCAGTAAATTGAGACGAGCAATATTACACCTACGTTGTGTTTTGCCTCTTTTTGCGCCAGTCTGCTAAAAGGTCGGCCTCCTAAAATTCAATAAACTTATTGACCAACGGCAAAAGTTTTTATTTTCGTTTATTATCTAAACACAATTTAGCATATAGAGTGCCCGTAGGGTTTTATATGGTAGTATGTTTAGCCCAATAAACTGTTTTGAAATGTATTGTATGCACAAGGCAAGGTCTAATATTTTTTGTTTACCGACTGACTGCAGTGGGACTCCAGTAGATATTGAAGGCTTATTTTCATGCAGTTTTAGAAACAGCCAAAATAAAGTATTAGCTAAAAAAAGACTCATGCTTCCTGTTATTAGACCGGAATATTGTCGTCATTAATTCGCTTATTTTTCCGATAGCAAAAATCTTCGCGACATAATGCAAATTTTTTGTAATTATGCGAGCACAATACAAACGTTGACCTGGGCTGTTCTCAGTGGTTATGTACACACGTGAGGTGTGAAGTTTAACCCGCTGGGGGTTTTAAGTGGAAATAAGCTTTTAACAAAAGGATATTGAAAGTTCTTGAGATCCATTGAAGCTAACACGTTGCCCCAGCGAAACCCGTAAATGCTTAGTGACGGAGGAGTAGGGGTTTTGCTCTGTGAACACGAAATGTGGTTTCCGTACATTTGATTGATCCCGTCAACCAACCTGACCTTTAGGTGAAGTTTTATATTGCTGGTTTAATTGTCGAAATGTGGGAGGCGAAAACATTGACGCAACAGAATGGAAATTTACGTACTACAAACTTGACAACAGTGTCAAACGAATTGAGCGAAATCAAATTTAGCTTCGAAGAGAAGCCTTCGGGGACGAAATCAACTGCTACCTGCGAAATGTCAGAAACAACGCAAAACACAGTACATAGAGTTTTAACTTCTGATATTATTGCAAGAATACAGGCGGTGGACAATGAGGACGATATCGCCACTTGTCAAACGGACATAACAAAAAGAAAAATTCCGCATCGAGCGAATTACAAGCTTGGAGCGAATTATACTGGCGACTTTTCGAGACACGCAGCTGAGGTGAAATATGGCGACCACTTGGACGATTCAGGGATGTGTATTATCCGTAATGTGGTGATTGTTAAAAATAGCGCGTCGCCGCTGGGATTTTTTATTCGACAAGGAGATGGATCATTTATCAAGCAGGGAATATTTGTTTCGCGTGTTACGCAAGGGAGCATTGTCGACGCAAACGGTTTGCTCAAAGTTGGAGATGAAATCATTGCAGTTAATTACGTCGACATCGACGGATTCAGCCTGGATGATGTAGTGCGAATGATTCAGGCTCCGCGAAAATTGATTTTAACGATTCGAATAAATGCTTTCTTAATCAAAAGCAGTTCTTCCGTTGGCGATGCTTTCAGTTCTCTAACAACTAATGGAGAGAAGGCTACCTCGAAGGCTTTAAAAATCAAAAACAAGCAGTCTCGGGCAAATGATTATAAAGAGCCAAGCAACAAAGGTAAACAAACTGAGCAAACACAAACGGAAAATTTGAAAGTGGACAAAAATGCAAATGAGCATCGGGACATCTTAAAATCGTCAAATCATTCGGAAAATTCGGCGACCATTGAAGATCTTATCAACGCTATTCGTGCGCAAAATAATCGATCGAAGAAAAGCAAGAGACATTTTGAGCACGGTGAAAACAACAGCGAGCCATCTCCCGAAGACTCTGGCCACTCGAACGGCTCTCTGCACAAACAGCGAGACTTGAATAAAGCCGAGAATCCGCAGATTAGAAAACCATCCAATGATGGCATCATTTTGTCAACCAGAACTCCTCAAATTGCCAGTCGAAAGTCAAGTACTTTAACACCAATAACGTCTGTGAATTTGATTTTCGATGACCCTGATGATTTTACTGTTCCAGCTCCTCCTACCAAACATACTATTTCAAACGAACAATCCCTAAAAGTTTATTCTTCGGGAATAAGTTCACGAAGCCCTCCGGGTTCTCCCGGGGGTAGTCCGAAGGCAAGGCGAAGACTTCCGTCCGTGCCTGGCGACACCACACGCGCAAGTCGCTCTAACAGCGATGCCCGTAGCGAGAACGGTTCGCACCCGGCTACCAAACCCTTGCTTTCCCTACCAGCGGAGCCAAGGAGCCGTAGGATGCTCCCTACACCCCCACCATCCCCCGTTGCCTCACATAAAGCGGAATTATCAAACAGTCGAGAAACAAGCTCGACCACAGGTGAAAACTCTGAGAGTGGAAAATCAAACCGGAACAGTTGGACTGGACCGGCAGACAGTGAAACGATGGAGGAAAAATCACCAGCGCCATCTCCCTCAAGGAAGGAATCAGGGTTGTCTTTGAGCCAAATCTTCGGCGCATTTGCGTTGAGAACTCATTCAGATGCTACAGATGAACCAGAAAAGAGTAAGAATGGAGGCAAAACTGAGTCTTCCGCACCCCAAAGGCCTATGCGAAAGAGCGAATCTCATCGAGACGATATCTTGGTGCAACAGAGGCAGTCTCTGCTGTTACATTCGTACGTCTCTGGTGGACTGCAGCCTCCTAGCGGACCTAAAAGACTCACGAGTCGTTCATCACAACCTAATTTGAAACTTTCGCCAGTTCAGGAAGAACCTTCCAAATCAAAGCTCTCTCCTGGCTCGCCTGAGAACTCCAAATTCTCTCCAAAGCTCACCAGAAGGCGCGCCAGCCTTGCGTCAATAACTGACAAGAGTTTAACCAATCAGCTTCCCGCGCAAGACTTGAGTGACGCCGACCGACTTAGAAGTGAGGCAGAAACTGGGTTTTTGATATTCCCAGATGATTATACTGGGCATAATCTGCTATCGTCGCACGCAGTCTCCGGTATGGTCTCTTTGCACATTATCAAGGCTACTCACTTACCTTTCGCTGATAAGAAGCTTTTGGAGAAGAAAAAGAAAGTCTACTTTGCGGTAGAGGTGGACTTTGAGCGAAAAGCTTTCACAACTACCAAGAGGGCGTCAAAAGCCCTAACCTGGGACGAAGTATTTGAAGTAGAAGTCCAACATGGCCGAGAAGTGTGCCTCTCTTGTTTTATTGCAAGCCACGATTTTGACAAACCCGTGACAAAAGCCTCTTTCAATCTGTCTCCTTTTGTGCGATGCGGTCAACAACACAATGTCGTGTTTCGTATGCATCCACAAGGAGCGATTCATCTCAAAATGGAATTCATTGAGATGAAGACCTTGCTTAAACGGGCCCCGTCTGATCGAATATCCGGCGTGTTTGGATTTCAACTCAATGTGACCTCGCGAAATGACAACGCAAGTGTCCCGCTGATCGTCCGGAAGTGCGTGGACGAGATTGAGAAGCGTGGCCTACTGGCTGTGGGTCTGTACAGAATTTCCGGAAACGCTCGACGGAAGAGGCAACTTAAGGCGCAATTCGACGAAGACAGCACCACGGTGGATTTGTCAGAAGACAGCTACCCAGATATAAATGTCATCGCTGGCATTTTGAAAGATTATCTCCGAGAACTTCCCGAGCCCTTGATAACGGAATCCTTGTCGAAGCTACTGATTAACGCAGCTAAGGAACAAGTCCAAGATCAGGATCTGGCCTCACAGAAACGTGTTCTCTCCAAACTGCTGGTTCAGTTACCTCAGAACAATAGAGAGACCCTTGTGTATCTGCTGAACCATTTCTTGCGGGTCATTGCAGAGAAGGAGACGAACAAAATGGACGCGCGCAACCTGTCAGTGTGTTTTGGACCCGTGCTTTTATGTCCCCCGGCGAACCTTACCGAGGGCAAAGACTTGCTGGACCTGAAACTTCATATTAAAATTGTCGAGTTTCTGATTTATCTGTGGAGGAACACCAATGTAACTCCCGGATAGCTCTAAATTTTGTTTAACTTCTAATATTTTTCCGTAAAACCTTTATCTGTTAAGACATATATCAGCACTAACCGTAAACATTTGTCAGTCTTATGTCTTAATTAAACTTCAAATCGACAGTTTTCAGGGAGAGAAATTTTATCATCTTATCCCAAGGGCTTTTTGATTGACTACGGTCCCAGCGGAGGCATACGTACACGCGAGCGCGGCGTGTGCGAGGGTGATAAATTAAGAGCGTGACTCGCGAGTCAAAATGGCTGGAAAACGATCACTCGGTAAGCCTCGCTCGTGATTTTTACACTTGTGTCCTCGCGCATTCCTTTAATACGACTCAGCCAAACTTTTGTAAAACAAAAAAAAGGATAATAAAACACGCGCTTCTCAAATTGCCAACTTTTTTTTCGGGGGAGGGGGCGGCGGCTATCAGAACAGACTCTTACGAGTATATGCATTAGGTCTACTTTCGAGTTAGAACAGATTCATGAATTGAAGAAATTTCCGAACTGGACAATACCAAGTACGTGATCATATTTCGTGATAAATATATTGGCATGGGACCTTGCGCTGCTCGATCTGGAAAATGATTGGATGCTTTCATAAATGGATATTACACAAGCAATTCAAAAACCAAACCTTACTCGGCAGTCGGACGCTCTTTGGGCTCGTCACGCAATCTCTATTTCGTGACGAGCCCAAAAAACGTCTACTCTGTCCTGTCGGGTTAATTCTCCGGGTCATTTTCGGAGGATCTTCAGTTTGCACGATGACGTGTGGAGGTTTGAACAAATCCTCGGAAATCATTACCCAAAAATCGTTGTCCGTAACTATTTACTTTCGCCGACACTTTCGCTGCTTTTCTGTTTGTGCGTTGCTAGGAAACTGATTAAAGAGCGTACGTCATTTCGGTTCCCTTTTTTCGAAACCTTTTGTCCAAACAGGATCGTCGTTTCTAATTCCTTACCTATTTCTCGAACCAATTTTTTTCGGGTTTAAAATTATCTTTCTCAATTTATCTGGACTGCGTTGACGTTCATTTTTATCCGTACTTTGCCGTTAACACACTTTTTGCGGATTGGAGAACAAAATTTCTTTCTGAGCTGTATTTGAAGGTGAGTACAGGAAAATATGCTCATTTTATGTAACTGATCAATAGTGAGATAATAACCTAAACGCCATCTTGGGGTAAAATAAACAGAGTTAAAAGAACTGCAGCATTTAAGCGATCAACAGTTGGCTTTTCTCTTTGACTTTATTTCGCTGATGTTTACGTTTGCTTTTGTCCGATCGAAAAATAGTTACACCTTGGAATTTAAATGTGCAGAAATCTCGTAATAGTTACAAAAATGAACTATACGCCCGTTGAGAAATAGATATGCATGTTATTAAACGAGCGTGAGGCCCGTATTGGAGAAATATTGGTCGAGTTCTCCTTGCGTTTGCAGGTTTATGGGCCGCGAGTGGCAGGCTAGGTCCAAAAACTTGCGAAATATCCGGTCCATTTCGAACCGGACAAGTTGGTTCAATTAAGTATTTAATTTAACTTTCTGGCTTACTCCGAGATCTATTCTTACGTTTGTTTCCTAATGCAAATGAATGAAATCACTAGGACACTGACTCTGTTGTTTCTTTTGCTTCGTCTAAATGCCGATGCCACAATAATACTGGAGGATTTTACACTGCTACTCTGGGCTGAGCTTCTTCAGGTGCCGTAAACTACGCAAAGATAGATGTAAAGCCCAAAATGTTTCTGTTAGTTTTTTTCTAAACTGTTCTTGTTATTTTGTTGATGACTGACTGGCTATGAAGATAAAATAACTCAGTAAAACTAATACAGACAAATTTGGTCAATCATTTTATCAGTGTAACTTGTAAGAAGACAAAAATGATTTCCGATCCAATCAATCAATCCCAATCAATACCAATCGATCAATTAATCGTTATCGATAACTATTGACAATCGATAACAATCGAACTCACAACTTTTTTTCGTCATCGATTTTCATCGATTGCTATCGGCCAACGATATCAATCTTCGATTGTTATCGATTGTCATCGATTGATATCGATATTTGTTTATTGATTGACTACGCCTGTGATCAAGTTACAAACGGAAACATACGCATACGGTTATGTAAATCAACCGGCTTTCTTGTAAACCAGGAAATGTCAGACTTCCACTATCAAAACAGCAAGGAACTAGAACACTACAGAATGGAATACGAAGATGCTGCTTATAGAGTTTATAATAATAAATAATAGTAACTTTATTAATGTGTCGAGATTGTTTAGCCGAGGGATAACCCTCTACTAATTATAGTTTATGGAACTATCTCCAGCGGTGTTGCCTCCACATGTTTCGCGCAAGAATGGAAGAGATACGGAAATAGCCGAGGTCTATGCCCGGGCGGGGGAACTCCCAAATTCAAAGGACGGGGGTGCTCGTCAGAAATATTGAAAAGAATCCCTAAGAGGTACCAAGATCCTGTTTTGTGGGCGTGGCTTGAATTTAGACTAAAATAAAAATTAAAACGTCCCAAATCACGCGTACGCTTACCATATTTGTAGAGCATGGTGTAATGGCTCATAACCCATGATGGCCAAGCCAATGAAAACTCTCGAATTGAATTATCCCATGATCCAGTTTTTAATAATTTCACTCACAACTTTGAAACACGCTTCTCAAACTCATTAATAATTTATCAATAGTAAACAAAGGAAATCATGACCGTGACGATGTTTGGATATCTGATCTTACTTAGGATAGTTAGGATAGATTTTTAAAATTTTATTTCTCCATGTTCTCCTTAGTTCGAGTTTCGATTGAGAAGATCTATCAAACAAGAAAGGACGTGTTTTACCACATTAATACCAGACACCTCGAAGTTCGTCAAAAATACTCCGCTGCGCGTCGTATTTTCAACTCTTTTCTCGGCGTTTGGAAATGTGGTCAAACACGGTCTTTCGTGTTTGATATATTACTAGACAATTGCAGCTGTAACTGGAAATAAATTGAAATACAGTTAACTAACCTGAAGAAAAAGAAACACGTATTGTTGGAATCAAAACTGAGATCAAAATTAACCAAAACATGTACATTTAAAATAAGCCATGGAGCACTTTTTCCGCGTCTTCATAACCTCACCTAAACACGAGGGAGCATCGGAGAATTCGAGACAATACTGGAGAGTTTAACTAACTACGAGGCCGACGGCGAGGACAATTTCGATTAAAAAACAAATTTACATTTTACCTGAAACTGAATATGGAACACAACGTAAAAATTCGAAATAGAGATTTTAAAAATTTTCCGTCGCGGTTTGCGTTCTCCAGACAACGAAGAATTTGGTCATCTCACGATGTTGTGTTGCTGAGAATGTCAAATATTTAATTAAGTTATTAAAATTTACATTGACGAACTTTATTTCAAGCCAATGTGGTTAATTTTAAAATGACCATTTTTCAGCTATACTCCCATAGGGCAGCTTCGAAGTGCATGGCCAATAAGACAATATTTGTTCTTGTCCCATAATACGTTTTCTATGGTTTTAGACTGAACTGCGTCGATAACTTACTCGCCCTCATATCGTAGAGCTCCGTTTTTCTGGTAGCTCGGCCATTCTTTCCCGAAACTTCTGGGGGTCAACTCCTTCGGGGATTATTCCATAAACTCTATAAGCAGCCTCTTCATATTCCCTCTTGTAACGCTTTTCTTCTTTGCTCTTTTGATGATAGAAGTCTAACATTTCCTGGGTTAGACGACAGCCAGCTGATGTACCGTTTTTCACTTCTGGGTTGTGTTGAGGGTCGACTTTGAGATTTTTGCTATCTAGCGCCAAGGCTGTCGAGCTAGACTTTCCTTGGCTGGTTATCTCTTGGTTATCCATTGCGCCAAACTGGACTACAGCCTTCAGGTAGCCAAGGTTGACGATGTCTGATCGATCGTCAAACTATTTTATAGGTTCTCTGATTATATAACTCAAAAAGTTGCGTAACAAGTATGACGTCACGGCATCATCCAACGTCATTTTCCTCAACGGAAGCATATTTTCTTTGATTCACTCTCAAGAAAGACTTATTATGACATACTTACGACGTAGAGGTTACGCAACATCAATTAACATTCATAATTGCTCTTTCTCCAATTGCACTTTAGACAGGTTAATTAAAACTCGTTAATTTATTAGCGGCGTTCTTTTATTGATAAGTCCAACGCTATACAATATTGCCAAGGTAACTAATAGCAAATATAAACGCTTTGTAAAACCGACACCTCGCCCCTCCAAACACAACCACGTTATTAAAATGACACCTCGCCCCAACAGACCGGAACACTCTCTAAAACCGACACCTCACCTCTACGGACCGGAACACTGTAAAACTGACAGCTCGCCACCTCGCCCCTATGAGCCCAAACATTTGATTGAAATGACACCTCGCCACTACGGACCCGACCACTTTATAAAACTTACAGCTCGCCACTGCGGACCCGAACACTTTATAAAACCGACAGCTCGCCACTACGGACCCGAACACTTTATAAAACCGACAGCTCGC
>Ga0126338_10001927_pt1 | contig 13885 bp, 7 predicted proteins | sample OrbCmetagenome_2_FD_92529 | JGI IMG/M metagenome (GOLD analysis project Ga0126338, IMG submission 92529) | Coral microbial communities from Petempiche,Puerto Morelos, Mexico - Orbicella C C metagenome | ecosystem: Host-associated > Invertebrates > Cnidaria > Coral | place: Petempiche,Puerto...
AGTTTAAACTCGTCCAGAACAGTCAAGAGTTGGTCTCTTCGCCACATCGTACACTAAACTATATATATACCCACCACATGAATATTTGGAACTGGATGGCTAAGAACTGTTACAGCAATTTCCACATTATTTACATTAAATCTGTATGGAATTTCAGTACAATTTAGATCATTCTACTGTACACAGCAGTTCCATAGCAAGTTCTGATGCTAGACTGACTAAAGTCATTTCTGTACAGAGTAGGAGGAGCAAGGCTTACCTTCTGTCCCAGATGATAAAGCGTTCATTTCAACATATTGCTTTCTTCCTGTGGCCGGTCGATTTGTAGTCGTCCAAAGATGTCCATAGCCGCGCTCTTTACCGAAACCTAAACCTCCATCCAACTACCACTTTGTTTCCAAAAGTCTCAAGAGGCCCCATAGTCCATGATTTGCATTCAAAACACCGCACGTTTCAAAGTTTTCGTGGTCGTTGGTGAAACAAGAAAAAATGAACAGTTTTTTTTACTTTTGACTCGCATATTTTTTGGTTCTCCATTATATATCGGAGTGTTTGTTATCCACAGACCGTGCAAACTCAGTGGGATGTGAATGTTGATGTGTTATAGATTTTGCAAGGCAAACTCCCTTTAGTCCTAAATATGCTTAAATAAAGCTATTTTAAAATTTAGAAATAAACTTCACTTTTAATGTTATGTCACACATAACATGTGCATTTTCTACTCTGGGTGTACAAAATGTAATTCCAAATGGCTGTTGGAGTATGACTGCGATCACACCAAAAAAAGTCTAGCGTGCGTGACGCATAAGAAAACTTCGCAGAAAAAATTTCATGCGAGAATTTTTTTCCTTGGGGTTCACTTACGGTCATGCTCAACTAAGCGAAAGAGGGAATGCTCCTGGTCTAATGGAGATTCTCTACTTTGTGAAGCAAAAGCGATTTGTGGGACAAGTTCGCTTAGAATCACCATCCTTGCGAAGACTAAGAAAATCGGAAAAAAAAAACACAACAACGACAACAACAAATTGGACAAAATAAATAAAACCACAAACCCGTCAAAAATTGGCGCAATTTGCACCTAGAATGTATGTAACTTTATATTTATGCTTGATTTTAGTATATTTACGACCAGTAAAGGGAATTTCCCAGAGAAAGTCTATTAAACGCGTGAATGAACAGTCAGATGTTGAGTTTGTGCCGCCTGTGGATAAATAACAAACATTAGGACATATTAAACTCTATTTTGTCACTAGAAGTGAAAAAAGTGAGTCAAGTGTTAGAAAAAAAGTACTCTATCTGTACGGTCTGCATTGTCTGCAGTCTGCATGGTCTGCGTTTTGGGGTGACCGACAGTTTAACGCTAACCAATTTGCAGAAAGCTTACTTCATGTTTGAGGTCTTAACATGTCTTCGCACACGAATCGTTCATGTTATCGTCAATTTTAGGAGTTTGACGCCCATTTCTCTGCAGTCGAGTATTCTGTAGCATATTTCCTGTCCATTTTTGGCTCCACAAAGATATGTTCCGATCAGGTTTGGAATCAAAAAACCATCACGCTTCAAAGGGACAGGACGCCATTTTGAATCTGTCCAAGTAGTTGGACATATTCTCGCCTTTGTACTACCCCCCCAAATACGTACACTGAGACAATGGCGTGACTTTGAACAGCGAGACAAACTTGTCAGGGAGGGGGAGATATGGGAGAATGTGTTTAATCCAGGTTTAATGCATAAATTAATTGTCTAACAATGTGAGTGAGTGTTTTTTAATTGAATTTCACCCCCAAACCCTAAACGTCATAGCATGACTTATGTCATACCATGAGGTAAAAATAGAGCTATCTTGGTCAATTTGCAGGGCAGACCATTGAAACTTGATAGGCTAATAATTCTACAGGAAACACACCTACGGTTATGAAAATTTCTGTTCCCATGGCAACTCACTCTTTTCCAGTCTCTAACCACTTGATTTCAATATGTTAGTGATTTTCAGCTCGTAAAACATTAAACGAGGCCACAAACTTTAGCTAACATATTTATATGCTTGCTGGATCAAGCATATGAGGCACCATTTACAAATATCAAAATAGGATGCCAAAGATGGCCAGAAATGCCTTTAATACTGGGAAGGTCTGTAACCCAGTATCTTGTCATGGTAACCGAACTGGTATGTTCATATTGTGGAGCACATTTAGTGGAATCTTATTGCAAAGAATCAAACATTTGTTATACAAATTGGCTGAGATATCTTTTTTCGTCATATTTGATCAAAACTTGGTTGAATGTATGATGTCATCACTAGGCTAATATGCATATTTTAATAACTTGAATATCTCTGTAACGAAAAGAGATACTTGAGTATGGTAAACAGCATTTTTCTTCTCACACAGGCTACTTGTTTATGATTTAAAATGGATGCGATAGGAAAGATGCGATTTTCATCATACCGGTAGTACCACTTTAAACCTTAAGCTGAAAAGGGGTTTCCGAAAAGATACACAGATACACTGGGACTTTTCCACGAAGGACATTTCTCTCCCCTTTCTTCACAAAATGCTAACTGCAAGGCTTTCCAAAATTATGGCTGGTTCAGAGTGAGTGTTTACTTCCTTTATTTTGTTTGACTCCTCAAATAATTCAGTGTGATGCCTTGCATTGTTGTGAATGCATGCACTGCTTTTAATCTGGGGCAGTGCTGATCATGAAATGTGACAGTGCTAGATCTAGTAGCTGTGGTAGTCTCTTTAGACTGCTTACAAGATGTAACATTTGAACCCCATCAAATATTCAAAGAAGACAAATGAGATTGAGAAAAAATGTAAACTTTTTTTTTATTTTCTTTTTTTCTACTAATACTTACACAACTAACATTACAATACATCTACGTAATACAGTTTAAAATACAAACACAGACAAGGTAAAACGTCACACGATCATAGGTCCTGTGGATACATGTAAGGGTGGTCTTAATATGGTTGACTTCAACATGGTGGTCAAGTCCCTTAAAGCAGCGTGGGTTAAACGATTGTGTGAAGCAGATGGTAGTAAATGGTGCTCTCCCTCCTCGTTGGTTACATCTCAATATGGGGGATGAGCTATCTTCAACTGTAATTTTGATACACGCGATTTAAATTTGGCCTCACATGTGCCAAAGTTTTACAGAGATATATTGACTGTTTGGCAGGAGCCACACTTTAAGAACCCTTCCACAGTCAAGGACTACCAGAATGAAACTATTTGGAACAACCATTTTATAAGACAAATAGATGGGAAACCAGTGTTTTACTTGTCATGGTATAAAAAGGGGGTTATTAAAATTCACCACCTTTAAAAACGAAAGCAAGAACTTTTTATTAAAATCCGAGCTTCAACAAAAATATGGTTTGTCGGTGGACTTTCTTGCGAAAATAATGTAAACTACTGTTTATTAAAAGTTCAATATACATGTACAATATTATTATTATTTTGATTTTTTAGCACCCTCTTGAACCTGTAACAAGAAAGGCAACAGAATTGAGATAACAGTATTTTCAATAGACATGGCAACTTAAACAAATAATGCACTGATCGCAACACTTATTTCATTTGACCAAGTCCGGCAAACAGCAACAACTCTTCTTTATGGTTGTCTATATTATGGACGGACATTCTAATAAATAAGAAACAAGGAATAAAATAATCATTGACCCATGGGGCACATACACCAGGTAGAAATGTGCATCAGTGCTTGTGCATGATACATGTGCCCCTTATCAAACCTACACTTCAGTCAAATTCCAACCTTCTAATGCCGATAAAAAAAATTACTGGTATTTCGCTTGCATGATTCAGCTATCACAGAGTAACAGACTCTCACCTTCTAAACAAGACTAATGAAATATAGTGTGAAAACGAAAAAAGGCTCAAAGTACTCGCAATAATTGCATTGTATGCAAACTTCCAAGCCAGTTGTTTTGCTGTCAGAAACCATTTCTTATGACGGCTATTTTCAAATTGATACATGGTTGCCATTTTTGAGTTATTTTTTTGTAAGTTTAAAAAATACCTCTTAGTCGGCGTGTTGGGGTATGTTATGGACAGGTTAATGGATGAGTGAGTGAGAGATGTATGTATGTCACAACAATCAGATTGGATCTACTATAAACAGCCAATCAAATTTCTTGTTGTAAAGGTAACTGGTATGTGAGAAGATTTGACACAGTTTAGAACAGCCATATTTATTCTTCTATAAAAGAGGAGGAAGTATTCATATATTGGGCTTACTTCAACATTTTCTGTGGGTTAGGCTGAGGATTTTGTGGGTGGGGGGGGGGGTTGATAATCATTTGCAACTGGATAATCAGTCAAAGAAACAGTGTTTGGCATATAACTACGAGCATGCGATGAAGGGTAAGCTTTTCCCATTAGATAAGTTTTTGAATTGAGTCGTAGCCACTCTACTACTAGGTTTAAGATGCAAATGAAAAACAAGTTGATGTGGTTTCTATGATAGGATCAATTGTATTTTAGAAGGGCGGAATGTACTACTGGGAATGTGAAGAGGTTGTGACCAGGTTCAAATCGTTTGCGTGTTGTATTGAAACCTAAATATTGCTGCAGAGTTCGTAATGAGTGTTCCAGGCGTGTCATTAATTTCAGCATCCATTGATATGTTTCAATGCGAAAAGCAGAGACTATTAATTTCGTCAACAGAACAAAAAGATATTATTCTGTGACAATTTTACAATTATAATGGTTCTGGTTTACTACTGGAATGAGAAAATATGTTTTAATGAAACTAAATCTTTTCTCTTCAATGTTATCAGGGTTTTCGCGTATTCACATTAATAACCAACACGAACTGTAGTTAAAGAAAAAGGAAATTATATTTGTTCAAGATAACTTAAGTATATATATGAAGTCTGGAGCATTTTATTGTATTGAACACAAGGACTTTGGTAATCGAAAAATAAAGACTGACGTGTATATTGCCGGTTTGTGATTTTTAGTCCAGAGTGGAGTGGAGTGGAGTGTGACAGTTACACACACACACACACACACACACACACACACACACACACACACACACATACATACATACATGCAAATGGCACAAGATATTTTTCTTTTTAGTTACAAAGGTAACTTGATACCTTTGTTTTTCACAAGGAGTAAATTCAATTACAGGTCATGAATCGTTGGTTCTAGTTCTTAGGACATGTTTTAGAGGAGACAAGATTAGATTTGAAACAGTTCTAACGTTTACAATAGTAAGTGCAGGTAACGGTTGTTTTGTTCTTGTTGCACGTAAATGTAGCGAGATATTTTTATTTTTTTGTTACAAAGGGTACCTAATTTGACACTCTTGTTTTTCACAAGGGAGTAAATTCAATTACAGCTGACAAATCGTCACCACTTGTTCCCACAAGATGTTTGCTATCTTTAGTTACAAATGGTAACTTAACACTTTTGTTTTTTATATGGGAGTAAATTCAATTGGACCTGACAAGTTATCGGCTATTGTTCTCAGGATATTAAACAAAAAAGAAGCTTTCATTTCTGGACGGTTTTTACGTCTCTCCAGTGGCAATTTAATATTTTTATTTGATGGGCATTTTATGACATTCTTTTAAGTCCGATATTTTTAAAGGTAAAAAGTATGAAAACTGTTCAAATGTTCTTTGAAGACTGCGTGGCACCAAGTTAAAGTGCAATTTAATTAAATCTGACTTTCATCGTGTCAGAGAGGTTTTTTTTTTCTCTTTCTTTCTATTTTCAGTGAAGTAGTGTTGTTGCACTGTGTTGTGTAAAAAGGGTAAACTTATGACTCGTATAAAATGCGAAAAGTTCTCTAAACTTGAGTATTTTTGAGCAAAAATTCCTCTTGGGGGCTGGAAGGGCTATGTGCTCGGTGAATGAGGGAGTTATGCATGTGTGTGTCACACCAATCACAGTGTGGGTTGTATCAAAGAATGAATCAAATTGCCTGTTAGAAAATAAGATGGTATCTACATTAATCTGGAGACGTGTCAGACTACTGTAGTTTGTTCAGTCAAACATTTTATGGCTTACTATTTAGTTATCTTACCATTACCGATGTAACATCGATATACTTCATAAATTCCCAGTTTCTTTCTTGCTGTACGTCGCAACCAAAAACACTTGTCAAATTAACCAAATTATTACTTTAAACAGTTCCATAAATGCTCCTATCTCTGAGACTTTTAGTTCACAAAAAAATAACTCTTGCATGCCTTGCATGCCTATGTTTACTAGCTTGTTGTCAGTGATGAAACTCTGGCGACACAACTCTCACATATTGTAGTTTTGAGGAAAATTAGTCCCAATGTCGAAAAAGCTCAGCAAGCTATTGAGATAGAAACATAAAACTGTGTACTTGCATTCAATGCCCATCAAAATGGCGGTGTTTTCTTCAAAGGCTGAACATCCAAAATGACACGGATTTTATCGATTCCCTTTGCTAAACATTCACAACTCTCACACAAGGAATGTTCGAGAGCAAAGGCTTGTAATGAGTCTTTGAAAGTCCTAGATATTGATTGATGGAACCAAGAACCAGGCTTTTCTAAGAGTCCATATTTTTTTCGCGATTCTTTTTTACGATTTTGGCGAAACAATAGAATCGTGACATCAGAGCTTCTTCCAAAACTGGCATACTACCGGACTGATGATTGTGTTCTATAACTATTAAGCTTTCAGTATAGGTTGACGGGGTTTTCTTTCAAAGTGGCAGCGTAAGAGTGCGATTTCCAAACACTGTCAATCCACTTTCCATGATACCTTAATCAATTTTACCTACAAAAGACAGGAATAAAACTGACAATGAATTGATGGGGTTTGGTGCTATTGATTTTGGAAATACAAGCTTCAACCACACTGTACAGATTCAAGATACATGTACTTTATTTTATTTTTTTGCAGGGACTGGGATTTAGACCGTAGAAACTCAAGCATTTGTAGATATTTGTGACAGGCTGTTTTTAGCATTTTGTTAATATCCGAGTTCTCTGTTCACGCAACTCACTTGCATTGAAATCAAATTTGAGTATGAGTAACAAGCTTAAATGTTGAAGTGACAGGTTGAATCAGTCATACAGAAAATCTACAGATAATAAGTTGATTAAAAACTAACCTGTAAAGTGCTTCTTCTTCAAATAAGCAAACAGGTGTAACTCCTAATTAATTGTTAGGTCTATGATCAATATCTCACTGTTTATATACCACCATGGGTCAGATAAGGGCATCAGGTCATTAGGGCATCAGGTTATTCTCGCTGACTGGTTTTCGATTCCTCTGATATCAGTATCATTTCATTCCATGAAATGAAGCAACAAACCCTTTTAATAAAGGGTTGTAACTACTGGATCACAATGAGCCAATTAAAAACTATCATATAATGCGCACTTTCCCAGAGTAAGGAAACAAGTGTAATCTACAAAAATCAATTGTCAATAAGGGTTGAATCAGGCCAGATCGAAGTAGATCAAATTTTATAAGTAAAAATGTATCCTGTCTACTTGATCTAGCATTACACAAGTGCATTACACTTGTTTGGTTTGGCAGTGCATTTCTTCGCACTAAACAAGTTACACGAGGAAGCCCAGGCTGGGGCCTTTGATATAGACTGTGATCAGAAGGAGTCACATATCTTGACTATGCCATTGTGTGGGAAAGACGTAAACACTGGCTAATGGTATTCGCGAATACTTTAGCATTGACTGTTGATGTCTTAGTTCTGGTTGGCTGTTGTACAATTTAGCCAAGTGATAATTCTAATTCTTCAGTACTTAGTCAACATGAATATACGAGGTCACAGTCTATTTATGTTAATGAAATTTACACACTTGACTCAAAATTTGATGTATATTAAAATCAATTGAAAATGAAAGACTGCAATATTGTAGTACTGAATGGACAAAATAAACCACAGAAACATTTCCTGTATGCAACAGAATGTATTGGTTGTTTTTTACATGTCATATTATGATGTCAAAACTGATTAGAATTAACTGAAACAAGGTGTTCAAGAATGGAATCACCTTTCTGGTGCCATTGCCTGAGGTAGAGATTTGAAAATAAAATCAGAAATTAGTTTTATTTAGCAGTGTTACTCATTTAAACTTCTTTTATAGACATAAAATAGCTAATTCATGACGTCATAACTCAGTTGTATTGTTGAAACAATATTTATTGGTGCAAAGTTTTTTGATTTAGTATGTTCCAAACTATAGATCGCTAGATTTCAGCAAAGAAAGCAAAATGATCATGAAATTCGCACAGGGGTCAGTTTTTTGACATATGGCCTCGGACTAATATATGCCTGAAGGCGGTTTACAGTCAAACTCACAAAACCGTGAACACCCAAAATATGTCTGGAATGTTTATTGTGTTATAACCAATCTCACTCATGATTGGTTATAACACAATGAACATTCCAGACGTACTTAAGGTGTTCGCGGTTTTGTGAGTTTGACTGTAAATGTGGCAGTGGAGCCGTGCTTAAAGGAGCTCAGTCATGGTATTTTGAGTTATTTTGGCCACATACAAAATTACCTTTAAATGGTAGGAAACCTAAAAATAACAGTTTAATAAGATAGAAAAACACCAAAGACATAGTGATAAACCATAAAGGAACACGGATGGCTAAGGATGGAGAAGATTAACACGGATTACAAACAACAAATTTGAAAAATTGAGGCTAAACTTTTCAATATGCTCAAACCATGACTGAGCTCCTTTAAAATGAAAATGAAAATTGATACTCACAACTCTCTTGATCATCATTTTCATTTTCATTTGAGTGTCGTAAAAACCAAAACCAAACCAATTACTTACCAATTAGACTACGCAGCCAATCTCAAATCATAGTAAAACCAAAACCAAAACCAAAGTAATTGCCTGATTACTTTTGACACTGAATTGAAAACCACTCTATTGATTGGAATCAATTATATCGATTATCAATTTTCATCTATTGGGCATGCCGGGATTTACTTTGACACTTCCAAGGATACTTGCAAAGTTACACATCTACACAGTGACATAAGCACAAGATTAAATAAACAAAATTTAAATACAGAAATAAATAGGGAAAGCTCAAATAAAATGGAAACAAATTACAGCAAATAAAAGTTTGAGGGACTTGAAAAAATGTGATTAATCTGTACAAGAAAAAAATCCAGTGAAAGACAACTGCTGGCCCAGGAAACAAAATTCATGCTACATACAGTGTGCCAAAAAAATCGAGCTTTAGGCTATTTCAGACCTCTGTATCTGGGCAGGTTCAGTGCACTGCACGAGTTGCACCACAGCTCAGCACTATCAACCAATAAAAATCACTGATCAATTTAACTAACAGGTTCCATGTTGCTGTGCATCTGTTCTGTAATCGATCACAGGGGACATCACAATGTGGCAAGAACATCATTGACACACTAAGCTATCTCCTTGAGTGCCATTTGTTTTGCTCTTACCATATTTTCATGTTATGTAAACATCATTGACACACTAGGCTATTGCCTTGTTTGCCATTTGTTTTGTTCTTACATTGTACTGCATTTTGGTGTCATCTCAACATCAGGTGACTTACTAGGCTATTGCCTTGTTTTCCATTTGTTTTGTTCTTACATTGCACCACATTTTGATGTCATCTGTGATCAAAAATATTTATATAAATTATTCTTCATAAAAACATGCTAATTAATGTTTAAAAGAGGAAAAATTACACTATTTAGCAAGAACCAAAACCTCTTTAACTGAAAATAATGATTCTGACAGTAAACTTTCACAAAGATCTCTTCTCTCTAGAGTTAAAACAAGAATGGATTTTTCCTTCACCATTGCACATTCTTTGTGAAAGTCGACAAAAGCAGGAAAACTTGCAAAAGATTAACTGATTCCTTGTGCTATACAGAGATATTTTCTGCTGCAAAACAATATCATTAAAATGTAGCCAATTAGTTAGTGTTGTGCCAGCTGCCAGCTGATGAGATGAGATAAATGAGATGTTTTTGTTATTGCAGTGTAGTTGTCTATCAATCAATCAAGCAATTAATCAGTCAGTCAGTCAGCCAGCCAGCCAGCCAGCCAGCCAGCCAGCCAGTCAGTCAGTCAGTCAGTCAGTCACTCAGTCACTCAGTCACTCAGTCACTCAGTCAGTCAGTCAGTCAGTCAGTCAGTCAGTCAGTCACTCAGTCAGTCAGTCAGTCAGTCAGCCAGCCAGTCAGTTAATGAACATGCTGTAATCTGATTGTCTGAGCAAACGCATGCTATCAGCTATAAAATAGCAACGTTTTCTTGTTTCCAGAAGTATCAGAGGAGGCTTTACAAACTGGAAAAAACTAAATTCGATTTCTGAGAAGATTAAAATTATGGAAGTACACCATTATGCTAGGTTAAAGCATCAATATTGTTGAATGAACTGATGTCAGGCACATGCACAGTTGCAAGCTTTAAACTGAAATGGCATTTCAATCTGCCCACAATTTTGCTAAAGCGTGAAGTTTAATACCAATACCGTAGAATTCAAAAATAACGCCCCCCCCCCCCTCCCCCGCGAAAATAACAGCTCCCCGAAAGTAACCTAATTTTTTGCCTTCCTATTGAACCCCGAAAGTAACGGCTCACCCGGAAGTAGCGGCCCTTTGAAGAAGTCACTAAAAGACAAACTCTCTGATCTAAAGCGCAATGCGGATGGAACACTGAACAACTTGGGATTTTGTTTCGAACTATAAAACTGAGTGTTTCCCAAAACTATGATTTATAAGGTGTATTCTATCGGCAGAGTCAAATGATATGCTGCAGTGTATCGAAGTGTAATGAGTTGCATTGCGATATAATGCAATCATTATACTTTCGCCCAACAGCACCAACGATTAGGGCCTTTTTTGTTTATACAGTGTTTCGTTTATGTGGGTACCTCTTGGAACATAAAAAAAACGAAACTTTCAATTTCATGGGTTGCGCGTCCGCTTTGTCTGAAACGACTGTTAAGTACAAACGTTTTTTTAACCTTTCGAAAGTAACGGCTACCCGAAAGTAGCGGCCCCTTTTGCCTGCTAAATCCAAGAGTAATGAGGGCCGTTACTTGCGGAATTCTACGGTACTTAATTTTTAGATAAGTAACTTTGGCCTCATCAACTATCACCTCATAGAGATCTCGAACTCACAATCTAATTGTTAAAAAGTATTCTTAAGAACTAACTGGTATAAAATTTATTATAAATTGATTTTGCAGGTGAATGTAAGGAGTACATGAAAAGATATATGAAGTGCTTGAGGGAAAATAATAATGGGAATCACATGTGTAGAACAGAGTCAAAGGATTATCTTCAATGTAGAATGGACAGGTACCGTTACTTTGTGGTCAGTTAGACTACAGTTGGTAATGTAATAGAGTTTTAAGCACCGAGCTACACTTCCAGTTCTTTACTTTGAACCTTTCCACTTGTGATGTAGGTCTAGTTTAGTATTTCCATGCATGCTCCCATTTTCGCAGCTGTTGTCTCATCCACTGTTCCCTGATCCCTGTTCTCTGTTCCCGTTTTCCCGTTTCCGTTCCCGTTTCCCCGTTCTCTGTTTTCCATTTCCCTGTTCCTCGTTCCCTGTTCCTCGTTCCCCGTTCCCCGTTCCACATTCTCCCGTTCCACATTCCCCCGTTCCCGATCCTCGTTCCGCGTTCTCCGTTCCCCGTTCCCCTTTCCCCGTTCCCCGTTCCTCGCTCCCTGTTCCCGTGTTAGCAGTAGCATCTGTTCTCAAAAGATGTGATCATGAAGGGAAAATCCATGGGTGCAATTTATTTCTCCGGAGACGCTGACGCAGACGTGATTTGAAGATCCATCTCTGCAGTTCAGGACGTTCAGTTTAGACTATTAAGTGGTAAGAATGCGTTTAAGTGGTAAGAATGCATTTAAGTGGTAAGAATGCGTTTAACTGGTAAGTTATTGAATAATAAAACAACCCTGTCTGATCATGTGGAATATAAGCAGCAGTGTCACACAGCTTATATGCCAATTGAATATCAAAGTTCAGTTTTGCCGATGCGTTTACGGCTTCTTTGCAGTAACGAAACTGCTGTGCACCCCCTAAGTCTTTGTCTCTACACTGTTCACATTGGCACCTGTAAATTGTAAAGCCTTCTACGAGCAGCTGCAAGCAACCTTTGAGAGCACCCATCACAGAGACCTTTTTCCAGTGATGGGCGACCTGAACGCAAAGGTCGGCTCTGAGACTGTGAATTATGAGAGAGTGATGGGAGGAGAGGGATGCGGAGTACAGAATGACAACAGAGAGGTTGATAGAGTGGTGTATATCCAACAACATGACCATTGGAGAACTCTATTCCCGCATTGCAACATCTACAAACTTACCTCGACTTCTTCGAATGGGTGGGATCAGAACCAAATTGACCATGTAATGGTGACCAGCAGGTGGCGCCGCTCCATGCTACAAGTCAGAAGCTGATGTGTGCAGTGATTACCACCTTGTGACTACTCGTATGAGGCTGAAACTCAGAGGAGCAGGGCCCAAGAAGCACATCAAACCTCGATACGACATCAGCAGACTACAAGAACCCAGGACTAAAAGCACCTGCAGCTGAGGAAAAGGGTTCAATTACTTAGCCACATTAAAGAGCCAGAAGACGAGGAAGACGATCCTGTGAATCAACAGTGAAAACAAGTGAGGAGCATCCTCGATGAAGCTATAGTGAGAACTGTTTGGAGATGCAGAAGACAAGGAAGAGGAAAGAATGAATAACAACGGTCTCGTGGCAAAACATCAAGGAGAGGCGCCGGCTGAAGAAGATCAATGTCAGCAGGTCAGCCTGGCTTTAGAGAACTACAGGGAAAAGTACTCAGAAGTCAACAGGTGGATCGAGAGAAAGATCCGAATTGACAAGATCGTTTATGTTGAAGAGCTGGCAAAGTAAGCTGAAGAAGCAGCGTGAAAAGGAAAGCAGAGGAACATCTACAAGATTGGTCTGTGAGAAAAAGGGTGGTAGCAAGAATGTTCCCATACGATACAAGCAGGGGCACCTCCACACCTCTGAGAAAGACCAGAAGGCACGATCGGTTGAACATTTCAAGAAAGTCCTCAACAAACCAGCACCAGAAGAGGAGCCTGAGATACCAAAAGCTGAAGAGGACCTAAACACTGAAAATGGACCACCAAAGCTTGAAGAGATCATCACTACTATCAAGTCTGTGAAGAATCACAAGGAACCCAGCATAGACTGCCACAATGCTGAACTGTTCAAGGCTGTTGCTGTGGCCAAAGCAAGCATCCTGCAGGCACTTTTCAGCACCATATGGAACTCAACAGAAGAAAAATACCTGATGACTGTAATCAAGGCATCATCATCAGGATACCGAAGCATTACACTATTATCCATCCCCAGCAAGATCCTAGTAAGATCCTAGCAAACATCATCATCAAGCGCCTATCACTGGCTGTGGACCTCAAGCTTTGAGAGGAACAGGCAGTTATTTTAGAGGGTGCAGATTCAGTGATGAACAGTGGAGTTTTTCCTTGTTTTTTACTGGGCATTATTACCAGGGACTAGTCTTGTTTTGGACTGGTGCACTGCAGAGGACCCAGATCAAGGGCATCAGATGGATCCCCTTATCTTACCTGGATTACTCTGACGATGTAGTCTTTCTATCAGACACCAACACATATGACAACAGTTTTTTTTGGGCCGTTTAAGGTTACAGTATACCTTCAGATCGGCAATTTTCTTCAAATTTGGATTTTTGGTTCAAAGTAATGGTCGAAGAGTAATCTCTAATTTCTGAAAACAAAATTGAAAAAAACCTAATATTGGCGGAGAAATGGATGTTTTACGTTATGGCCGGAAGTAAAAGTTCCCTCTTGATTGACAGCCCTA
>Ga0126338_10001928_pt1 | contig 13883 bp, 4 predicted proteins | sample OrbCmetagenome_2_FD_92529 | JGI IMG/M metagenome (GOLD analysis project Ga0126338, IMG submission 92529) | Coral microbial communities from Petempiche,Puerto Morelos, Mexico - Orbicella C C metagenome | ecosystem: Host-associated > Invertebrates > Cnidaria > Coral | place: Petempiche,Puerto...
AATCACCACTTGTAAAGTGAAAAAAAATAATGAAAATTCTCCATTTTTTTAAAAAATGTTTAATTTTGGGGAAAAGTTTGATTTTTTTTTGTTTTTTTTTTAGGGGGGGGGGGGGGGGCATTTAGGCCTGAAATTTTGACGTCGGATTAAAGCAATTATAAAAAAAAAGTTTCTTACAAAAAAAGAACATGAAGCCAGTAATGAGGAGCCATCTAACGTGAAGAGTCAAAACGACTTTTATTATTTACTGATAAAATGTACAGCATCGTCCATTGGGCTGATCAACATAGTGAGCTCAATTCTCTCCAGCGTATTAAAGAGAAATCTCACATTATCATCTGTCTGAAATTTTTGTTTCATTTCAAAGCTGTTGCGCAAGAATTGAAAGTCGATACTTGTGCGACTGGACGTCTGTCTTATAAAAGATAAGCAAAATCATATATTTAGACCACGAGGAATAACACCAGTATCCAGTATAAATATAAACAAAACCAACCTGCCTTTTTCTTTTAATATATTTGCCCTACTGATGATGAAAAACTTTGATGTTTTCACGTTTAATTGTGCAAATCACAAGTTTCTACTTCATAGTATTTCCTTTCTTGAAGCTTTTCCCGAGTGCAAAATTACACTGCAGCTTTAACGCGGCCATCTTGGTTGGTAGGCAGACTTGTGATGTCTGGAGCAGGTTTTACAGGAATCTGATATCAACTACTTCACTGGGCTGCAGAAATTGACATTATGGCGAGAACAATCCTAAAACACAAGCTACAAGGATGAAAAAACTTCCTGGAAAACAGCAAGTGCATCTCGAAACAAGAGGTTCGAAAACAAGAGGTACCACGCATCTGGTGGAAATTTTAAGACAGGCTTTAGTAAAATGAATATACGTGTAAATTTTCAGACAAAAATTCAAACACCTGCCAAGATTTAAGGATCTTTTCAACACTGTGTCATCTTAATTCCCTCAGGTGAGATCTTTTTGCTTGTTATGTAAAGTTTCACTAAAAGAAGCGGTGTCTTAAGGAAATGAATCAATATTCTGAGGGAAGTATTCAACAGTAAAAATATTATCATGCAAGTAAAGGTTGCAATTTACGACGTGCATTAAAATGACTACCAAACCAAATGAAGATAGTGTTGCTCTTTACAAACAAAAACAATCTTTTGATGCCCTTTCGTTCTATAGTTCGTTTTGCTCAAGCGACTGAAGTTTAACAATTACTAAATTACTATTTAAAACTACTCGTGGCCATTTAAAAACTGAACATCTTCGTAATACCAGTGAGTCTAATGAGAACCGAAGATCTAACTCTTACTAAAGTGATTCTTCTAACTAAATATGCGATGAGCTGTGAGGAAAATCTCGAGTGGCGATCAAAATGTACTACCGAAGACGAAAAGCAAGCGAAGTGATCGAATTGCTTAAGAAGAGATAAAAATATATTTGTCGATATTCTAAAATTCAGATACAATGTAAGCACCTTCAAAGGCATTGTTTATAAGGAACAAAACATATGCTTCCTTCCAGCCTTGCTGGCTTGCTTTTGTAGAAAAAAGAATCCTTCCATAAAGAGGATTTTACGCTAGTACAAACCTTACCTGTAATCTTAAATTTAATAATTGATTGTTGCAATCTGCTGTCTCTGGTCCATTAAATGTATGTTGTTCAAGATTTTATTATCATATTTTTCTATGATCATGATTTCTATGTGGAAGAGAAGTAGATGTTTGTAAACCAAGTTCACTTGATAAACTTGAACACTGCTTTTTCCTGCAATCCGTTTTAGTACTGATGAAATCGTTGAAAATTATGGTTATTAGATGACCTGGGACATAAAATCGCAACATCGAACTTGAAGGTCACACTATGTCGGTCAGAGTGAAAAGGTACATTTTCTTGTGATCAAATTATAAGCACTTCTCAAAAGGACTGTCGTTGGTTGAAGACAAACAAACATTTTCCTACATATTGAATCATTTAGCCCCTAAAACACGAATTTACTATTCGGATGTTTTGCGGTGTCAGTTTCTCATGCGACCAAGCTCGTGTGAATTCAAGTGGTTCTCACTTAGTTCCGTGGATAAAACTTAAATGTTCAAATTAATTGAAAGCTATTGAGCAGTACTTTAACTATCTAGTATCTTGTGCTTACATTTCTGCTAAGTGATCATTATTATTTTCTTAATTTTGAACTAAGATATATTCTACACCATATAGTCCTTCTCAAGCTTGCTGTAAACTACAGAAAATGTCTCTTCGCTTGTTAGTTTAATAGAAGGTTGTCTTATTAAGTTCTACTGATTGTTATAAAGGGAAAAGAATAATCTGGGCCATACACTAAACTAAACTAAAGTGGCTTTCTTCTAGCCAAACTTAAGTGGTACGCAAACAACACGAAATAAAACGCACGCCGAGCTTAGGCAGTCGACCATAACTACAAAATGAAAATAAACGAGCAAACTCACAAGAATTAGAACCCACAAAATACCGAACGAACAACTTCAATACAAAGAAATTCAACTTCTTGTTATTCAATTGTAAAACCGCTAGAGAAATTTCACATCTTAATCTAGTTAACCGTACAGTTGTTGCTGGGTGTTAATGATGAAACAAGCGTCTGTTTATCGTTCAAGAAACGGTCACGCAATAAAAGCGATGTTATAGAATGTAAATTTTGCCCGAAATCAAAAAGCGAAATGTCGCATCAAAAGCTCGACACAAACTCGTACATTTGGTCTGTTAATACTACGGGTAACATACAGTATATGACTTGGATACCTCTGAACGTTTGAAGGAGAAAGCTTGCCATAAATTTCGATCATGCCAGACAGAATTCAACATGAAGCAAGTTGGATCTTTTGTGCTCCGTTCATAAAATGGCGATTATGATCACGCGCAATGCAACATCTCGCGTTTCAGATGCTATCTTTACTGTACAATCGCGTTTTGTTTCGCCACGTTTTGATAAAGAAGCATCATAAACTGAGGCAGCGACTTCTAGCTGTCTTGCACTGTACATACCCGCGTTGTAAGTAAACAACCAAACGTTTGAACTCGCATACAACACAGAAATTTTCCAACTTGTGTAAATATTCATTGCGCTCAACACAAGAACGCTTGAGTTTTGTGTTTCAGTTTGGGCGATTTTATGATTTTAAGAGCTTTTTTATTTTTAAACCGTAAGGTAATCGAGTTAAGCAATCGTCTTCTTTACTGGGAAAAGTGACTTAGTATGAAAATCTGTCAGTCTAATGGCGATAACAGTCATAAGTAAATGACAGAGATAAATTCTAGATATCACACGATTCGATTACGACTTTGCCTAAAACTTTGAATTTACAAGAAAGTGATTATGGTTTTCACAAAGTACAAACTATAAGGCTTCAGTAGTTTTAACTATCATGGTCAAATTGCTCCCGAAACGGACACAAAAAATAATTTTAATAATGCAATCGATGTGTTATTGATGTAAACATGCAGTAATGCACTCAGAATTTCAGGACAAAATACGAGCGCTTTCTACTTCTAATATCACGATTGCATATATCGATCGTTAAAGATATATCTACGAAACAACATTATCACAAATTGGACTGATTTTGTCCGTTTTGTTTAGTGTGAATTGTTTGGGTGCGTGTCTGTGAACACCAGATATCTAGGATATAACAATACAGCGTATAAATTCAGAACTTACTTTCTGACTTTCGGATACTTCATGTCCGCCAAGGAGTTGGTGGAATCTCGCTGTTGGTCAATAAGATGTTGCGGCCAAACTACATTGACCCAGTCCATTGTTCGAATCTAGGAAAAAATGAAAATCTTTTCAAAGCATATTCAGGCTATAAACTTTCTAGATTTAATTCGAGATTATGACTGTAAATGGAGAATTCACTCTCCAACTACGAGCAGCCTTTTTTAATTTTCACTCTGGTAAAAACTAAACCACATAATTTGCTACGCTGAACGTATTTCAGAAATACCAGCGGTTCCTTCCGTTATTTTAAGATGAAAAGAGAACCACTCGAAAAACAACGAAAAGAAGAATATCTCTTATGACATGATTAACGAGGAAAGTCTCAATATATCACTCATTGTCTACCAAGTCGAGTTTCTGTAAAGCAGTCATTCTTGTAAGTCGTAAATCTTAATTCTACGCTCTAAACTGGCTAAAAGAAGAAAAAACTAAAACCAAAGCCTAATTATTTCTAAATGTAACTTTCCACAGAATGGTGATTGGACTGAAAGGGTTTTTGGGGGGGTTATGGAGTCGATGGTTAAACTGCTAGACACGTGCACGACTCTCCCGGGTTTTCAGCCTTGGTTTCAAACTTGTAATTGGTAAGCTGGAGGTAATATAAAACAAAACTTCAAAATCGTGTTTTAACCTACATAGATAAACATTATCTGATCGTTTTTGAGCACAATGCAGTCGAATTTACTCTGATGGTTATTTCAAGTTAATTCATCACCCTCTCGCGCCGTGGAAATGGAGTTCTGTAATCTAATTACAATTACATTCTTGCTTCTCTGTGTATGTAATTTTAGTTAACGTGCTTTACTACAGTTCAATTGATTGTTTTCATTATCTGTTTTTTACTGCTGTTTGAGCGCAACGAAGACGGTACAATTAGCAAAATAATAAAAAATGTCTGGTACAAGATGTACAAGATTACAATTTAAAGGAAGTTACTTAGTGACTTTGATCAACTTTACGATACGCCCTTTCAAACGCGGCAGGGAAGTCAGGTTACAGATTCCATATATGATCAAATTGACGCTCAAAACTAGGTTGGATGTTCTACAATGAACTGAGCTAAGATGCTAAGCACAGTCTGACCAACAAGCAAAACTCTCTAGAACTGACGTTTGACAATAAGATTAACTTTTGAAGAGCGAATTGAAACAAAATTTTTAAGTTTTGGAGTTTTGAGGCCAGTGAAGAATGCGCCCGCCTGCTCGGTTAACACCCAAATGAAATGAAGGTCATCTATAGGCACTCTAAATCAAATTCTGAAACGGTACATTGGGGAGTTCGAAAATTCTCATTTCACAGAGGCGCACTCCCTATAAAGTACGGTTTTCAAGTTAAATAACTTTGTACTTCACCATGTCGTTGTAATAGTGTACCGAAATAACACCACTTTAAGCTAAAATCTCCTTTTATAAGGACTTTGGCGACCAGTAATATTGTAACTTCGTAGACTGTGTAAACCATTTCTCAATCGGGTTGTACCTAACTCTTTCACAGCTACAGCAATTAATCCGAAATCACCCTGGTATTTAAGTCGCAAACATAGTGCTATGAAAGTCAAACTCTTATAAGTTGAAAGGCATTTTAAAACCGAAATTTTCGGTTTCGTTTGATTTCTTGCGGTCTTTCACCAAAAGGTGGTGACGAGTATGCCGCCATATTTACATAACTATGGCTTCACGAGACGCTCCGTGTTTTTTGCCGATATTCAAAACCTGTTCCAGCCTTCGGCTCGAAAAACATGCCAGAAAGCCGAGACAAGCTTCATTCTCCGATAATATGTGGACACATACGAAGAACAATGTGTCAAGAGATAGATTTAACCGTAAACACACGGTGCAACTTAGACTGTGCTGATTCATTACTAAACTGAATGACGCAGGCACGTCAATGCAGGGGAACTCGACACAAAATCCAGACTTATCACGCCAAAATTGTTAAACCATTACAAGCACGTGCATTTTAACAAACATTCCCTCCAAATGGCAGGAATTTCTTGGCTGTTAGAGGCTTTCTCGGGATGGTTTTTAACGATTTCTGGTTAAATGCCCTGCAGCCAGCCACAGTCGTTGCCTCATGGTCACGGCTTCTTATTTCCTTCAACACTACACCAAAACATTTATCACAATTAAAACACCGAAACGAAACGATTTTTCACAATCAGTCTCGAAAATAAATAAATAAATGAATGAATAGACAGGGAAAATAAGTCCAGTGTAGCCTGGCTTCTGGCTGGGTTCGTTATTTCGTAGGTTTGTTTTTAAAGGGCGTGTGGATAAAACACTCTTTGCTGAGCTCTCTGTAGCTAGTCTGCTGTCCTGTGACGTGGGGGTTTAGAGGACAAAATAAAAGCTTTTTTCTCTCCGTTCTTTTTTTTTTCAGTGCACTTGGTAAAAATCTGAAAGCACAAAACAATTCAATCAAAGTGAAAAGAGGTATCTCTATGTGGATTTTCTCTGTCGTTACAAACTGGGCTCGCGACCATTGTTAACATCACCGCATAAAGTGTTGAATCGTCACTTAGAACCCGAGATATTTATCAGTCCTAAAGAGTGATTATTTTGCTGAGAAGTTTCAATGAAAAATAACAGTAACTGAATTAAATGACATTTTTTAAGCTAACACGCGACCAATAATGAAAATTATACACATGCACCGAGCATAACTGAAACACTCAAACCAAACCATGCACAGGAAGAGGAAAATAACTCAAAGAAATCAAAATAATTTCCAAAAAATAACGGGCAAGACACATTTGCTCTCAATACATTAAAAAGTCAGCTATTCTTGAAAAAATGCTCACCACTTCTGGCGGTTCCACCAAGTCCTCCAGTTTGGTATGACTAAATTCCAAGCTTATTACATTGTAAATTTCCTCTCGGTCCTCACTTGTGAAATACTTTACCCACTGTTGTAAAGTCATTTCTAGGGCTTGCTGTGTGTTCACATCAATGACATCCACCATTCGCCGAGCTCCTAACCATTGTAAACACATAGGGTAGGCATGAGACTACCATACGTTCTGTAATGTCAGTGGATGTATATTTCAACGGCAAACACTTAGATTTCAAAGCTTACCAACAAAATTCTTTACATCTTCAACACTAAAGTCTTCCCGAGGAACCCTAAAATGGTCGTAGAATTCAGAGAAATCTAAGCTTCTAGCAATCACAACTGAGAAATTTCACAAGTTATAAAGAAAATCTCGCAGAACCCTACGAAGAGATAGCTTTTTTGTTGTGATATAAACAAAATAAGCTTACGTACCGCATATCTAGTCCGTCGGGGCTTTTAATTACAACCGGTGAGGTAAAGCCATTTTCTTGAATAAACTTTAGGGTAAATTCTATGATAGCAAAACAATGCAGTAAGCAAGGAGGTTTTCAATTAAGACATTTTATTCAGCAAAGAAATTCTTGTGACCCACCATCTCCGCTGAGACGCTTCACGAAATCTCCCTCGGCAAATTTTGTACTGTTTAGCTTTTCTTCCACGCTAAATGTGCGTTTCCCTTCAATAACATCATCCGCATCGTAGTTGTAATTCCTCCGGTTCTGCTTTCTCTGTGATAAATTGAGAAAATTTTATCGACAGCAGTTAGGAGAGCGGAAAGTGATCTTTCGCGATCTACGAAGTAACGCACAACTCGGCACGTTCACAGCTCTTTCGTACACGTTGTGACGAGTAAATTACTCAATATTTACCGGCCTCGAAAAATACCACCAAAACGAAAAGCAAATCACGGTTGCAAAATAAATCTACACACCAATCTGCGCTCTCCTTCAAATTCCCAAGCCATACTGCAAGACAGGTCAGTAGAAGTCACACATGAGAACCGAAATTTCGACGCGAATGACTCCGGATATATTCACTGCTCAGTTCACAACTTGAAGAAACAATGCACCAGGTCCCTTGGGATTGCTGCAGACCATAATAATAAGGCGCGTGTGCATACACCAAGTATCTAGTGACATTACCATGGCAACTGTCACGTTTCAAAGAGGCAAATAATTCGTCTTGTAAATATGCATCTCGACCCTTCATTGCTAGGTTCCCCTGAGTATTTTAACCTGCATAAAAAGCAAACTCTCAGCCGATATAGCGCATTCAAAAGAGTTCAAGCAAAGATCAACCAGACAGATCAACCAAAGGCTTTTGCCGTGTTCTGGCTGATTTTGAATCCGTCATTCTACCATCCTGTCAAAAATTTCCTTCTTCTTCTTCTTATCATTGACCTGCCGCATGCCGTTAGACCACTTATGGTAAGAGAGGTTTCTCAGACGCCCAAGCGTGACTCCACGCGAGCCAAGTCGTTTCGCGCTCGGATGATTTTGAAAAAAATAGCATTTATGCCCAAGATGCCAAAATGCCGCAATATCAAATTCGTCGCGCGTGGAGGAGGTAGCCTTGCGTGACAGCTAAAAAGGCATGGCGGAATAGTGCCTCCGCTGAATTGGGAGACTATGGAAAAAGGTTCTGGTGCGAAAATCGAGGAAATGTAGAAATCTAATTGTTTCAATAGTACGGCCCTACTGAAGAGCTTTTTTTCTTACATTAAAATGTACTTCACATCTCTTGACACTGGATCAACTAAGCCATCCCAACCGGTTTATAAGGAAATTCTCCTCCCATCTTAACGCGTAAAGCTTCTTTTTGTCTTCTTAACATGAACTTAAAACGAGAGCTGTAGTCGCCGGAGGATTGTTTTCTGAAAGATATCTCTGGTTCCCTTGGCCAAAACTTGCATAAGAATTCTAGCGAATTTCAGGAAGTATACCACATTTACTATAAAAAGCCCCCATTCCCCTATGGCCTCATCTGCGGCCCCGACATGACAACAGAAATGCTAATAAGCGTCTGCCGCGAATAAGCCGACAACCCCCCCCCCCCCCCCTCCCCCTCCCGCGCCCCAACCCTCCTCTACCAACAACATACCGCTCTTTCGAAGCGCTTGTGTTCTAGAATCAAAGGAGACTTTCTGCGGGAAAAATTGCAATTGAGTGGCGTCGACCCACAGAGGGTCTCCGGCAGCAAGCACTTCGTATTCACGGTATTGGAATGGAACTAGCTTGCAACTGAGGCTAATGCTGGGAGTCTTTTCAAAAGCAAATGACAATAAATTCAACTTGAATACAATAACGGTAAAATACCCTCCAAAATGAATTTGTGAAGCTGGCGCTTCGAACATTAGAGAGTTTGTACTGAGCAGAGCTGTCGACGCTCACTCACGGGGGAACGTAAGCCTTATAACCTTTCTACGGCGGTTTATGCCTTTATGGACCATATTCGTATTCTCGGTATAGGACTGCACCTAGCTTGCAACTGAAATGATCTCTGATGAGCCAGGAGCCTCCACTCCAAGTCAGTTCCAGTCCAATATATACCGAGAATACGAATCTAGACTGTTTACCTCAGTTGATAAACTGCTACCTGCTTTTCTTGCCTGCTGACGCAGCATGGTAGTTTCTTTAGTTATCAAATCAGAGGAAGTCTAAGCCGTGTACTACACTGTCGACTGTGATAAAACACGACGGGCATTTGAGAGCACGAGGAAAATGTAGAAAAAAGGGGGCGCTGGTGAGTGTTCTCTACACTTCTCGAGTGTTCTCAAATGCTCGTCGTGTTTTATCACAGTGTAATACACGGCTTAGCTTCTTCATTTGCTTTATGATATGGGCGAAAAACAATAAAACACGCTTTTTCTATCTTTTATACTCTGATAAAACATGGGTTTTTACCAATCAGAGCGCGCGCAGGGTTCTACCCATATTATAAAGACTATTAAAACACTTCGCCCCAAACAGGCTGGTTATGTTTTATTAGAAAATGTTGCTTTTAGGGTGTTTATGACAACGTTAATATAGCCGAACGATCAAAACAGGGGAAAAATTTTACAAACGCCAAAGCACTTCCAAGAGTACGTTCGGTAACCTTATAACTAACAGAGCCATTGTTGATACACACAATTATACTGGTAAAACTCTAACGTGGTACAGAGGCTTTCTGCCAGACTGCTATATTTGACCTTGTTTTAATTTCTTTTGTATCAAATCTCTTATGAGATATCAAATCTCTACCAGGCAAAGGAATCTTAAAAACGGTCGAAAATTTACAATTTTGCAGAAGTTTAGCAGTTCTCTTAGACTTGTTATTCTCTTGCTTGTTAGCAGCTGTTGTTGTTTTGGGGTTAGGGGCATTGTTTCTGTTGTTTGTTCTATTGTTCTCTCAAAGGGTATCAAGCCATTCATGTGAGACCTTACGAGAGCTGCGGCCCAAATTTTGGACAGAAAGTCTCGGAGTCATGTTAGAATTTTAATCTACCGAACATGGGCTAATTACTGAAGTTTCACGCACCACCTAAATACACACAACAGCTAGTGAGAGAATCTCAGATCATAAAGCCGAGTGCAATGTACAGTACTGACACATACTAATCATACAAGTCCCCATCCTGATCAGTCCAAAACGACTGTGGATCAGTTCAGGCTTTTCCACAAGAACGGAGTGTTTCACGCTAACGATACTAGAACGCATGCGTCCTACATCAGTGTTCTACCTACCACAAGGAAAAGCACACAAAGTTAATGTGTGATCCCGAATGTAATATATCTTCCACCTAATATACATATACAGTTGGCACTAACGAGAACAACCAAGTCTAATAAATTAAATGATATTTATTAATTAAACAAACATTAAAGTTAGCACGATAGGGAATTAGCGGTTACTCCCGAAATCATCACAATAATGGACTCTAACAACAACAAATCGGATAACAAAAACCTTTGAGAGTGCACTCTACTTCAACAGGAACAAAACTGAGAAAAACTTGCCATCTTTTCGACCTGAGGAAACAACATGGCACAAACGAAAAAGACTGCTCGATTAGCAACAAGGTTGTTTAAAGAAATAACAGTCATTGTCATCGATTAGACAATTTTTGAATTAGCGAACAGCTGATACAGTTATACCTATCCTTTCTGTGGCACGTCACTCGTATTTTCTTCTGTATTTTGAAGGACACATTCCTGGTTACGAGTCATTTTCCAAGCATTCCTTCTTAGCTTTTTGGTCATCACAAGGAGAACCAATGTCACTCAACGCTTCGCTATATTCCGAAAATGTTCGCTTAAGAGAAACACACTCTTCGCTGGCCTTTCCGCAGTCCACTTTAATACTCTCAACAACGCGAGCTTGTTCGTTAATTCTCGACTGCAGTGCAAGAGATTGTTCTTGAAGTTGGTGGATGTTTCCCTCGGTATTTTTAAGCCCTTCTAGCAATTCTTTCCTTCTATGCTCCAAGTTCTCTTTTCGAGAGGAAAGATTTTCCAGTTCTGTTCTCAGCTGCTGAAGGTTCTTATTAGCGATAGTCTCCCGCCTTTGTTTCTCTATCAGTTCTCTCTGGGCCCTGCGTAATTCAACACGGTTTTGTTCCTTTTTATCTTGAAGTCTGGCTACCAACATACTCGCTACGTCACTCTCCTGCCGAATAATCTTTGCCAGGCAGCTAGGCACGCCATTCTCATGTGCTAATGGTTGGTCTTTGCGTGCATTGCACGTGTTCTCCTCGGTGTCTGCACGTGCAGCTGCAGGTGCGTCCCCGGTTTCCTTCACTTGTGACTCAGATTCGGGGATTTGCACGGTATCGGAGCAGGAATTTGAATTGGCAGGTAAATTAGCCGACACGCCCTTTTCAGTACAACTTTTTTCGCAAGGAGCACCAGGGCAATTGCCGAGTTCTTCATTAACGTCTGTTTCTCTGACCTGAAGGCTTATCAAAACGCTGTTCTCCGCGATAACAACAGAAACACGACTATCCTGCCCATCTCCGTTCTGCCGAGGCACATTCTCTGAATCACAGTTGTTAGTGGATTGACTGTCGTTAGTTGACATGCTCTCGGTGTTTGTCGCGAGGCTTGCCGGAAAGTGCACTGACTGAGTACCGAGAAGAGGAGAGCGAGCTGTCTCGTCCTGAGAAACTTCATCTGAGATACAACTCCGAGGAGAAGAGGAGCAATAGAAACCTTCCCTCTGGAGAAAGGTACTTAAACGAAGTGAATAACCCGCGCCACGATCCTCCTTATTAACTTTACTCTGAGCATTGCCATCAACGGAATTACTGTTGCCAGCGATAGCTTCATTATGGTCAGCTTGGTCTAGATCCTGGGTGTAAAGTTGGTACAAGTCGCGTTGCTTTGGAGCTAGTTGTTCCACTCCTTGTCCTTCAGAAGCGAGTTCTTTCTCTACAAGGTCTGCTTCACGGTCGCGAGCGACATCGAGCGGGGTTGCTTTTTCATGGTTTTTTATCAACTTCTTTAAAACCTCTTTGTAATCTGACAGAAGGTATTTTACTGTGTTAATAGAGATATTGTTCCGCGCAAGTATGTGAAGAATAGTTTCGCCGCGATCATTTTTCGAATTGAGGGCCCTTTGCAGAGCTTCCGTGGGCAATTTCTCCATTGTCTGTAGTGCAGTGACGCGTTGAAGTAAAATTTTCATACAGTATTCGTAGTAATCTAGTTCACTACAAACAGATTCTTGCTGACTAATGCATAGCGCACACATGTGAAAAACAGAGTTTCCTTGCACTTTGTCCTTTAGGAACAATCCGTGAGGGTCTTGCTCAGTCAGGATGTCAACAATCAAATTAAAGTTACTGCAAATAAAGTGCACAGACCTCGGCGTTATATCGCGACTTCTCACTTTATGTAGCAGTCTCAGAGCTCGGTGCAAACCTGTTTCGCCGGTTCGTTCGGCTGTAACAAATGCCTTAAATTTCATTTTCGTTAGAAGCCAGCTCAACACTTGAGTTTTGCCCAACACGCACGCCCACTGTACCAGAGGAAAGCGGAATTCTGGAAGGGCATCCGGGACATTACTTTGTGCATTCCAGCCGTCCTGTAGATGAGAGTAAAGCGCAACTTTAAGAGGAGCTAAATCTGCTGGTTTTCTGCCGTCTTCACTGCAGGCACTCAGAGCTAGGATCATTTCGTTGTGCCGGGCTGAACAGCTCTCAGGGCAGAACACCGTGTGTTCGAGTTTGACGTTACTTGCAGTCATTTTCAAGCGTCCTATAAGGTCAATAGCAAATACAATCAAGTTAGGGGCCTAAACCACAGTATTTAAGGTCTTTCTCTTCAGTTCGGTAAATCAAGCTCTAAACTTCAAATTACCAGAGAAAGAGTCACTTATTAGCAAACTCAAGACCACATAATAGTAAAAGAACAAGGATGATTTCCGAACATTATGACACTTTCGTACCGACTCAGGAAAACTTGACAATGTCGGGCCGACATTTTTTCAAGTTTACCCCAATACTATCCGTTTTAATATTCTCGTTTGCGCCACGCTTTTCTGTGCTTGTTTTCGGTTCTACAGTTTTCAGCTGTTATAGTGATATTCGGATAACAAGTACTCGCCCTGGATGAGATGCTAGTCCATCACATTCCTCCAGGTTGCCATAGCATTTCATGGCCACCCAAATAAACTCCTGCATGGAGAGAGATACTGGAATCCAGATTTTTCGAAACTCCAAGGGAAACATGTTTTGGAAAATCAGGAAGCTCTAGAAATCGGAGATAACATTACAGTATTCGACTGAGGAGAGAGAAACGACTTTTGGTTCGAGTTATCGGCAGATTCCAAAAATCGAGGTTTCCAGAAATCGGGATTCCACTGTATGCATGAAAAAGATTCTACTGTGTGTATGAAAAAGCCCGAAACATCCTCAGATTTTTAATGAGTGAAAAAAAAAAAACATTGCCACCAAATAAATACGAAATGTGAGATGTAGTAGCGGCCACCAGCCTCTCCTTACAGTCTTCGTTTCCACTAATCCATTTTGAACTGATAGGTTTTCAACAAATTCGCCCTCTTCATTACCGAAAAAAACATCGTTGAGATCGTAGTGACCCGAAATGTTTCTTCCAGCCTTCAGGGGCATCAAATCACCACTTTGAAAAAAACATTTCAATTTTCCCTACTTTTCTTCAAAATGTCATTTTTCCCTGACTTTGAAGATTTTTTTTTCCATGACCATTTCCTGGCCTGTAGCAACCCTGCGTTTGGGCCACTGCTCCTTCCAGACAACGATTTGCGTTGACAAATTTATACTCAACTATTTACACT
>Ga0126338_10001929_pt1:2500-5000 | contig 13876 bp, 10 predicted proteins | sample OrbCmetagenome_2_FD_92529 | JGI IMG/M metagenome (GOLD analysis project Ga0126338, IMG submission 92529) | Coral microbial communities from Petempiche,Puerto Morelos, Mexico - Orbicella C C metagenome | ecosystem: Host-associated > Invertebrates > Cnidaria > Coral | place...
GCTGTTTGACCTCAAAACTTGAAAACAAAGACTCCCCATTTTTTTACAATAATTTTTTGGGGGGGGGCTTACCCAGTACCCCCCAGAAAGATCGGGAGGGGAGAGGGGAGGCCATTCTTGCAATTTTTTTTCTTTTGTCAACAGCGCTGATTGGAAAAGCTAAACCCTGAGCATGCAAGCAAGATAATTTATCCTTGACTGGCTATTGCACTTTTTTCACCAATTGACAAAACCACACACAAGGCATTAAAAAGAATTTTGCGAAAATGTATAACCTTCTACATGTAGGTTTGTGTGCAGTCGAGTGCAATTCAGTTATCTTATTGTTACTTATTTTTGTGGGAACTTAATTTCACGATAATTTTTCTGAAAACATTTATGGATCAAATAATGTGCAAAGATCCAATTTGACTCATCTTTTCTTCATGGGGACCAGAAACCCTACAAACTAGTAATAACAAGAGTTAGGAAGTACAGGCAAGATCGATGGAATATTAATGCAAGGTGTTGTTGGATTAATTAAAGTTTAACAGACATGTACTGTGACACAATTCCTCGGGAAGCAATTTATGATTTAGTCTGCCCAAGAGCTCAGGCAGGATCTGCTTTGCTGTATGCTTTCGGTCATGTACGGTGACGCACAGCACTGGCACAGGTTACTTAAGTTTAATTCCAGGCTACTCCCCCTCACAAAGTCTCATGGCTTCACAATGTCTGTGTAAAGTTGCAAGTCACTGCAGTGAACTAAAATTAGCAGAGTATTTTACTGTTTCAGTTAACTTTGAACTCACTGTAAAATCCAAGGTGATCTATTTTCAAATTCCCTCTCCCTTCTACCCCCTCAAATAAGACAAGTTCTTTAGGTCCGGTAGAAAGAAAAATGAGAGAGTACCAGGGCGAGGGGGAGTACAGTGCAGTTTGTCAACCTCATGCTCTTGACAGAAGATTAAGAGCAGAGGGTGGTACATATTTTAAACCTCCACCCATTCCCTTCAGAAAAGGAAAATGGCAAATTATTAGACCTTGTATTACATGCATATGCTTTGAAAAAATTCAGAAACGCCAGTCAGTTGCTTTGAGTGAAATCTGAGCGATGGGTCATAATTTTGGTGGATGGGCCACATTGGTTCAAAACTCGATTTAACGGGTAGAAAATCTTTTAACCGTTGAAGGAACAACATTGAATTATAATTGCAACATGGCTGAACAAACTGCTATGATATATCTATAGTTGAAAAAATATTAAATATTTTTTTTAGAGCGCCGGCAATATGTGCTATTTTTCCAGTTTCAGCGGGCATGAAACTTGTGTCGAGCGGACCGAACTTCAATCAATCCAAGAAAACTTCAACTGGAATTTTTAATGAAATAAAACTCATTTTAGTGATTGACTAGGTAAGGTCTTCGAAATCCCAGCATATGAGAAAAATCAAATTTTCGAAGTAAAATCAGTGGTCGGTTCTTACAGAGACAGCCTCTTAAAGGTCATGCAAATCAAAGTCACTTCCCATGCCAACCGCAAGGTTCTGTCCCCCCTGATAAAGGATCTGTTTACATCACTACAACTTGGGCAATACTTTTAGGACACCTTTAATGACCAACTATCACATAGCGAATCGACAACAGAACAACCTGGTACATGAGGAGATGCGAAGATAACAAACTTATTATGTCATGTGAACTCAACTCAACCAGTAATAATAGTCCATTATACAGCATACATTATCATAATTATCTCAACATTTTCACTTGATAACTATGCTGTATGGTAAAATAATGATCCACTCAGAATCCTAAAGCTTAACAAGGGTAATCACATAATATCATGCACGCCTAATAAATCTCTCAGTTTCTCAAAGGCAAGTTTCACAAGTGCTTTTGTCATGATGTCTGCAATCATGTCCCCAGTAGGACAATAAATCACTTGAATTTCATTGGAAAAAAACTCTTTCGCGAACAAAATGATGACAAATGTCAATGTGTTTAGTTCGGTTATGGTATTTGGCGTTCTTTGCCAGTTCAATGGCTCCCTGGTTGTCTTCGTAGACGGTAGGCGGGGCATCTTTCTGTCTTCCAAGATCTTCCATTAAACGACGTAGCCATACAGCTTCCAGTGTAGCTGAACTCAAAGCAGCATATTCAGCTTCAGTAGAGGACTTGGCAACTGTTGCTTGTTTCCTGCTTGACCAACTGACTGTGCCACTTCCAATTTGAAACACATAGCCTGATGTTGATCTTCGAGTGTCAACATCTGCTGCCCAATCTGCATCACTGTAGCCAATTAATTCTGGTTCCTCTTCAAGAGCAGAAAATTTCAGACCATACTTCAAAGTTCCTTTGAGGTATCTCAGAATATGCTTCATGCCAATCCAGTGATCCTTACTTGGTCTTGACACATACTGGGGTAAGACTTCAACTGCAGCAGCAATATCTGGTCTTGTTGCTGTTGACACATAGGTCAAACATCCAATTGCCTGTTGGTAGGTCTGAACATCGAAGG
>Ga0126338_10001929_pt1:7500-13876 | contig 13876 bp, 10 predicted proteins | sample OrbCmetagenome_2_FD_92529 | JGI IMG/M metagenome (GOLD analysis project Ga0126338, IMG submission 92529) | Coral microbial communities from Petempiche,Puerto Morelos, Mexico - Orbicella C C metagenome | ecosystem: Host-associated > Invertebrates > Cnidaria > Coral | place...
ATTCATTGTACTTGAAATGAGTGCAACTCCCTCCAGTGCGGCCATATTTGAACTTTCCCTTCTGTTGTTGTGCTGTTTGTTATTGTATGGACAGTTCTTCACAACATGCCCATCCTGGTTACGTTTAAAGCATGTGACTCCCTTGTCTTTTTCTCATTCATCATGGTGAGATTTAGAACCTTTAATGGAATTGAAATTCAGAAAACATCCACCACAAACGCCGCTGGCACCACAGCTTCCACCACGTGCTTGATGTCTACCTCAGTTGAAATTTCTTCCTCTATTGACAAAAAGCGCATTGTCGGCGGATTCTTCATTCTCATTCTTTTCTGCCTGCTTCATATATTCTTTGATCAATAATCCTTTGACATTCTCCCAGTTGAGATCATCGGCATTTCTTGCATTTAAACTCGTCAGGAAATTATCGTAGGACTCGGGTAAACTTCCTAACACCATCGTGGCGAATTTCTTCAAAGAGATTTCCTCATTCATTTCTCGTAACTGCTCAGCGAAGGAGGTCATGTGGGTTAAATGTTGCATCAAATCCACATCTTCTTTCATGCTGGCTGCGTAAAACTTACGATTTAAACGGACAAGCTGTGTGACTGATACAAACTCGAACTGCTTCTGCAATATTTTCCATGCTTTGAGCAGGTTAGTCACCGAAGAAATTTGAACATGCAAATCTTTTTCCACGTTCAATGCATTCAGCGAAACGGCTTTGTCAGATCGCAATCGAAAGGCATTCTTCACAGCCATAGTTGCAGTTTCCGTTGGGGGAGTTTCCTGACCTTCTTGTGTAAATCTCCATAGACCATGCTCCATTAAAACGAGCTTTATGTTGTACTTCCATGACTGGTAATTCTTTCCATTCAGCTTCTCAATCTTTATAGTTTCTGACATCAACGTCATGTTTCACGGCAAAATAGCATTAAATAACACCAATTCCATGTCCTGGGCCCATAACCTGATAAAGGATCTGTTTACATCACTACAAGGGCAATACTTTTAGGACACCTTTAATGACCAACTATTACGTAGCGAATGGACAACAGAACAACCTAGAACATGAGGCGATGCGAAGATAACAAACTTATTATGTCATGTGAACTCAACTCAACCAATAATAATACCGGTAGTCTATTATACAGCATGCATTATCATAATTATCTTAACACCCTCACATTACATCAAATGATGTGTGGCTTTCTTTATTTTGTTGATATATATGTGCTATAATAATAATAATAAGGTATAATAACACACAAAAGTGAACTCTAACAGAACAGGGACATACTTTTGTTGCTGAATTAAGGTTACTGTAGACCTTCATGGGCCTCTTTTGTCCAATATTATTTTTTTACACCAAATTCAAGACTTCTACTCTATCTGAATTTTCCAAAAAAAATTATTTTAAAAACTTAAAACGCGAGTTATCCACAAAAATGTGAATTATTTAAAACGAGTCAAACTGTGATGTAAGCCAATTAAAATGTGCTTTTGGTTGAACAGTCTCAATTTTCACGGCAACTGATCTCATCCACAGAGTGGTATTTCACTTCTTTTGTTTATCCATTACGTCTTGCAATTTCTTGCAAAATCTTCGCTTTTGATGATAATATTCTTCTCTTAATTGATAGACTAGGCAATTTTGAACGCAAGTGCAAATCGCGAGTGAATGTTTCATCAATGTACTGCTCTAGCTTCTTCTGGCACAGAAGTTGATTGCCGTGAAATTACCGGTGAATTTAATGGCTGATCTGACAAGGCAACTTCTCCAAACGCTCTTTTCCTCTGCTTCAAAGAGTGTTTTTCCATATTCTAGTAAAACAAACAGGCCAATAAATTACGCGCTTAGACTTGACACGGCTTGCCAGGTAGGCCTGTTCAGGGCTATTCCACTATCATTCCTCTTTTTTCCCTTTTCCTTAGCTTCTTTTAACCATTTAGCAGCTGATTTGGTTTATAAGCTGTTGGATGCTTAACGGCGGACTTCGCTAAATATAAACATTGGGCATTCATTCCCGAAAGCGTTGCTGTAGCCCGCTGGGGAGTTCGAAGCTGCATTTCATTGGCTGGCAGCATTGCCACCTTGGCAACCGCTTCAGTGAGGTGTGAAAACTGTGAATTTCTTTCGAGGCGCAAAACTCAAGGTTTATTTTTGCATGAATGACATGTACCTCTATTCAAATGAATTAAATGTAGATTTATCAGATTTTAACGAAACTTGGCCAAAATCTTTGTCACATATTAGTACACCAAAGTGTGTGAAGCTTTTCCAAAAATTGAAACTTTTTCCTGTGACCTCCCATTGAGTAACAGCAGTCAGAAAATTTTCTATTGTCCAACTTTAAAAGGGATTTCCTAAGCAACCAACAGAAATATCGAAAAAGCCGCACACAATTTGTAATAGCCCATCATCTCCTGATTGATAATGTCCAGTTGGTTTGGATGTCAGCAGTAACACAAAGGCTGGTAATTCAGTTTAGCAAGTACAGTCATTTTTGTGTTTAAAGGCTTATGCATGCCTGTTAAAACAAAAATAGCAGAATATATTGTTATTTTTTCAGATTCCACAGGTTATTAGCTTTACAATGATATATAGCTTTCTTTGTTTGCTGAACACAGGATTGAAAACTTCTCACCACTCCCGTTCCTTACTCCCAAACCATGGTTTCTCATCATTTATCCAGAGCTTGAATTCACTTTACCAATTGCAGCATTCAAATCCCACCATTAAATATGGTACATGTAACTTCTTGATCTTTATGTTGTTCAGTTAAAACTCATCCTTGTCCTTTTTTCTAATCTCTTTTCATGGCACATAGCATTGTAAAATATTCTGTTTATTTTTTTGTTCCTGCTTGCACCTGATTGAAGTATCCTTAAATAATCCTGGGGTCTTGACTAAGGCTCCCAACCAATCAGTGCATTCGGAACTTCATCTTGACAAACACCTTTTTGAATTGCTTTGATTGGTGTTTAATCTAGCATAGTAAATGGTTTGAACCCAGGAGTATCAGTAGTTCAATGAGTTCCGCTCAGGGTATTAGATGAAACCGTTCAGGTTGTCGAAACATCAGTCACCAACAACAGTTCTTTTCATAACTACCCTCACCCAGATGATCACACTGTAAGGACTACTGTTCAATCTAGGTCACAAATAATTTGATCTTTTACAGGGTGGGGTTGTAATATATCCCCAAGGCATGGAGGAATCTAGTACATGGTTTAAAACCTGCTGAGAGCAGATCAAGCTCTCAATCTCAACAAGGCCCAAAACCAGAGGGGGCAATCCAACACCCTGAGACACTTTGTTCTCTCCTTTTTTAACCTTCACCCCTGGCTCCCATCTCCCATCCACTAGAAATTTTGTTTACACTACAGTTAGATTTAGAAATTAACAATATCCTACAAAATTGCCCAGAATATCCTTACCTCATTGTATGGCCTGACAGTAGCTACATGTAAAACAGAATCATGAACTTTTCAGAAAAGATATAAAATGTAACAGACCTCTTGTTCTGTCTTACAGTAACTGTTTGCAGAATGGAACATGAAATAATCAAGTAGAATATTTGCAATAATGGAAAATGTTTCATGATTAAATAACAGGACCCCAGGTATTACTGCTCGAAATCCAAATATCTACTGAAGATGCAAGCTTGTTTTGTATCAGTCATAGACAGTGTTTATTATAATGCACATGATTCAAACTTGGCAGCAAGCATCCTTATATAACTGTTAAGTGACAATGCAACAAGCACTGGAAATCACATTCTGCACACTAATGGATCCTTGACTTGATGATGACATGTTAATCACCCTTTAGCCAATTATGGGCTAAAATGCCATATTAATACTTTTGTTAGGCCGGATCTGACAACAGATCCCAGGTCACAACAGAGGGTCTGTTGACAGACTAAGTTTTTTTATGTACAAAAATACAGTCATGCTATTAATATTATTGTAATAATTTTGGTGTTAAATGTGAATAATATGTGATTTAACAATATTTAGGTTTCAGAATCAGCTGCCTCAAGAAATAAACAAGAGACCGGAACAATACTTAACCCAGAAAGAACTGATCAAGCTCATGGACTGGAAGTTAACAGTGAGTTATCATTTATGAAATAAATTGCTATTCCCAGCCCCAGGAATTGAAAGATTGACTGGGGTATAATAAAATAGTGCATGGTTTTGTCATGAGCAGCAATAAGTATTCAGCTGTCATACGAATGCTTACTTGTACATTATTATACACTTGTTCATACATGTACAGTACTTATCAAATCCAAACAAATTTTATTGAATCTTACTAGATTTGTTCTCATTGAATTTGCATTAGACTTTGCAGCAAATTTGAAACTCTGGTTCTTATCAAAATGAAAATAAGCCAAATTTCCTGGTTTGAAGCAAAATTTTGGAGTAACAAAATTCACTTTGGGAAAGCAATATTTCACAATATTTTGGCAAAATGAAAACAAAACTGATATTCAAAGAAAAGAAGGCTCAAAGGAATGAAAATTACTTCAACACCAAAAAACGGCTAAAAAGAGGTTGGCATTGACCAAATTTGAGGGATGAAACTGTGCTAAAGTCCAACCATGTTTTTATTTTGCCTTGCCATATTATGTCTATGATAATTCAAATTTTTTCGCAATTTGAGTTTTGCAAATGTGTGAGCCACATACAAACCCATTGCAAAGAATATAAATTAATTTCTCCCAATGCCACCAAATATTGTGGTAATGTTGTCTCAAACTCGTATTTAGTTTTGTATTGTGATTTAACCAATCCATTCTTTAAGAAACTAAATGAGAAAAACATGAAACTCAGCATTTTACTTTTGATTAAAGTGTAAGAAATTTGTAGTATGTGAGAAGATTTGTTCACAAAGATATGCGAGATATTTTTTTGTCATGTTACAGCAAGAAAAACACATGATGATAAACAACTTTATTTAATCACACATTTTACAAAACAATTTTTAAACCTAAATTATTTACTGCTAACATTAAATGTAATGGTACGGTTATTAAACTCCCCAAAACAGAAAGGGCCATTCTTTTTCTAAATTTAAATTCTCGCTCAATGGTGGCAACCTCGTCTTTTGGTTCGCTTTCAACCTTGCTGTACACTTCCGACCTAAAATGGCACTAACGTTAGAAATTCCCAGTTCTAAGGTGTACTAATTTACTATCTACCCCTGCATTTAACAGACTAGATGCACACGTTACCTCGGAATAGTGCTGGCCACACACTTTTCCTCTTCTTCACGAGTTTTAGGAGGTCTAAATCTGTACTCTGCCATTTGCTTTGCAAAGCAACATGTTCACTCAGAACTGACAAACAGCTAGGTAACAACATAACATTGATGAATATTCAAAAATTGTCACAGGGCAGCAATTAGGTGATAGAATCACATTTCACATCTCAAATATAATATTTGAATTGAGAAAACTTATTCAAATGATAATTTAAACTAATTTTCTTTGTTGGAGAAGTAATTTCAAAAACTCGTGCTTCAGGTTTCATCAGGTTTCCAAAGGCTTGAAAACAATAAAACCATTCGGCCTGCAGCCTTATGGTTTCAACTGTTTCTCGCGTTTGGAAACCTGATAAAACCCTCACACTCGTTTTTGAAATAGTACTTAATGCACCATCTGGTGCTGCAACTCAAATGAATTACTGCTTTGAATGGTTGATGAACAGTTGTAACCTGCCTTTCAATTTGCCTACATCTGAAGCTCTTTTTTAGTGCAGAGTGCATTATTGGGATGGTTTGGGGGTTGACATCCACTAAAGCACTCTCATGACACTTATGTACTAGGCAATAAGGTATAAACTTTAATGTTTGTTTAATTTATTTATTAAATCCATCTTGAAATCACTGGTTATCCTTGCAATCTGATTGGCTCTCAGTGGTGCAATTTATTTACGAATCGCACTATTTTTTGCTCTAAATGGCATCTTTTTTTCAGCCAATTAGAATGGGACAGTAAAACAAAACAACCAATCAGATTTCAAGATTAGTTTAAAGTAATTAATAAAATTTCAGGAAAATGAAAGGCAAAAAGCCATTGTTGTAACACTCCAAAAGCAAATGGTTTTTATTATCACACACTTCATGTGAGTCGCACTAAATATATATCATCTAACCACGACTTCATGTAAGTCACACGGGATATAACATCTCCCCCTTTTTTGCAGTTGTCTACACAGTCCACATACAATAAAATAATAACACAGTATGGCAAAATCCAATTCAATGTTCCAGAGTCTTTGAATCAATCAGAACCAAAGTCTTGAGACTTAATGTGACTAATTAATGTTTAAAACTAGTGGGTTAGTAGGTTAGTATGCTCATAACAAA
>Ga0126338_10001930_pt1 | contig 13873 bp, 6 predicted proteins | sample OrbCmetagenome_2_FD_92529 | JGI IMG/M metagenome (GOLD analysis project Ga0126338, IMG submission 92529) | Coral microbial communities from Petempiche,Puerto Morelos, Mexico - Orbicella C C metagenome | ecosystem: Host-associated > Invertebrates > Cnidaria > Coral | place: Petempiche,Puerto...
AACCGGGATACGCTCCGGCCTGATGGGCCACTTGGCTTGTATCCAAACTTTACCTTTACCTTACAATTACATGGTAAAACTCTCTAAACTTGATGACATGAAACAAAAACAACAAGTCTTACAGTCATTCTAGTTGAGGAGCACAGGTTGATGTAAAATACACTTATGTTAAGGAAGGGCTTTTAAATTTTTAAGCAACTTCTTGGAATTTCACTGAGTGCTTGATCTAGTTTTTGAACAGATAATACACACTGTAATATGCTGCATAGAGTATATATACAGGATGGCTTCTTAGTAAATTTCATGATATGATACATTTTTAGGAACTTAGGATTCTTGAATTATTAAGTAACCTTTTTTTAATAATTTCAATTGACAAGACTTATTGTTTATGTGTTACTGGTTGTTACAGCTATACCTGTTGTGGGTCTCGTCAACATGGTCTTGGATGTAACTGGACTTGATGTTTGCCTGCCAAGACAATAACCACAGTTGACACATGTATTGTTTCATGGTGAGAAAACTGACTGAATAAGTTGTAAGGATTAAAAAACTTTTCATTTCAAGTGGTCATTAAATTCATCAAGTATATGTAGTGGATATTGTACCATTAACTTCGGAAAGCAACGACCCCCCAAAAGTAACGTCAAACAGTTGTGGCCACTAGTAAATCCCAAAAGTAGCAACCCTCCTGAAAGTAGTGACCTCCCAACCTGAACCTTCCAACAATTATTCACGTCGCGTAATAGTAAGGCAGATAAAGTTGAATAAAAAGCACAAATGGTTGCGAACAGGATACAACTACAGTGGGCCATGTGTCTGAAAGCTTAGCTGAAGTTCTGCACCAGCCATTGCTGCATATCCAGTCAAAGAAAAAGAACACAGTATTGATGTACAACAAAATTCTCAGAACTGAAATTAAAAGAAATGTATTGCAACATATAAGGAGAATTTATATTTTAATCTTGGAACCTTACCTGGGCCCCCTCAGAGCTGGAGAAGACTTGGGTCTTCTTCCGTCTAAACCTTCCATCCACCCTGGGAGTGGAACAAATGCACGCTTCACAGATGAACTGCTTACATCCCGACCTCCAGCTAGCCATCCATCTGCCTGTCTGAATGGAACTGTACCAGGGTGGGTGGGTGAAGAAGGTCGCTGTGGGGGTGGGGAGGCTGCATTTACCCTTGTTGTGGCACTCCCCACCCTAGAAGGTATTCCACTGTTGCCAGCCTTTTTGATAACTTCTGGTGTCTTCCAAGCATTTATTCTTGCATGTTCTGTGAAGGACATCATCTCTTGTAGGCCTCCAGATTCAACAGCAAAGTACTGACCACTTTCTGAATCAAGGTCATCTAACGAGTGCTCATCTTCATCAAGACTACCCTCCATGAGAGGTGCTTCCTCTTCCATTTCTCTGCTGAAGAAGAAGAAAAATAATCATGTGCCGATAGGCCTTTTCCAAGTTTCTTTGCGACTCTGTTTCGAAATGAGTTCTCAAACAAAACCTTTGATTATAAGAAAATGAGTTTTGTTTGCATGAAAATGAACACGTGAGGCAGGACACACGTTCATACGAATTTCATATGAATGGTTTCGCACGAAGACTCGTTTTGACACAAAGGCAAAAGGCAACTTGGAATAGCCTGTTGTGATGTTCCAAAAAGTACCCATAAAGCAGTTCTTAAGCCGGGTCTGGGGCAGGCCCACTTCTTGCAATGAATCAAGGATTTTCCTCTGTCTGAGACTAGACTAATATTGACAGGGGTCAAATCATGCAGCAATGACGGATGTGATTAGGCAAACTAGCCTGATAAAATATTTGGGTCAGGTAGCAGCTCTTGCAAGGTCTCTTAGGGCTGTGCTATAGAAGCACCTGGGTGCGACAGTCGACCAACTGTTCTTCAGGTGCCTGGAAAAACTTACTTTTTTTTCATATAAACTAGTGCTGGGTACCCAATATTTTGAAACATCAGGTTAGGAACCTTTGGGCTCCCCGTAATTTTTCTTAGACCCTAGCCTTGTCTCACATGAATGGCTTGATATGCTTTGAGAGAACAATAAAACAAACAGAAACAACGCCAGTAGCCCTAAAACAATATATAACAGCTACTACACTAGGACGACAAAGAGAATTCAAGCTTACATGGGCTGCTACACTTCTGAAATATTTACTTTACAAGCTCAGTGCTAAGCGTCTTTGGGAAAAAAGTGTACCCTATTCTGGGTGAAAAATCTTTATAGACACAAGCTTTTGAAAATTGTTGGAGAAATTATATGTTAAGTAATTTGAAAGATAAACAGAAATCTTTTGAATTTCCCACTGCCATTAAATGGAGCTAATCCATCAGAGCCACAAAAAAAAAACGTATGAAAAAACTACATAACAAGTCTTTCATTCTATAAGAACACATTTAAATTTGTAACTGAAGAACAGATAAGGCTATCATGTCGACACAGATCTCTATTTAATTTTTTTGGGTGTGAATTTGCAAGCAAGCTTCAGATCTTACTTTTGTTAGACCAAATATTGCTTAACCTTACTAACTTAACAATCTACGGTGTATATTCTTTAACATTTACACTCTTACATGTTAGTCTCAATGTCTTCTTCCACAAGTTCGCCATCTACCAGCAAAGGCACATATCAATAAATTAACATGTAATTTAACCACATGATAAAATTGGAATTGTTTAACCCAGCACTTGAGCAAAAAATCATCTGTAGCAAAATCACAACCCAAGTTCAATGTTACAAATGACTAGTCAAGTTCACAAGTGATTGAAGTCCTAAGCAGGATTGTGTTCTTACTCCATGATGGAGGCAACGTGGCCAAGTGGTCAGCGCATCGGACTCACAATCTAGTGGTCCCGGGTTTGAGTCCCGCTCTGACCACTACCTGGATTGTTTCACGGTAGCCCGGAGTTCAAATCCTTGCCCACGCTTGTAAACAGCCAACTGGTTTGCCTCTGGCCAGTTGGGATTCTTAACAATGTTATGTTCAATATGAACGATTTTTTTCAGTTGTTTGCTCCGCCCCACTGGCCTTTGGTGGTAGGGGTAAATAACGGTTATTTATTTATTTTTATTATTATTTTTTTTTTGGATGGAGTACATCCCCATAAGATATCAGCACGGCTAAATACAAGTGATAATCCCCACACTCAGTTCTTAGATTAGAGAACAAATTAAATGGTCCAAATACTATTAATAACAGCCATGTCAGTGCCTTAAAAACTAAATCAACCAACTTTTTGTACCTTTAGTAGATTCAGAGTCAGCATTAGCTGTAACCTCAGAGATAACAACTGGGCTTGCCTAACAAGTAGAAACTAAATATGAATTATGTGATAAGAACTCTTTGTTGGCACAACATTGTGCACAAAACAGTCACGAATTTGATCTCGATGACGTACAGATCGTGGACTGCTGTTCACAGTGGTTGCGAAGATTTGATGCGTGACCAGAATTCTATTAATGAGCACATCCAGATTCCAGACATGTACACTTTTTTCTTCGCAGGAGTTTGTTTTCATGGGATTTAATTCTCACAAATTGATGAAATCTCTGCAAAATTTGCGAAAATTACATCCCACGAAAATTTCATGCCACACAGTAAGCTAACCATGATGCCAACTGTGTTGTGTTACTATCTCCTTAATTACCTGATCATCCCGTTCATCCAAGGCCTGTTCATCTTCCTTGTATCCTTTTTCATAATAATTGCCATTGATATCAGACTCCTGGGAACTTATCCACTGCACATCTGCTTCTTGCAAGCACTCTCGAACAATTGATCTCACATGATCTGTTATGACAGTCTCCCCTGAAAAGCAATGCAAAATCCCAAACTTACCGTTAGTTCCTTGTGTCAAGCATCTGACTTGTTAATGGAAGGCGTAGCATTGAAGTGATTGGCTTGCAGATCTCTGCACTGAGGAGTCTGGATTTCTGCCCATCCCAGGGTCTTGGAGAAGACTTTTCGCTTCATTGCAAACTTGGGACTGAAGATGCTGCAGGCAGCAGTGCTCAGGCTGTCTGTAGCATCTTCAGTCTCAAGTTTGCAATTAAGTGAAGATTAATTTTAGGTCTTCTCCAAGACCCTCGAATGGGCTGAAATCCAGACTCATCAATGCAGAGGTTTGCAAGCTAATCACTTCAATGCTATGCCTCCCACTAACAAGTTAGTACAAGCCTCAATTAATAACTTGAAAAAACATTTCAGTAGAGGTAAAGAATCTGTCCTATGGGCACCCAGTGATAAAGGTAAAGGTAAAGTCTGCATACAAGCCAAGTGGCCCATCAGGCCAGACCTTTTCCCAGTTTCTGTAGCATGAAGCTACTAGGAAAATTTAGAGCTACTCCCCTTGGATGGAATGCTAGTCCATCGCAGGGTTACCCCCTGCATTAAATTTGCCGGTACCCATTTAGACACAGGGTGAAGAGAGGCACTGTGAGAGTAAAGTGTCTTGCCCAAGAACACAACGCAATGTTACCAGCCAGGGCTCAAACCCGGACTGCTCAACCCTGAGACAAGTACACTAACCATGAGGCCACCATGCCTGCACATATCCAATGATAAATCTAGAGCATTAATGTTTTTCTATGTTTTGTCACCTGTTGTTAAAGGTTCCCCTTGATATGGTGTAGCATTGCTACTGTAGGCTCCTGGGAGATCAACTCTGAGTTGAAGATTCTGCCTGATAGCATCAGATAGAAATTGAGCAGGTCCCTGAAGTCAATTAACCTGCAGTTAGTCAATTGTCACTTAGCCAGTCAATCAATCAGTCTGTCTATCTGTCATCCTGTTTGTCCATCAGTCAGTCAGTCAGTCAGTCAGTCAGCCAGCCAGTCAGTCAGTCAGTCAGTCAGTCAATTAATCAATCAGACAGGCAGCTGGTTAATATATAACTAATAAGCCAATTGGTTTGTCCAATGCTCAGTCAATCTATTGATCAGGCATTCAGTCCATCAGCCAGTTGAACAACCAGTTAATCACTCAGTTACACCGTAAGTCACTCAATCAGTCAATCAGCTATTAGACCATCAATTAGTCAACCAATAAGTCAACTCATCAGTCAGTCAGTCAGTCAGTCAGTCAGTCAGTCATCAGTCATCAGTCATCAGTCAGCGAGTTAGTCAATCACTCACTCATCAGTCAGTAGAACAAAACAAACAAAGTCAGTAATAAACCATGTTAATTAAGCTAGTCATACCCTGCCACTCCTTGTGTCAATAGGTGCACTCCTGGATCCTAAAAGCAAGTAGGCAAGGCAAATTATTGGAACACTTTTAAGAAACTGTTTATGACTCAAGTTCAACTTGTAAAGTAGCAAAACTTTGAAACACTTCTACACTAACCTTTACGACTTCTGACCTCTTGGAATTCCCTGACACAAACAAGGGATTACCTACTGTCAGTAAATTTTATTACTGTTGCTTAGTTATTTTTATATTAAATTACAGAATTGAATAAACTGTAAGTATACACAATTAAATTGACTTTTTTTTAAGTATCAAATGATAGCCAGAACTATCCACAATAAAAATTAATTTCACAAAAGGTCCTTATATGTGTGAAAACGTAATGGTGAAAAACAGTGTTTCACTGCACTACTGCTACAGTTTGAAGTTTCAGAATACATCAATGTCTCCTATGTGATTATTACATCACAGTCCAACTGAATGTGGTTTGTTCGATCAAAAACCAAATCTCACATGAACTATTACATGTTTCCAAGTTCAAGTCGCCAAACATGTGACCTCATACATTCCCAAAGGCCTCTGAAGACAATAAACACTATATTACTAACTTTGAATAAGACTGTTGCTTCCATGTCTCTGATGCAGGGTCCCACTTGATATCCGCAAAATCAACGTAAGTGAACTGCTGATCCAGGTGGCTGATGGGATAGTCTGCCTGCTGGAACTTTGGTGCTGAAGGAGTAGATGTTTATGTAAATATTAGCTTTTTTACCACAATAATTAAAACAAATTGTTTCCAAAAGGGTAAAAAAACCACACGCATGTTAAACCACACGCATGTTAACATAGCCTGATGCAGACTTGGGAGAAAGTCTGAAAGAACTCTGACAATGTTTATGTAATTCCTAGCTGAAGGTAATCCGAGTTTACATAAGACTTTTGAATTCTCCCACACTTTCTTAAGTGTTTTTACCAAGTTAATTAACCAGGGAGAAACTACTTTTTTCAACAAAACACAGCCAGCAAAGCAAAATTGTGTTTACATAAGCTCATGCAAAATGATTTGTCACAGTGTTGACAAAGCTCATCAGAACTTGCATTACATGACCGAAATCTCCATAAGTGCAATCCAAAATGACAGCTCAGCATAAGACCTTATTATGTACAGAGTTGAACTGCAATTAGTTGTTCAGAAAAATGACATACAGTACCTGCCACCGTGTCTAACTGAATCAAGCCCATGTTGAACTCAGGAATGGCTGCTAGGCGACCAAATGTCTGAAAAAATAATCATCATGCATGTCTGTCAAGAAATGTCTAGTACTTGTAAAAATTACAGAAAAAAAAGATATTTTGCATTAATTATAAGAAATCCATTTATTGTGGATCCTCATTACTACCTTTGGGCAACAAAAAGCTCCTCTTAAGAAGATTTAATTATAGCAGTAGCAAAACCTTTATTCATTGATTTCTTCTTTTTATTTCTAACCAGTTGACAATTTTTTTTCATTTGTGTTGCATGCCTGCTTTTCTAAGCGTAGATGCACTTAAAAAAAAAAACATGCTTTGATCACTCCTAAAAATTAAGAGGAACAAAAGTTACAACTAAATGTATAAATGCTGTCTGTAAGCATACCTGATGACCAACTTCCACTCTGTCACCAAGTGCTAGGAAAAAAGGATGGAATGGTAGTTAAGAGAAGTTTTAAAAGGGAAGAAAAGAGAGGGAAATGAAAACAAAGGAAAAGAAAGGAAGGAAAACAAAACAAAAGAGCATTCCTTTAGATAAATATACCCTGAGAATAAATTACTTTAACAATAAATCAATTATGTGTAACATGAAAATATTATCAATAGCACCACAACAGTGCAAACCGAGCGGGAAAAAAACCAGGACATTGTCTAACACACATAAACAAACCCACATGTGAAATTTGGAGTGTTTTCAACAAAGTTCACTTTTGACCAAAAATTGCTAATGCCTCTTTTCCACCAAGTCCCTCAATTACAGTTGATTCCCCAGCTATTGAAGAATTGAGATAGCTGATGTCTCAGGCATCATTTAAAAATCATATTGTATCACTCCAGAAACATTACATGTTAATAAAATTAAATGGCTGAATTTAAAGTTAAGATTGTATATCATGATGTGTTAGTTTACCAGGTTTTCTATTAATTGCCTTGTTTCTTTTTCCTCTGAACCCCGCACTTTGTCTTGTTCTTACACCAACAGCAGACATAGCTCTTGCAGTCTTGTTCCTTGCACCACCAGCTGTGTCGTATCTAAACAATTCAGGTCACTCAGTTTCTGAATATGCAATGTATGTGCTAGCAATGAAAGTATAGACTCGATTATAGTACCAATTTTTTTCTTAATAAATGATGTCCGAACATCTTAGAGCCAGAACATCTCTCTGTTCTTGCAATTGGAGAAGTCAAAATGTCTCGGGCTCACAGAGAAAACTGCTTGTCTCACCTTCTCACAAAGTCTCACATTTAATATTCACTACTGCTCTTACTGTTTTTAAAAACTTCCTATCATTTTACAATCATTTGTGAAAATTTGATTCATATGCAGCACTTGGGTGTTCATGAAAACCACCATATACACCTCACAGCTGCACTGAAAATACTTTTGGGAAAAGAATTGCTCATCAAAGAATTACTCATCACTTTTTCAACCTTCATAAAAAAAAAACCAATGAAACTACTGTTAATATCTTAGAGTGGTTTTTAAATGAGTCTTGTAAAACCAGAACCAAACTAAGCCAATTACTTACCAATATATTAGACTGCTCTTAAAAGAATCTTAAAAACCATAGTAAAAAAACAACCAATTATTAATTGCCTTCAAGATTACTTTCGAAACTGTATTAAATTATGACAAACCTTTGCAGTTTTGACCAGACCGACTCTATAGAGGACTGAGGTCTCTCTGGGCTTGTTTTCACCAGCCGTTTAGACTGAAACAAAAACAAAACAGTGTCGAACAAGCATGCTACTAGTACAGTAATGTAGTCTGAACTGAGCCAATGTGTTTCACATTGCCAGAGCTTGTCCTTGCCCTTGGTTCCTGTGGCAGTAAATGACTAGAAGTACAGTGTATTTCTCCCTTCGACGTGGTGCAACCTCATCAGCGGTTTACCCTCAGACAACCAAAATTTGCTGTTACCTACTTTTACAACTAGTGCAGTACATGTAGGTCTCTAGATTAATTGAACTATTGGTTGCAGAACAAACATAACCAGAATTCCCGTCAGCCATTTTTGAAATACTTAAAACCTTTACACTGTACCATGTTTCATCCCTTGACCTCAATGATATTTCTTTTGCTTTGTTCTCCTAAGCATTAGCCCAATATTAGAATTTTAACATTGCAGTAATGGCTTATTTTTAGGTGCTTGAATTTTGGAGCCTCCTGATTCCATGTTCAATGCATTTTGTTGCTCAACTGGCAAAAAAGTAAGGTGAAGTTCACACTCAATGTTTCAAACCTCCTGATTTTCAAACTAACTTCCACTTCCCAAAGTGATTCAAAAAATCACAATTCCACAGTATTATCAATAGCTTACTGTAATGACATAGCTTGGTTCTACACAGTCATTTTGCAGCTGGCTTTTTTTGAGTTTTTCATCTTCTTTGCTCCTTTTTCCTAAAGAATAAACAATAAGCAATATTCTATTACATGACAAGAGCAATTAAGAAACAGAAGACATTTTCCATTTTCCCATACATAAGTTGCACTTCAGTAGGATAAAACATCAGCTTGTGGTATCACTTTCTTGGATCATGTCTACTAAAGGCATCTGCCATCGAGTGTCAATTGATACCCTCGATAAACCCACGATCAACACTCGATTGACATCCCAATCGATACTAGGTCAACATTCGATCTACACTCGAGTCGGCCAAGTGTTGACCAACTCATATACATGTATCAAAACTTAGTCGACTCTCGACTGACTCTAGGCTGACTGTCAATCAAGTGTATTCCAGGGTGTCCATCTAGCAGAGTATTGAGCGAGTGTCGATTGAGATGTCAATGGAGGGTACCAAACATGGGTATGGATCAACACTTGACTGCAGATGCCTTCAATACACATGACCCATTTTCTGTAAGACTGTATCAGTAGATCCGTTCAGTGCCATAATAATGTTAGTAGTATTTTTAATTATTATTTTAGAATTGAATTGACCTGATGACATTGGATTAGCATCCTTTACACATTCAAGAAGATATTCAGCAATTTCTCTGGACACCTTGTTCTTTCCTCCCTGTTTCAGATCAAACAATGTTATTAAAAATGCGTCAACTTCAAAAATGGTATCACTGCAATCACTACAATAGACTATTGCAGGCTAATTACTGGCTTACCTTGTCAAACATTATCTCCACTTTCTGTAGCATGAGAACCAACTAGGATTAATGTTACTAGCATGCTAGTTCAGGATTGCCACAGCTTTGCTTTTAGCAAATGCAGCTGATATTGCCACCTTTTCCCTATGATCACTTTCTTTAACCAAACTTGACACTGGCACAAATGTTCAGGCATCAGTTGTTCGAAGGCTGGACACTATCCCCTGGATAAATCGCTATCCAGTGGATAAGTGTTAACAAAACAAACCACGCTATCCACTGAATAGTGATTTATCTGGTGGAGAGCGTTATCCACTTTTCAAACAACCCAAGCCAGGGCACTAATCCCTCTTCACTATGATAACTGTAAGTTACAGCAACCACATTTCACTGGAGGACAAGTTGATGACATTGCCCCCGAAATCAAAATATTAACAAGGTTATCACTCTCTTTTATCAACTTTTAAACCAACACAAAACTACAGGCACTATTGCTTGTAGCTTTATGGTAGCTGCAAGTAGGTGGGTAAAGTCTATGTTTGGGACCTAGTGGCCCATCAGGTTTGCGCTTATCTCCGGTTTCCATAGGATGAACCAACTGGGGCTATTTCTACTCCCCCTGGATGAGATGCTTGTCCATTGCAGGGTTACCCTGGAGTTATTTGCCAGACCCATTTACACATTTATACACATGAGTGAACAGAGGCACTGAGAGAGTAAAGTACGGTCTTGTGCAAGAAAACAACACAATGTCCCCCGCCAGGGCTAATAATAACGGAGCCCTGTGCACAAACCAGTAAGTCACCGAGCCTACCACAAGTGTAATTGCCTAAGAAGAGTTTATGTTCTTACCCCTTCAGACTGAACCTTCCAGGTCAATGCTTTGATCTTTTCACCAATCGTAGAATCTTTAGTAGCTATAATTATTAGGTCCAGAACGCCTGAAAAAATAAAACAAAATTTTGATGAGTATATTTCTAGTCAAATACCAATTGCTAATGTTTAGAAATACACGCATGTGAGGAAGATTTTAATTATTAGCTAGCCATGGAAAGTATCATGGCAATATAAAGAGAGAAAAACTTAAAAGGAGAGCGGTCCCTAAAAGAAATCGAAGATCCTTGTAAATTTATGAACAAGTGAGGTTTGTTATGAAAATTCTTATAATTGTATCCCAAATCACAAAATTGGTGATACACTCAATCCATGAAAGCAGAAGGCCCTCAGATCATTACAAGCCTCGTCAAAGAAGTAGAATGATTAACATTGGCTATTTTGCTAAAGGTTTTTGAAGGAATCACACTGGCAACTCCTACAGATAACAATTTGGGATTCAAAATTTACTGCACTGTTCCTGGGCAATTTGAAATTAAGTAACTTTGTTGATAATACTATACACATGTTCATTGTTAGGACCAGAAATAAGAAGAATATTCTTTACCAGGGTCTTTTCCAATAAAGTCAAAGAAAACAGGTACAATGCACAGCAGCTGAACTACTTCTGATGCCAACAAACATCTGTAGCCAGATTTCCTGAATTACAAAATAAACCATAAATTAAAATCACTGCAGTAAAAATGATCACCCCCAATAGAATGGTTATTTTAGAGAATAATGATCATATCAAATGTTTGGAGTATCCTCACCAGCTGAAAAGTGAGTTGATGATACCAGGGCTGTCATTAAGGTTTGACTCAACCATTGCCTTGGTCTTCACACCCATAGCAAACTTGTGACTTTGTGGATGATTTGTATCAACAACAGGCAACTTCACCTGTAACATCAAGGGCTCATCAAGGATACTCAGCTGTTAAACAGGTGTTGCAGGTTAAAGCCCTAAATGACAGCCCTGGATGCTGTACTGGTGGCTGGATCTGTCACTCTCAAATTAAAGATTTCTGATATCTTCCTTCACACCTCTACCCTTGTTAATGAAAGAAATCTATGATTGGACCCTAAAAAGTTCCATATGGCTGATGACTGACATAGCTCAATAGAGATCCAAGGAAAGTGTCTGATTGGTTTTTGCTCAACTTTCCTTCTCTGTGAACAAGTTATAACCACTTTTAGTATAAATCTACTAGCGTTCTATCACGAATGCCATTCTCTGATTGGCTACGCTACTCACTATCTATTCTGTGATAGATAGATTCTGTGATAGATAGTGAATAGCATAGCAGTGTGCCCTTCTTAACAAAATGACAGCCATTTCTTGGTGTTTTCAAAGTGTCTGTGAGGAGAATTTAAATTAAGTTTTGAATGACTAGTAGATTTAAACTAAAACAATTAGATTATTCGCTCTCGATTTCTATAGCGCGATAGAAATCTCGAGCTCATGATCGGATTGTTTAATAGACACAACACAGACTCTCTGTAGGGCAACATCAACAGAGTGAAGTTGTTTAAGCTAAATTTCAGGCATCTTCCATGGGGGATTAGGTGTACAAAGAGAAAGATAGACGCACGCATCAAGTTAAGGATGTGTTATTTTGGCTAGTGTCGTTGATCCACTGAGGGTTACTACATGTAATGATGATAATAGACTAGTTCAAATTATCACTTACAATAATTATAAACAAGTACAAGGTCAACGAAAGGAAAAACTTTCACAAAACAAACCTAGAGTCCAACCTTTTCCTTGTTGCTTGATATCTACAAAATAAATTATTGAAAGAATGCAAATCACACTTGTAAACTTTATTATTAATAATTATGCTAAGATTCACCGTCCAACAACTAGAAAAATCCAACACAGAAGTCTTACTTGGATACACTGTCTCCATTGGCAAGTCTCACCAGATCAGCCACAAGATCATAAAGACACAAGTATAGTCTGTTGTACAAACCACCATCCTAAAACAGTTTCAACATATCAAACAGTAATTACACGATCATTACAGTTCACATTATATTTTCCTGCATGCACATAATGGGACATACACCTACGTCATGAAACGTTACACTTTGGTCCTAACACTGACATAGTTAAATGTTGGCACTGGTGAGCCATCTAACTCCCCAAAACCCTAGGATTGAACTGCTCTTTGCTAAAAATTGTTTTAAAGAATAATATTATGGAGGTGTCATGCCCAATTGAATTTGCACCCAACTTTTTGAGTTTGTACCAAATTGTCAACCAAGTTCACCCCCAGCATTCACTCTCATAATCATGCTTAAAAAACAAGAGAGTGTCTGTGTTTTTGCTATCTAGTGAATTACTAATTACTAATTAGTCTGGTAGAATTAATTAGAGTTGAAATATTAAACTTACATCAAAGATACACTGATAGAGAAGGGAGCAAATTTGGTCAATTACTCAAAAACGTGTCTTACAAACTTGGATGGTGTGATCTTGATAGGTTGTGAAAAACCTGCTACAGTCACAAAACCAAGGGACCAGGGAAGACAATTTAGGGCATGTAACATAATAAGGCAAAATTAAATTAAGGACAGAACAATACAATACACCACTTACAATGTGCTGATCTCGTTCTATCTTCACTGCACCAAGAAGCAAGGAAATCACACGGCATCTGATGTCGGGAGGTAACATGAACACATCCATAGTATCTACATTTCTGAAACACAATTACAGTAAGTGTTATCATTGAACAACAATCAAAACTTACAGAGCATTAACAACTGACATCAATGGAAATACTTATTCAAGCACTTACCTTATTTTTCGAAGTCTTGCAATATCAAGAGTTTGCTGAACCAGCAATGAAGGAATAGCAAATTCCAAAGATGCCTGAATAAAAAAAGAGATATTGATTATGTTACATCAAAAATCACTTTACACAGGGCTGTGCTCTAGAAGTGCCTGGGTGCCACAGGCAACTAACTTTTGCCATTAGGTGACTGAAAAAACTAATTTTTTTTCATAAGTTTAACTAAGTGTTGGGCACCCAAGATTTCATGGTTAGGAATCTTTGGGCTCCGTGTAATATTTCATAGACCACAGCCTTGTTACATCAAATAACATTACTCTGAGCAAATCCTGAGTAATCTCTTTCTACATGAAAATAATTATTAACATAGCAGAAAGAAGTGAGTCTCAGATTCAACACGTGAAAAATTCTGGAATGTTAAGAAACTTCAAAATATATCCATGTGTAACTGAACCCTAACCTCTAACCTTACTGGATCCTATTGTTAAACCTTAACCCTTCGCTAAACTTATGTGCTAATCCTAACCAAAAACTCTTACAGTAATGCTAACCTAAGCCATAAACACACCCTACACCCTAACCACATGGGGTCCATAGAAGTTCTGGATAGGGATCCAAAGGGGGTACAATAGGAGGCAATG
>Ga0126338_10001931_pt1 | contig 13872 bp, 5 predicted proteins | sample OrbCmetagenome_2_FD_92529 | JGI IMG/M metagenome (GOLD analysis project Ga0126338, IMG submission 92529) | Coral microbial communities from Petempiche,Puerto Morelos, Mexico - Orbicella C C metagenome | ecosystem: Host-associated > Invertebrates > Cnidaria > Coral | place: Petempiche,Puerto...
ATTTAACGAACAAATTTGGCCAGTCCCCAGCGACTTCGTTAAATCGAGGTTCCACTGTATAACTGACGCCATCTTGCATCCTGACGTAACGTGCAATTTCCGTCAAAAGTACAGAAATAATTTGTCTTAGTTCTTTACCGAAGCTTACTTTCCAGCAGTTTTGGGATGGTTAACTTTGAAGGATCTGTTATGATTTATCTCTTATGTTAATCAATGTGAGAGATATTATCCAAAGACATGGTTTTCCAGCTCGTTATTGAGAGAGGTTTTTTTGACTTTGCTTTATGTCTACTTGAAATCCATAGTCACTGTTAATCACAGGGAAGCTGAACACAACCTTTGAATACTGGAAACCAGTTAGAGTAGGAAAAAATGAAGGAGGTCCGTACGTTTGATTCTTCTGTTTAGTAAAGAAAAAGATAGTTGTGTGAAATTGTTAATACTTTTCAGTGTCTTCTAAAAATTTAGAATTCAGAATTGCCTTCACTAAGGTAGAGAGTTTTAGTTTGATAACAAGGCACGGTTAGGTTTATTTTCAAACTTTTAATAGTGTTGTGAAAGCGAAATCACGCAACGGAATACTATTGCTGTTGTTGTTATAACGTCTTTTCTAGTTGTCGCTGTTGTTGTCTCCTATCAGATGAATATTTTTGTTTGGCTCTTTTCCATGTTTTACAGTTAGTTGAGCACATTTGGCTTTATATTAAAAAGCCTCAGGATGGCTTTACGGTGAAACCAAATTTCGTGAACTCCATGTGGGAGTTCAGCTTCTCCTATAATCCCTAACCTTATTGTATTGACTCTCTGGCTAACTTCCTGCTTCCAAATATTGTCCTCTCTCAAACACATGCTAGATGCAACGGAAGCCGGGGATACCCTCCGAGTCAATCACTCGCCATTGCAAATGGGCTGGGGAAGCTGGACCGCTTGTTCCGCTTCCTGTGGCGGGGGTATCAAGGTCCGAGCTCGGTATCCCTCCATAAAGTCGTTCCGAGAAAAGGACACGGAAGTCAAGAAATGCAATGTTGAACCTTGCGATAAAATGGATGCTGCTTGGTCAGAGTGGGGGCTATGGGATGACTGCAGCGTAACATGTGGCGGAGGGGCCAGGATTAGGTTTCGGTATTGCAAGAAACACGGCGCTTCTGCCAGGTCTGGCTGTCCTGGTAAACGATATGAAGTGGAACTGTGTAATGTAGAGACATGCCCTGAAGAAGGTGGGTTGAGGCTCCCAACCGAGATAGACAAAGATTTTAATGACATTATGCTACGCAGTTAACATTAGAATTGTTTTCTGACAGAATGAGGTACATAGAATCTAAAAAGGAGTAATTAGGTGTCAATATTCGCTAAGTCACAATAGAGGCTTATTGTTCTATTTCAGGAAAAGTAAATTGAGGCTTTTTACCTCGATATTATTAGCTGATAAACCTAACGTACATGTGTGCTGCGAATTTAGAGCTGTAAACGATTGAAATGAAGTTGGTTTATGGGCGCAAACAAGTAAGCGTCCATTACTTTCAAATGCTTCTATTTAGTAAATGTTTCTCTTTAGCCAAGTAAATGTTAACCCCTTTTGTCGGCTCATCGATATCTTTCACTTATTTCTTGGAACAGGAACAAGACCAAGTTCACCAGAAATAGACGGCCGCTCAACAGTACCCTCATCTCAAGCACTTCAAACACAGCAGACTGTGACAAGATTTATTGGTTCAACACCTGTCACCGCTTCGAGTGCAGTGACTTCTGTGTGGGAGACCTTTTCGGAATCGTCCAAAATGCCACGAACAGTTTCTACTCGTACTAAAACTCCAAAAATACCTTTCGCTTCTCACTTGTCTTCTCAGTCATATTCATTTCAAAATCCTGATGTATTCGCGGAGAGTAGTTCAGAGGATGTAAGACAGAAGACAATTTCGAGAGTACAAGAGCGTTATTCTTCGCCATCTACTTTGAACGTGATAGGTTTTACAGAATTTGCGCTACTTGAGTCCTCGACTAAACAAGCAAAAAACGCAACAACAACGCAAAAAGAGATATCTACCCTTCCCAGTAGATCGCGGGGTGTAGACGTTCACCAACAGAAGCTATCCGAGTCCTCGGTGAAACAGAAGTTTAGCCTGTCTGTTTCGCGTGTGACGCAAAGTACAGTTACATCAGCTAAACTACTCAGCACCTCGTCAAAATTACTGGGTTTTGTGTCAAGTGCTGCTAATATCACGAGAACTACTGTTGCGATTTTTCCAATCATTAGGCCGTCCCCGGTATCAACCGAGGATTGGTTTACCACAACAAGGAACTTTAAATCACCAACACATTCAATAGAATCTGTCTCCTCACTGGTATCTGGTTTGGCGATTCCCTCAGATGTAGTTGGTGTTGGTACTGTTTCTATTTATGGATCCGAGGAAACTTTTAGCGACAAGAACCCTGTTCAGGCGTCATCAAGCAAGGATGAAGCTTTTGATGGCTCTTCTTCTTTTACGTCACATTCTATGGAGCTGGCAATGGGCACATACAAGAAATCAACTGTTGTGAATAGTTCCTCACCTTCCGCTGTTGACCAAACGTCGATTTTACGAAGCACAAAGATCCGGTCTTCAACTCCCTTGATTAGTTTGGACAACCCTACGGTTTTTCCCAGCAGAAGTTTACGTGATTACAAAACAGAGGAAATAGGGACTTTTAGTAGAAATGACCCTTTAACGCCAAACCTAGCATTAGGCGCAAAGATAAATTCACTTATGAAAACTTCACAACAACGGAGTGTACAGGGAAGTCCAACATCCTTCTACGAATCGACAGTAGGACGCAAACTTGATTCCACGATGCCACTGAAGAAAAATTCCACCTTTTTGCTTTGGAAACAAACAATTGATAAATCACTTGATCCGATAGTAACTTCTTCGTTTGGACCCAGGTCCTTTTCAGAACTAATCACGGGAACCTCTTTTTTCGAAAATGCGACTGAAGCGTTCAGCTCGTTGTCGTTGGTATCATCGGCAATTGACTATTTCAAGACCCCAGAAGTCATTTCCAGCACTAGGTCAAGAACAATAGGACTAAGTGAAAAAACTAACGACCTAAGAAGTTTAGTTTCAAGTACCTTGAGCACTGATATGCCTTTAAAACGTTCGCCCTCGAGGCTAAAAGTGCCGTCGTCCGTATCAATATTGCAAAGGTCAAAACTACCATCCACGCCTTTCGTCGCTCAAAGAAAAGCATCGCTGCCTTCTTCCAGTGTCATTAAATCTTCTAGCGCCACTGAAGGAGGATATTCTCATTTCACGACATCAACGTCTCAATTGCCAAGGTTGGAATTAAAAGGAGAAACTATTACCAACTCTGTATACTCTATTGAAAAATTAACATCAAGACCACATGTGCGATCATCACAATCAACTACAAAGACGTCAAAGTTACTGCTGAGAACCCAGGCCACTCAGATAACCTCATCACTGTCTTCGTTCGTCTCTAAACACGATTATGTTTATTTCACAACATCATCGTATCTACTTATAAGCTCGCCTCTAAAAAGAGAGGGCTTGACGCGTGCATCATCGAGTCAACGCACACAATCATTTACACTGATAGCCCAAACTTCAAATCTGTCAATAACACATTTAGCCACCGATTTCAAACAACTGTTGTCTGAGTCCAATATCTCGAAGCCTGCTATTGACACTGAGGGTGGTCGTCTTTTTTTGCCTTCAGAAACATCTCGGTCAGTAGCGTCAATAGTTGAAGAGGAGTTAATTACCAGGCCTTTGCATTCGTTAACAAGTTTGACGCCAAGGCCAATTATGCCATCATCAATGTCTACATCTAGGACGTTGAAACTGCCTTTTACTTCTATTTTCGGTGAGATAAACTCATCACTGTCTTTGTCTAGTTCTGTAAAGTCTTCTGTTGTAGCTCAAGCCCTCTATATTAATGTCCCAACGTCTAGTATTTTGAAATCTTCCAGTGAATTTCAAGGTGATCGTCGCCTCCTCGAAACTTCGCCGCCTCTGAGTTTAATATCAACGTTTACAACAGAAAACACGGAAACTCAGGCCTTTGTGGACGATTTAGTAACGTCGTCAAGGCAAGTACTGTTATCACCGTCTCCACAGCCCAGCTCACCACTACAAGTAGAAGCCACACCAAGCCTTCTGGCTAAAACAATTTCGTCGTCGAAGCTTGAAGAGCTGTCACCACCCCCTCTTCATGTCAGCTTAACAAGGAGAGTGGAACCAACGATAAGCCCTATGAATTCTTTGTCAAGTTTATCACTTATGCAAAACATGCTAGTGTCAGTATTTTCACAATCTACCTCAGCACAGGAAATACAACCCACGCAAAGCCATCCGTATTCTCTTACGAGTTCCATGTCATTACAACGTTTGCAATCATTACTCTCTTGGCGGTTTACCTCAGCACTAAAAAGGGAAGGCACAGAAATTCTCGTAGGTTCTGGGCGAAGTTCACCATTAACGAAATGTATCTCATCATCCATGTTTCCACTGTTTAGCTCAACACTAAACGTAGAAGCCACAAAAAGTTTTTTGGATGCTTCAACAAGTTCTACATTGTTAAAGTTCAGTCCCTCGCAAAAAATGGGGGCCATAACAAGCCTGCCAGTTTCTTTGAGACGTTTGTCTTCAGGGCAACATACAGGAAATGCAGTATTCCCGCAATTAAGCTCTCCACTGGAAGAAAAAGTCACGACAAGCCCCATCAGTTCTTGGGCCAGTTTGCCGTCAAGACAACACCTAATGGAAGTATCGACTGTGATAAGCCCCTTGGATTCTTTACAAAGTTCGTCGTCAAGTCAGTATATCTTGTTGTCGCCTTCCACACGGCCTAGTTCAGCACTAAAAGAACAATCCACTACGGGCTATTTGGAATCTTCAGCCAGTTTGCTGTCAAGACAACAAATTTTATCACCAGTAAATTCGAGCGCTACCTCTGCATTGAATGTAGAATCAACGACAGGCGTTGTCAATTTTTCAAGATCTTCATCTTCAAAGCATCAAATTCCATCGTTGCCCTCTCTACAGGTTATCTCGGCACCTAAAAATGAAATCACTAGAAGTTTTATGGATTCATTACGACCTTCTCCGTCAAAGCAAGAAATGGCATCTTTGTCTGCTACAGAGTTTAGTGCTGCATCCAAGATACAAATCACGGGAAGCATTATGGGTCCAGCAACAACCACTTCCTCAAAGCATGACATGCCATCTTTGTCGGCTCCACAAGCTAGCTTAACACCAAAGGAAGAGCCAAAGACAGGTGTTATGAGTTCATTTGCAACATCCTTGTCAAAGTTAGAAATATCATCTTCGCCTTCTTCGCAGTTTAGCTCAACACCTAACTACGAAATTACGAAAAGCCTTAGGGATTCAGTGAAAACTTCTTTATCAAAGCATGAAATGCAATCATTGCAGCCTCCAAAGGCAAACTCCACATCTAAGGTAGTAGACACGATAGGCTTTATGAATTCATCAAGAACTTCCTCGTCAAAGCAGGAAATGCAATCGTTGGGGTCTTCACACTTGAGCTCAACATCTAAACTCGAAGTCACAAGAACCCTTACGGATTCAATGAGGACCTCTATATCAAAGCACGAAAAGCAACCACTGCTGCCTCCAAAGGCAAGCGCAACACTTAAACTCGAAGTCACAACAAGCCTAACAGATTCAATGAGACCTTCTTTATTAAAGCATGAAATGCAATCACTGCTGTCTCTAAAGGCAAGCTCCACACCTAAACTCGAAGTCACAACAAGCCTTTTGGATTCAATAATAGCTTCGTCAAAGCATGAAATGCCATTATTGCCGTCTCCACTGCTTAACTCGGTACCTACAGTACATGTAGAACTCTCGACCACCATTATGGCTACATTAACAACCTTATCTTCCATGGAAAAAATACCATCTTTGTCGTCTCCACAGGCTACATCAGCACCGAAAGCTGAATTCATAACAAGCCTCTTGGAATCATTCAGGACTTCCTTGTCAAAGTCATCGCCCTCTCCACTGTCAAGTTCAGCACCGAAAGTAGAAATAAAGACAAGTGTTATGGATTTGTTTTCCATTTCCTCGTTTAAGCATAGAACGCCATCGCTACCACCACAACAGTTAAGCTCAGGCGCCACGACAATGATTCTGGAGGATTCTATAACAAGCTCGTCATCGCATCATCACCCATTACCTACAACAGAATTCACGACAGCGATTATTGGTTCATTAACTGTCTCATTGTCAAAGCAAGAAATGCCATCTTTAGCGTCTCCACAAGCTAAATCGTTGCCGAAAGTAGAAATCACGACAAGTCTCATGGAATCATTTAGAACTTCCTTGTCAAAATCATCGCCCTCTCTACTGCCAAGTTCAACACCAAAAGTGGAATTAAAGACGAGTGTTTTGGATCTATTTCCAACTTCCTCGTTAAAGCATGAAACTCCATCATCATCAACTTTACAGTTAAACTCAGAAGTCACGACCAGGATTCAGGAGGATCCTTTAACAAGTGCATCATTACATCATCACCAAATGTTGGAAGTGGCATCCACGAAAAGTTTAAAGGTTATCTCAACAAGTTCGTCGTCAAGACAACACGTGATATCTTCATTTTCTCCACATTTAAGCTCTTTAGTGAAAGTAGAAGCCCCAAATCGTCTTTTGAATTCTTCAAGAGCTCTGTCTCCGAGGCAACGCTCGTTATCATCAACGTTTGCACTGAAAGTAGGATCTTCAATAAACGTTTTGGATTCTTTAATAAGTTCGTCACCGAGGCAAATATCTCCACAGCCAAGTTCGGCAGTTAAAGAAGAAGCCTCGACAACCCTTATGCATTCCGTTACAAGTTCACCGTCAGGGCATTACATCGTACTCTCAATGTCACCAAGGTTAAGCTCAACGCTGAAAGTTGAAGCCATGACAACCTCAGTTGAATCACTAACAAGTTCCTTGTCGAGGCAACATATACTTGCGTCGTCTCCGCAGCTAAGTCCACCACTGATAACAGACGCCGCCACAGCAAACATGGATTCTTCGAGGAAGAAAATACTATCATCGCGTTCTTCGCAGTTGAACCCCTCAATAGAGGCAGAATACACCTCAGGGCTTAAAGACTCACTGAGACGTTTATCGTCAAGGCAACCCATACTATCATCCACAGCTCCACAATTTAGTTCAGTATTGAAAGTTGACGCCACGACAAGTCACATGGAATCTTTGTCAACAGGTTTGTTGTCAAGGTCAGATAAGAAAGACAAGCTCTCCCCAAGCCTTGTGGGTTCTTTCACGAGTTCGTTGACAGAACAATACATTGTATTGTCAGTATCAACAGTGCAGACCTCAAAACTGCCAACGAAACCCTCGGCTAGCAAAGTCAACTCATTGCCTATTCCAAGTATCTTCACGTCGTCAATCTTTAATAAAGAGGATTATACGTTTTTCACTACTCCAACATCTTCCCTGTTAAGTTCTACACCGACAATGGAATCGTCACAAAGATTTTTAATCTCATCTAGTTCTTTATATACTAGCGTGTTGCAAGAAAGATCAACAGCCGATCAATCGGTTAGTTATGAAAGACATTTCACCAATTCCTTAAAAGAGGGCGACTACTCTTTAACCTTGGTTTCCAGAGAGGAAAGGCACCAAACAGTTACTGCAATAATGGACGCACCAAGCATTCCTTCGTCAGCCTTAAAAACGCAAGTATCGATAATGGTTCCATCAAGTTCGGAACCAGCGTCAGTGAAAGTGGCTGCTGCTCCAACTCCGACAGCTGTTCAGGAAGAAAAATGTAAGTCATTCTCAGAATGTTAAAAAGTTAAAATGTTAAATGTTGAATGTTTATAGTGGTCGATCGCTTAGCTGCAACTAGCTAGTTCTCAGGCATGCCACTTACATGTACACTGAAAGGAAGAAATATTTCAAATAAGCATAATAGGCCTAAAAATCCTAACTGACGGAGGCAGACCAGTTGGCTATTTTCAAACATGACGGAGGAGTGGAATTAACTAGGGTCTACCGAGAAACAACTCTAGCTTAATGGTCAGCTCAGAGGAAAGGTTTTCCGTCGACGGAAAATATTTTTGCCCGTATCTTACAATAACAGATCTCTAACTCAGATAACATGATGCATATTATGGCCTTTACATATCACCTATCGTAAACGTTAAATAGTAATAGTGTCTGGGACAGCCAAAGCCATTCGTACATCTACTGGATGGCAATACGTTATGACTCGCACCTTTAATTGTAAAGGAGAGAAACGTTTGTGTCATTTAACTTTTACCAATAATTACTCTTTCTTGAGTATGAAATAATAGGGAGGGAAACTTTGAAAGATGTTTAATTAAAAGTACTAGGAAAGGAAGAGGGGGCGAAAACCGTTACCCTGCTAACAGTGAGATAGGGCAAATTCATACTAATAAATAAATGTCTGTGTTCCTCTACAGCAACTGAGTGTCCTCCATGTGATTTGTCGCAGCGACCGAAAGAGAAGTACTGTTATAGTGATTATGGTATGTTCGGGGGTTTTCTACTCTATTTAAATTGATTTTTTACACGTTTAATTATTTTAAATAATCTCGAGTTTAGACCATTGCTCAAAAATTGTCTTGTTTCATATTTGAAATTTTGTAATGTTTGAAACATAATTCTCTTAATTGTTTTAAATTTTTAAGGTAGCCTCTTTGGCAAAAGTGACCAGCATCTAATTTCTCCTCATTAAGTCAGTGTAAAATAAAACCTGAAACAGTTCACCAGAATTTGACACTGATCAGGAAGGGAGTTCTTTGTTTGAATGGTCTCTGATTGCCAACTTAGAGCGGTTTTCAATTGATGGTCGAGAGTAATCAGGAATTACTGTGGTTTTGATTTTGGTTTTACTGCGGTTTGTGATTGGCTGAGTAGTATAATTGGTAAGTAGTTCGTCTGAGTTTGGTTTTACGACACCCAATAGAAAACCGCTCTAAGGTGAAATTTTCCAGCCCAGTCCTCTTAGGCCAAAATTTCTCATCAATAAATGATTTAATGATATAAAATGAAAACAGCCAAGAAGATTGATTTCTGGTCTATAGATTAAAAGACATAAAGAAGCTTAGGGGATTCGGAGCCATTCATGAATTTGTCTTGTCAAACAGCTTCAGTAAAAATTCAAGTAAAACTGTAACTGTTTTTCTTATTTACAGCTGTACTTGTGAGAATCAGATCTGAAGCACTCGCAGTCGAAAATCAAACCTCCTATGCTACCAAAGTCAGGAAAGTCTACAAAACAAATAAACCGATGAAGAAGAAGCCGGAGATACGATTAAACCACGGAGGATGTAACTGCAGAACGGACCTCTCGATGAAAAAAGATTATCTTGTGTTTGGTAAACACGTTCCCTGGAACGGGACGATAGGATTCTTAGAGGTTAATAGAGACAGCTTTGTGACCGAATGGGATGGTACGTTAGAGAAGGAAATAGACCAGTTGGAAGGATATTGCTCACTGAATTCTATGATTCCTACTCCACGCATGTCATCGACTATTACTTTTAGCTCTGGTGCATCTATGCATTCCGTGAAGAAAGCAACTACCACAGGTAGGTTATCTTATTCAATCCAGAAAGCAGAATGTTATCATCAAACAATATAAAGGACAGTAAGCATCTCTGGTTTAAATTCACATCCACCGGAACACATGGCCATGGATAGAAAACAAATTTCTGATATCTATTCAACAAATAGTAATTACATTTCCGTTTCCTAACATCCAGCAAGCACTCTGACATTCTTTTAATCTAGCTGTTGCCATGGAGACATGTTGCTTAGCAACTTCTGATTTAATCCTTGGGCTCTGTCAACGCGAAAAAAATTAATGTTTAAAAAACTGTTGAGCGCCGAACATAGATGAAGGTAAAATATGTTAGGTCATACGCTCGATCGAACCTCCCAATTAAGAAAAGTTGTTTGATGAGATACCCTTTTCCAAGGTCATAGAAAAAACGAATAGAACATAAATGTTAAAGGAAAATGTGTCAGTTGTCCAAATTTCATGTATCACTAAGAACAGTTCAACGTGGAACGAAAAAGATGGGTTTGAAATCCTCGGCAGCGCTAAGTGACCGACGGCGAGCACAGGCATCAGTTCTCCATGTTAAGGTGACACTGAGAATGATGATAATTAGTGGTGATTGATCCTCGGCACAAATTAAAATAGTAACAGAATGTCGTTTGATTGACTTTACAGCGTTGCTGTCGACTCGCAGTAACATTCAAGTCGAAACGCCTTCTTCACGTGATTGGACAGAAGCTAGTACAACAGAGCCTTCAGCAACAACCAGTGCGGTTGAAGGTTAGTGTATTTCTGTCCTCAGACGGATTCCCCTCTTGCCAACTAGTTACCGGTAACACAAAACGTTTGAGAGCTTGAGAATTTTAGAGGTTACAGTTTATGACAGCAAAGGCATCTGTAGAGCCATGCAAGAGCGAGAAGCCCATTTGTTTTAGCCTAACTAGAATGTGGTTCTTTCAAACTTACCCGCGTTTGAGGGAAAGTTTGAAGGGTTAGCATTAAGAAAACCCAAAGTCCCGTTCAGGGCAAATAAAAAGTCGTCTAAACGATATGTGACTGCGCTCGTTTATTGAGTTCGAACGATTATGCGGCTTGTTGCTAGCTAGATGGTGTCTCCGCATTGCCAAGTAGATTGTGAATTTCGCATTCTCCATAGAGCCTTCGGGATTTTATCCGTTGCCTCATTTATAAATGCCTACTCGCGCTAGTTGGTAGTGCGCTGCTTCTTGTTGATTCTGTGCTCTAAACGTTACTGTGACGATAAAGGAGCCAATTGTGGCTATAAATGTTTATTACCTACCATGGATATATAATATTTACTAATTTGTGTTAAGAATGTACTTTTATATGATCGAAAATTTTGTCTAAACCCAAACATAAAAATGATTCTTGTTCATTTTCACAGAAAAATGTGGGCCTTGCGAGATTGCTATTAAACGAACCAGAGCTTACTGCACCAGTAATTTTGGTGAGTCAATTCAGTATTATTATATCTCAATTTAACCATTGCTAGTGGCAACTCAGCAATTAAAGGATCTCAGTACAAGGGGAAAGATATGTCATTATAATCGGCGTCTTCTTTAGACGCGTTGTTGAATTTCGTCAATAAAAGGCGGGAAACAGTTTTTTTTTTTTAAGAACGACTGGCCCATAACTCTACGCGCACCGCGCACAACCGAGGGACGCCTGAGGACGAGATAGGATTCTATAAGAAAAAAAAATAATGTAGATCCACTTCTAATGCATTTTGTTGTTGTTGTTGTTGTTTTCTCTTATTCTATTGCAGTGATTCATGTCGAGATCTTGTCGGAGGCTATGAACGAATTTAATCACGACGCAAACTATCGCGTCCGCTTAATTCACACCTTCAAGTTGACAAGCGGAGTAACAACAGTAAGAAGTGTCTGGATTCTAGGTAATCAATGTCACTGTCCTCTACTTCTCCCTGGAAAACAGTACCTCTTGATGGGTCGGCTGGGAACGCGCGCGGGCTCATCCGAGCCGATAGCAGAGATAAATCGACAAAGTTACGTCGAAGTATGGAAAGCATCAATAATTCGTCGCCTGCCAGCCTTAATGAAAAGATGTCCCTTGAAGACAACACAATCTTCCTCGCTTGCAAGACAGACCACCGGGTTAACAACGGGTATATTATACATTTCATATGTTTCCTTTGATCTAGTTTCAGAATCTTTCGTGTTTAATCTGATTATATCTGATATCCTTGCAAGGTCCCTTGGTCTAAACTGTTCAGTTGCCATCGTTTTAAGATTTGTTTTTGACAGAAATCCGATTGATGTTTTACAGGTCTGTGGGTAGAATTCAAATAACAAAACCCGGCAAATTTTATTGAGCAGTATTTTCTTTTAGTTTGAAATATCTCAGCGTATAATAACGAAAAATAAACCAAACCTAAAATTGTAATCAACCTCAGATTTCTTCTTTACAATGAAAATTCTTATAACAATTACTCAATCCCTCGTGCAAAGAGTGGTTGTTTTAAGTTTGTTTAAAGAATTCATGTGTAGCCAGATAAATCATCGCTCATTTATCTTTATTTTTTTTTTCTTTCCTTTCGCTTGGTGGATCCGACTAATGTAGCCGCTGTTCCATCAACAACGGGACCACGAACATCAACAGAGAAGATTTCAAGTCAATTTCCCACCACCACACAACCAGCATCAACACCACCAGGTAAACGTAAGAGCCGAGTGCTAAGCTACATTATAATTCTCACAACTTATTGATATATATTTCACTTCGTGTTAGTTCTGAGAATTTGGCGGTTCATCAAGACTTTTCCTAGCTTATGATGTTCTTTATTCTCAACACCTGTATACTCGACAATGTCTTGATGTTATAGGGAGAAGGTGTAAGTTCATCACTCTGTAGAATCTTAATTTACTCTGTGGTAACCGCGCTAGAACAAAAGCCAACATTGTGTTAACAAAAAGTTCTTCAAATACAAACGAGCTTTCTGACAATTCTGAAAGTCAAACATAGCTGTATAAAGGCTTTATGTAAATCTAAAATGACATGTTTCCAAGCCCCCAAGGCTCACGGAAAGAGAATTATAAACGACATTGCGAAAACAAAGAGGTATCACTTTCATGTGCTACAGAAGTTACGGAAGGGCTCTACATCAGTTGCGATCTTTCAGGTGGCATTTTAGTACTATTTATTATATTTTCCGATATGACCATATCTCTTTGAACAGAACACGCAAAGGCAGCAAATTTGTTTCTCTCCCCCTCCATGCATGTCCATGGTTGATGCAAAGTAGTCAAGTGGCAAGGGCATTAGATTTCAGATCTGGCTGTTAATGGCTTTTAAGCCCTAGTCTTTCTCTAGATACTTCACCGCAGAGTACTTTGCTAGCGCTGTTACTTAGTTCATTTGTTATTTTACCTGTAATTGACGATTCCTGTGCTTTACTTACATACATTCTTCTCTTTTCCTACAGTAAAGTGCCGCCGACCCTGCCGAATAACAAAGAAACGAAACAAGAGCTACTGCGAAAGTGATTTTGGTAAATAAGCCTACCTTAACTTGAGCAAGTGAAAATTTCTTTATATATATTTTCTTTCGAATGGATCCCAAGCAAATGCATAACCATGTTAAAAAAAAACAAGAAGTATAGTTATTCGAGCATTATACAGGCTCTTCTTTAGATTAAAGGCCAGACTTAACAACAACTGAAACTCGTACCATGCTGCCTTTTCAAAGAACCACAGAAACTCATTTTTCAAGCTGTTTCCTCAAAAAGTCACATCCTAGCATCTCTTTTAACCATACATGTATCTTTATTTTACTCTCCAGTTATACGAGCAAGAATATTGCGAGCATCGTTCAATGATAATCATCGAGAAAGAAAATACTGGGTGAGGATCATTAAAGTGTTCAAAAGCATTGTGGACCTCCAAGTACGGGAGAACATTTTCGTGGTAAATGATGTTTGCCAGTGTCCGAAATTGGAACTTCGAAAACAGTATGTAATCATGGGAACAGTGGAGACTATGTCCATCACTGATATTCGGCTGGTAATTCCCCCAAGACCGTTTGTTTGGATGTGGAAATCAAGGATGGAAGCAGGACTTGCATCAGTTTCCTGTGGTACCTGAAGAGACTCGAATTTGATCTGCAGAAATATTCATTCGTAGGAGTATATGGTGGTGTATTGTCTCTGCCCCCCCCCCCCCCCCCCCCCCCCCCCCCCCCTCTTCACCTTTTTCTGTTTTCCTGCCAAAAAAAAAAAAAAAAAAAAAAAAATAAAAAAAAAAAAAAAAAACAAAGTAATTTTTATTTGCAATTAAA
>Ga0126338_10001932_pt1 | contig 13870 bp, 19 predicted proteins | sample OrbCmetagenome_2_FD_92529 | JGI IMG/M metagenome (GOLD analysis project Ga0126338, IMG submission 92529) | Coral microbial communities from Petempiche,Puerto Morelos, Mexico - Orbicella C C metagenome | ecosystem: Host-associated > Invertebrates > Cnidaria > Coral | place: Petempiche,Puerto...
AATCAATGAAAAAAATCCCGATAAAGTAATTTGCCTGGGAGCCTTTGCGTTTTTTCAGTATTAGTCACATGACCATGGGCGTGGCCTGATGACGTCATCACTAGTGTTACTAATCATAAAAAAAGTTAAAACACATGGAATAACTCTGAACTAACTAAAAATGATGAGGTTATATGAGTTTTCCTTAGCAACGGCTCGAAAAGATCGTTTAATGGGCCCTTAAGGACCCGCTTATTCAATGGAAAATATTACTATTTTTGCGCGATACTGTCTGGTAGAGAAAACGATTATCATGAATGAGGCTTAAGGTGGCCGAACACCGTTTTCGCGCGCACTTTTGCTGATGCAATTCAGCACGTGCACAAGGATTGCAAAAAAGAAACAACCCGTCAATAGAGCGATCATTTTATTAACTCAACACCCAAACTATCTGTGCTAATTTTCTCTATAACTGAACGCAGTGTATTAATGGCTTTAGTGTTTTATCACAAAGATATGTTAGAAAAGCTAACGATGCAAAGACCCAGCAATTCTCAGCTTTTTCTTTGTTACTGAAAGAACCCAGTTAAATGCAACGCATGCGTAGTAAGTCAAAAAATTGCGATTGAATGAAAAATTGCACTCTCGTAAATACGCCTATTTCACGAGAACCACTCATCAGAATTTCACGAGATTTGGCAGGAAAATACTTTGAAATTTAAATTTAAATAATTGAAATTTAAAAGAGGAAATTCTAGATATCCCAGTGAACCTTCAACAAAGGCTAATTAAAGATCTCTCTGTTAAATTATTAGCAAAATGGTGTTAACTTGTGAGATTTGTTACAAGTTTGTTGCATGCAAATTATCAAGAGAATCTAATGACTAGATTTTCTACAAATAAACAAAACCGATTTTAAAGGCCTTTATATTTTTATTCATGTTGCCATGGCAACGGCACTCACGTCAGCTTAACCATCAAAAAACTGTGTTCAGCCACCTTAAGCCCGAAAAGTTCAGACCAGTGTTACAAAACATAGCTGGATTATATTGGCCATTAGTTTCTAATTGAACGAGATACAAAGGCGTTGGGGATTTTGAGACTTGAAAAGTTACGCTATATAGGTTAGCTGTAGGATTCGTAAAGCTAAAAACACGCTTGTATTTTGGTTCTTGCGGCAAATAAAATAAACATTCAAAACGGCACTGATCGAACTCATCCGTTAAAGACCCTCTGCATTGAAAAATAACTAAACGTTTTCAATCAGTCAGTCTCAGTCATTCCGCTTCATAGTAAACCACAACGTTAAGACTACATTAAACACTTGCATGTTTAATTGCTTCACTTCCCTTCAGGTTTTTTTGGGACAAAAGAGAAAACATTTAGAACAGGTCCATTTTTATCATCTAGTTCATTCTCAAGGTGTCTACAGCACATCATGTTTTGTTTATACATCAACGCTTTTCAGACCGGAGCTGTCGTTTCGTTTTCATTTCCAAGCATTTCGTTAGCGTAGTGGTTGGTGTTTTATCTCAAAGGAAACCAGGGAAATGAACGTTTTCCATTTCTAGTGGAACTCATTAACTTGCATCAACAAATTGTCAGTACAGTTATGTTGTGTCAGTCGGCAGAGGTGTTTTGTTAGCTCGCCAGGTAATCAATTCAAAATTTCGAATGTACGTAAAATTCTGTTTTCCTGATTTGTTTTCACTTTCTCCACTTGAGCCGCCCGGGTTGAGCCGTCTGAAAAGATATTTCTACCCTGCGGTGCAGAAAGCCGTCGGGGAAAATTCGGGACAATAATTCTTCCTGTAGTATATGCAACATAGATTTCCCTAAGTTTTGGACTGGTTGGAACGTTGTCCTTTGCCTAACCAAACTGGAAAAATGATATTTTTTAAAACAAATAATGCAAGATGAATACTAATCACAGTAGCTTAAGACATGTATTTCCCTGCTGTTATACCAGTCAGTAAAGTTCAGCTTACGCAACGACGACGACGACGCCGAGGAGGTCGCCCAGTCAAGAATGAATTTATATTTTACCAGCAAAATTCGCGATTTTCTAGATCTGTTCAGTACGCCAATGGCTCTAAAAACGTGCTCAGACTTAATATCCAATGACAGCGTTCAATTCGAAATAGAAATACGAATAATTAGCCTTCCTCATTCGCATTCCTCAGAATACGCAGAATTTGGTCATTTCTCGTTCTTGCATTATTTTGCAGAGGACGGCAAAGAAATGTACGTATGGGTTATTGACCAAGTGTGAGGTCAAGATGGCTGGATATTGGCCAAGTTCTTTTTTTGCGTTTTTATGGACCGAGACGGACTCGAGGTCCATAAACACGCAAAAACAAAAAAGAACGAGGACAATACCCAGCCATCTTGACCGAACAAACTTGATCAATAAAGGATTTATTTTATGGCTTTCGCGGAAATTTTCTTGCGGGACACGGCGGGTAGTCCCGAGCGGGCAAGATAGCTGCATCTTGCCCGCTCGGGTAGCCAATCACAGCGCAGGATTTGATTCATCTTGCCCGCTCACGGAGCTAGCCATATAATAAAAAGATTTATAACGCAGGTGCAAAGCTATTGTTTTCCCCATAAACCTTTAATTTTGTCTGGTGACGTTCCCGTTGCCATCATCCTCGTGGTTTCCTTAAGCTGCCTAACGTAACCGAGCCTAGTTCCTGTTAAGCTTAAAATTTAGCAATTAGACATGACTGCTCATAACTGAACTAACTTTTGCGCTGACAATTATCTAACTGTTATTTCATTTTCTAGTATTTCAGCTTGTAGTTAGCTTTTAAAAAACATCCTTCATCATCCGAAAATCTTACCGATCGCATAAGGAGCGTGCGAATGACGAACTGACAAATACGACTCTACATTGCAATATGGGCTATATAGGTATGTGCGGCACCAAAGGATATGGTTTTTCAGCTGTTTTGGTCATAAATTGGGCATCGATTTTAGCTGATTTTGGCCATTTTGGTCATAAATAGGGTCTGGTTTTTGCACTCTAGCCTTGATACGGGTATGTTTTTAAGAAGGAACCACTTTTTCATCATAAGCGAAAAGAAAATCAACAAAAGTTCTTCACAAATTATTTTTCTGGGAGTACCCTACAGGAGTGTTTTACTGGAAAATGCACTACTCGTAAAATTAACACGAATTTTTCATATCCTCACTAGTGGCGAAATAGTAACTGCTACTGAGGATATGGAGCCATTTCATTGCGCGGCTGCCGACTTTGCCAAAACATGGCGAGCTATAGAGATTTTAAAATCACGGAAGCCGACATAAAATCGTTCACTAATTAAGGAGCTCGAGAACGATGGAAGAAACTTCATGTGGTTTAAAACTATTCAAGGAGTTTCTTCAAAGTAAACCAAAGAAGAAATATTCAAAATATTCCAGCCGCCGAGCTGCAGTTTCCATAAGGTTTGAGCTTTCGATCCGCTTCAGTAAAAAGAACATTACACGTTGGCTTAAAGATATGAATTTTACGTTTTCGTGGCAAAAACTATTGCTTTTGCCACTCGAACATAAAATAATATTTTGTCGCTGTTAGAATGATATATGATAATGTGTACTGTTCGGTAAGCTGCTCCTACTGGTAGACTTTAGTAGTAGATGGTGAGGGGAATGAATACCGGCAAAATTTTGCCAGTATTCATTCGCCTCACCATCTACTACTGAGGGCGCGCGCCGCAGTCTGATGTCGCACACCCCATTTGAACACTTGCCTACCCTGTTATAAGATGTATCTCGCTCGCCACCACAAACGGTTTATCAAGACCGCCCCTCCAAAGCGCGGTAAAAAGTCCCCGATTGTCGATAATCAAAACGAGGTCGTGGAGATGTATGACGCGCGCGAGGGGGTCGAGGAGGGAGTTGAAGATGAAAAGAAAGGCAGGAGGTTCATCAGATGGACCTTTGCCAGGAGGCTGGGCGCCAATCACACACGCCTTCTATCATGGAAAAGTTCAGGCAACGCGTCCACTCGGCGTTCTATATTCGTTACATCTACGCCTATGTAATAGTAAACGTCGAAACGGGCTTGAAAATGGTGTATTATAAATGGCACAAGGGCTCGCCTTGGATGAAAAGCTTTGCTAAAGCAGAAAGCTGGTTGAATGCGCAGGAAACTGGACGGTTAAACCCTGCCAACATCGAGCGCCCGCACACCAAATGGGTGTTTGTAAAGTTTTGTAACATCCAAGTGAAGACCGTGCTTAACAGGCAGCCAATGTTAGGCACAGGCCGCTTGCCAGACTGGCTGCGCAACCTGGCGCGCGGTCGAGCAGGCCCAATGGTGACGCTCGACACGTTTGATGACAACTCGTGTCACTGGCGCTGCATAGCCGTGCGTCAGAGGGCGCGCCCCGATCGGAGCACACAGGCAGCAAGAGAGCTAGCCCAAAGTTTTTTGAAACAAAAGGACATCTCAAAAATTTCTCTCGATGCATTGGACAAGGTCGAGACAAATCTCAATCAAGGAACACAGTTGACGGCTTGGCTCGGCATCAGAGTATATGAGCCAGAGCGGCAGCAAAACAGCGAAATCGTATCACATCTCAGAAGGAATCCTTCGGAACATAATGACGATTGGAATTTATGAAGGACACGCGTTTTTGATATCAAGAAGCTAGCAAGGCTGTATGCATGTCCAGATTGTCAAGCACGCTTTACAGAAGCCTGGAATCTTCAAAGACACGGCAAAACCTGCGTGCAAGGGAAAACAGTTATCGATTGCCCCAACGAGAGAGTCGAAGCCCTGCAGACCAGTTACGAGACAAATTTCTTTGGCAAAGGCTGGGCTTCGGCGTCATCGGTCCGCTGGCTAGAGCGCGCCAGCGAGCAGCTGGGGCAGCATATCCATCATGCGTTATGCGGCCACGGAGGCGAGCGGTGGATTGAGGGAGCGCCAGTTGATGGTTATGATCCAAAAACGAAGACGGTCTTCCAATACCATGGCTGCCATTGGCACGTCTGCAGACGCTGTTTTCTAAACACACGTGAAGAGATTATCAACCACGGGGAAACGAGAAAAAACCTTTTTCTGGCGACAGCAGCCAGGACGCAAGCTTTGAGAGAAGCCGGCTATCGCGTGATCGAGAAATGGCAATGCGAGGATGAAAAAACCTACGAGCCTCTGCCGCAGCAGGAAAGCAAAACTTACTCTCACGCGATTTTGTATGATTTTGAATCGTACTTCGACAATGCACAGAAACAGGAGGTCACAGACTCGCTGAGATACGAAAGCGTGCACGAACCCATTTTAGTGAGCTTCGGCGACACGCTGGAACGAGAGCCGACCCACAACTGCGATGCAATCAAAAAAGAGCTCATCAAAAAGTTCATGGCAGAGATCGAGCGGCGTGGCGCAAACATCCGAGCCCGCGTCAGAGCAGAGTTCATGCCGGAAGACAGCCACCTTTTAACAGGAGAGGGCAGCAGGGCGATTTCAGAATGGTGCGACCAGGTCCCCGTGCTCGGTTTTAACTGCGGGCGTTATGATCTAAACCTGATAAAAAAAACATTTTGTCGAGCTGCTGGCGGCCACAACAGCCAAGGTGCAAGTGGAGAAAAAGGCAAACACAACGATGTTCATGAAGACCAGCGGCTTCCCCTTTGTGGACATCATGAACTACCTGGAGCCTGGCACGAGCTATGAAAAGCGGGTCGAAGCGTACTGCGGCGCCGGTCTGAAATCATGCACGCCTTATGAGTGGTTTGACAGTCCAAACAAGCTAGCATACCCCGGGCTGCCGGATTACCCGGCATTGTATTCGCGCTTGAAGGGTAGCTACCCCCTCACGCTTGCAGAATGGCAAGACTGCAAAAAAAATCTTCAAAGAAGAAGGGATGCAAACTTTCGCAGACTGACTGCGTTATTACAACGACCGCGATGTGGCCCCTGGATTGGAAGCCTTGGGAAAGATGCGCGCGCTTTACACGGCGAAAGACATCGACATCTTAAAAAGACGCCGTCAGCCTCCCAGGGGTGAGCCTGGATTACCTGCTGAGACGCACGATAGAGTGCGGCGCCAAACTATACAGCCCCGGCAAAGAAGCGTACGGAATGCTGAAAGAAGCTATCGTGGAGGGCAAAGCCTGGTCTTTACGCGGTATCATGAAGCCAGCGTGACGCAAATCAGACCGCACCGCGTCAAACAACCGAAACTCTGCAAGCGCGTCATCGGCTACGACGCTAACGCGCTCTATCTGTCGACAATGCTGAGAGCCGTGCCCTGTGGGGAGGAAAAGGTCGTGCGTTATCACTATCTGTCGAACGCCGTGCCCGCGTTCACAGGCCGCCTGAAAGCCGGAACCTGGTTCGGATTCGCAGAAGTGGACATTGAAATCCCCCAAAAGCTGTGGATGAAGTTTGAAAAAATGCCGCCCTTCTTCTTCACCAAATAGATCCCCGACGAAGCGGTGCCTCAACACATAAAAGATTACGTGGCCCGCACCAGCAGAACAAGACGCGATGGGAAAAAGCTGGTGGGCGCCTTGTCAGAGCAAAAGCTGCTGCTGTATGCGCCGCTGTTGCGCTGGTACGTAGCCCATGGGGCGGTAATCACAGCGGTGTACCGCACGATCGACTATCAGGCGACGAAGATCTTCACCTGGTTAGTGCAGCAGGTGACAGAAGCCCGCCGTACCGGTGATGTGGACAAGAGCAAGGCGCTGCTGGCCGAGGTGTTCAAGCTGCTCGGCAACAGCGCTTACGGCAAGCTCATCGAAGCGCTAGAGCGGCAGACATGCGTGGTGTACTCAAAGGATGAGAAGGGGTTGACAGAGCGCTGTGAAACGCGTATTTCAGCGATCTGGAAGAGATCGGGCAAGCCTATGAGCTGGAGAGCAGGAAGGCGCGCATCACGATAAATCGCCTGTTCCAGATAGGCATCGCGGTGTATCGCTGGCCAAGCTGAGGATGCTCGAATTCTATTACGACTTCCTGGACCGGTACCTCGACCGCCACGACTTCGAGCTGATTCAGATGGCCACAGACAGCAATTACATCGCCGTCTCTTCGTCGACCTGCAGCAGCTGAGACCACGTCAAAAGGCTGCGCTTTCGAGGTTAGAGGCTTAGCTTCTTTGTAACGGCTGGCGACGTCAACGACGGTCAGCGCATATTTGTAAACTTTTCGGCCACGAGGGGGCTTATCATGAGGCAGAAAAAGAAGGTCTGCTTGGATTACCGCGTTAGGCGCCGATACGTCGAATTTGGGCCGAGGAACGTAGCGCGGCGCGGGGAGATAGATCTGCCAAAGTGCTTATTTGATAAGCCACTGCTTGGCGGCTTCTTCAGGGACGTTCGCGGTGTCCGCCAATGTTTTGATGGCAGCGATGCCTTTCCAGTAGCGCAGGGGGCTGTAGTAGACTTTAGCAAGCTTGGCGTCCATTGTAACACTAGTGGATGTGTTCAAGGAAAACGGAAAACCGCGTAGCCGAGAGCGAGCGCGCTGCCGCCCACAAAAAGCAGCTCGCCTTGTTTCTGCTGCTCATTGGGCTGATAAAAGTCAGCGGTTGTCTGGGTTGGCCTGGTTATACAGTTTGAACACGTAATCGGTGTTCGTGAAGTTCTCCTTCGACTGTTCTTTGATTTCTCTGTTGGTTTGAACCCAATCAAACAGCTTGTTGCGATCGCACGTGTATTTGGCCATAGTGGCCTGATACTCTACAAGGGCTTTGTCGTGCCGCTTTTTCTCGTCCAACGCAGCCTTCCCGGTGTCGCCAGACAAAAATTTAGCCAGATAGTTGCCGCCAGTAAAAGCAGCGGCGTTCAGAATCGCGCCTCCGATCATCATCGCAACGCTCGCCATCGTTAAAAGCTACGTATCTTTTTTTCTAAACCGAGGTCGGGAGGATCTTTTTGTCTTTAAGGTAATCTTTGAGCGCAATGCTGCCCGCCGAGACGGCCGTGAATTTTATATAATTCATGGCGCTGCCGCTGGGATCGGCAGTAAAGTTCTCTTTCACCACATTTTTCGCAATCCAGCCGATGCCAGCGGTTAAACCGGTGAGAACGGCCGAATCCATGATCGTTTTAACGAGCTTGTTGTCCGACATCGTATTGGGCTGTGCGTTCTCTTTCCAAATGTCAATCCATTGGCCGGAGCCCTCTTCTTTGAATTGGCTGGCTCGACGTGTCCACAGCAGGGGCTTGCATCACGCCTGGTTGAGGCGGCAAGTCCGCAGCGGGCTGTGAATTGAAATCTTTTTTATCTCTTTGGTTTGTAGTAGACCCCATTGATGGAAACCGCAATGCTGATTATACTGAGCCATTGAGTCGTGCTGATAACGTTTTTCGTGTCTTCAGTCGGCTCTTCGTTTGGTAGCGCCTTGGGGGGTTTCTTTGGCTGGGTTGCAACAAACCCCCGGCTTGAGCGGCTTTTTTCTCTTGTTCGCGCGCCTTTTTGGTTCTCGCAGCGACAGCTTTGCCCGCAGCCACCCGATTCGGGATTTTTTCTTTCACAGGTGCAGTAGTTGGTATTTTTGAAGTTACTTGTGCCTGTGGTATTGGCTCACAGCCGGAGGCGGCTGCGTCTGTGGCTGGGCCGCAGTTTGAGTGATTTGTGAATCTGCCATTATTTTATTCAACAAAAATATTTAATTGAGGAATTGCTGAGTAATACTGACCAATTATTCAGCTCGTCTTGCCGAGCAATCAGCAGTTTGCTCAACAACTTTGGGCGCGGGTACTTCATAAACACCCTCAAGCGGATAGCCGTCAGCATCACGGCGCGGTGGACTGAAATCGATATGTTTTGTCGTGATCAGCGCCGCATTGGTCACCGCGAGCAGCTGTCCACATCTCAAGGCAAGGCCGCCTGCCAGGATAGACAGCTCTTTAGTAATTATATAATCGTTTTTCAGCTCATTCTGCAAAGCGTCGGCATCTTGGACCTGCACCACCACGCCGACCGCTTTCGTGGCCAACATCAGGAAGCTTTCAATCAAAGTTTCAGTGGCCTTGGAGCCCACGTACGTCTCGTATCTTTTATAATGCTTTTCAACCTCTTTGTTAGTAAAGCGCTTCACCTATTCGTGTGTCAGGTGCACGCCAATGGCTTCTTTTGTTTTGCCTGTGGAAACAAGAACTTCCAGCTGTTCACGCACGGCTGGGATGTCTGGCTGAACAAGAGCGTTGCTGCCGGGAGAGCTTTGGAGCTCGGTTTCCATCATCTGCATGACTTCTGCCGTAAGATTCGCCATTTGCGCTTTGTTTTTGTGTTTTTAAGTAGAAAATTCGATCTTGTAGGGGGGGCGGAGAGAAAACACGAGGTGGGAGAACGGGCGCTCTTTCAGCTTTGCAATAAGCTTCTTGAGAGCCTCTTGAGAAAGCTCTCCCGCTTAATCTTCAAAACTCGCCTTCGTGGTTTTGGCCGAAGGGGTGTAAAACAGCACGATGGCCGCCACATTTTCACGGAACAGCTTCGCGATGCTGGAGAGCTACTGGGTCAGCACCCACACGCTGATGTTCGCGTGACGGCGATAAGCCGAGTTTCACGAGCTCGCCGGTGCGACCTTTCACGTCTTTGGAGGCCGCGCAGTAATCCAGAACGATGAGCGTGTTGGCGTCTTCAAAAACGAAACTCGCTATTTTCAGCCAAAGCTCCACTTCGTGTTGCTCGCAGATGATAACAAACAGCCGCAGATCTCTCTCAGCGAAACAGAAGAGGGTCTTGTTATGAGCGAACGTCGGGCAGATAAGCACGACGTAATCAAACCGGCCTCGAAAAGGGCCGCAGAGCTGGTCCACGAGGAACCACGTTTTGCCTGAGTTGGTCGGCCCCACGGTAAGCGCGTTGAAGGGGATATTGCTTGGGTCCATTTTATTCCAAGTTTACGTTTCTAAAACTGCAAAGATTCCAGCTGTTTGTCCACGATGTTGAACTGAGAGTCAGAGACCACGAACACGTGGCAGTTCACGTTGCCCGAGCCCGAGGCTTTCCGTTCGATTTCCAACTGGACGCCGTCGGTGGTGTTCACAAGCCGCGTGCCGCTGCCGTGCATCGTTTGGTCTGCCATGGAGCGCAGATCAATCAGAAGCCCGAACTTATTGTCAGTGTAGAACTTTTGAGGAGTCATGTCTTCGGTTATACTTTTTTTCAAAAAATATGGGGTCACGGTGACGGCCGTCCTTCTCGCTGCCGACATCACGATGGGAGCTGTCGTGAACTCGGTTACTAAGGCTTTGGCGGCCACCGGCAAAGCTTTAAGCAACGGCCTCAAAGAAATCGGCGCGAAGCTTGGTTCGATGCTGCCGAGGCTGACTGGCCAGGTCGCTGGCTTCCTTTTTAAAACAGCGGGCAGCGTGATCGGCTACCTAGCCGACCACACCTGGCTGCTGATCCTGGCCGCGGTGGTCCTTTTGTTTGAAAAATACGTCAAAAAACGTTAATCGAAAACGTCTTGTATGTTTAAGAGATGTTCGGCGGAGGCTATTCTGGCAGCGGCCCTACACACTGGAACTATAATGACCTCTGGGACCCCGAAGACAATAAAGAGGACGAGGAAAAATACGATCAGAACGCCGCGCCTTCGTCTTACACCATGGAATGCTGACAAAGTTATCGACGAAGTCGGCTCCGAGCTCCAAACAATGGGCCAAGGGCTGCGCGAGCTTGGGGCGACTCTTGAAGGCCTGCTGCCTGGGCTGCCTGGACAGGCCGCTGGCCGGACGGCCAGATTCCTCGCTGAGCACGCCTGGCTACTGATTCTTGCCGCGGTCGTCGTTTTCTTCAAGCGCGCCGCATGAAAAGCAGCGCCGCGACGATGGCCACGGTTATAATGACTGCCGTTTTGTTGATTTTATGCTGCGGCGGTTCGTTGTCTCCACTGACCAAGGCCGCGGCTGACGTTGCCTCTGTCTCCGGCGTGGTTTGGACGGGCTGGCTTTTTTGGGCTGCCTGCGCTGCTTTATGAATCGGGTTGGAAGGGTGGCTGTTGGACGGGTTGATTTTTGATGGCCTATTATCATTCGCGCGGGCATCAGCCACGCCCCAGAGGAGACCGCCAGGTTGAGCCTGACCTTCGCTTGATGTACCGCCAGCTGGTACCTTTGCACGCTCTGGGCCGGTTCCGGCTGTCTGATCGCGGCTTCCATTAGCACCAGAAACTCGCTCTGGGCTTCTTTCGCCCGGCCGACTTGGTCAAGAATACTGCTGCGCACGCTGACCTGCGTGCCCAAGATGCACGCCCAAGGTGCACTATACACGAACGCTTCGATTGACTGGTTTATGCGCGCCAGACCTGCCTGCGTCAGCTCTGGGGCCGTGTTTGGGGCGAACCAGTCATACTGGGGCACGGCATCAGGCTCTATGTAATAAACCAGGTTTCCTTTGATTGCTTTCCCGCCTTTCTGTTTTTATTGGGTAGCCTGACACATAAAAGTATATGCTTCGAAGCCCTTGGTTTGCCCCGTGTGTGAAGCGAAAATCGCTCGATGAATCTATACCGAACTTGTCCCAGATTCTTTTTTATGAAGCCACGTCATAATGGTTGTCGCATTTGTTGAATATTGGATCACCTGGCAAAGCCCTGATGCTCTGAATACCGCTAAGCTGGTACAAAATGCGCCTGACCGTGAAATACACGTGGAATTTATAAAACGCTCTTATTTGCGGCGGCAGAGCCAAGCCGTTGTCAAAGATTTCTCGAGAAATTCCAGAACCTTGTACCACACAAAACACGGCGAAGTTGAGCTGTTGGGGCCAATATTTCATGTCGGGTCCGCCGAACCACTTCTTAGATTTGGCCGCCGTGCTGTGCATGAGCTTGGTTTGTTGAAAGATTTTTCTGAATTTTGTCACGAGGAAGGCGTCTGGGGTAATGTAGATGTTTATGGTTTGGTTGAAGATTTTTCCAGGCTCGGCGCTGCTTTTGTGAAATCTACGGCTGGGATTGCAAGTGGTGTTTTGGTTTTCATTGGCGACAATTGATATGGAAAGTCTGCCATGCCTGCCAAACCAAGAGCGGCTTTCATTTTCTGGTTCCAGTACCGCCTGTCTGAACCAAACACGCTTTGAAGGGAACCTTTTCCTGCCTTGAAGAACATTTCTGCTGTTATGTTGCGCTTTTCATCAATATTGATTTGTGCCACGAATTGGTTTTTATCAGCATTCGGGTACTGTTTTGTGAATGCAGCCCACGCGCTTGTCTGGGCCGCGCCTTCTCTGGCTTTCGTATCGGGCCTTTGCGCCCAGTTTTGAAATTCTTTAAACGCGGCGCTATCTATTTTGAATATGTTTTATTTGTACAATATATCTTCTTCGAAGAAGAGAAATGGTGGTGCTTACGATTGTCGCGCAAAATAACGGAGAAACTGTGTACTTTGGGGAGCCGCTCCCAAAGGTACATTTCATCAGACTCCTCTCTTGCAGTTTGTACAATAGTTGGCACAGTCTGAAAAACGAAGGTTCAGCTGAGTTGGGGCCCCAAGATGCTCCAGCTAAGGCGGTTTCTAAAATCCCCCCTGGGCATTATACTTTTTAGAGCTTGGCAAAAGTAATAGACAGCCTTTTCTCGTAACATAGATATAACCAATTAGATACACAAACAAATGAACCTGTTGGCGAGCTTGTAATCAGAAATTTTTGGGGAACACTAGTTACCCTTGATCGTGATTTAGCCAATTTGCTTGGTATTGGGCGGAATTTAAAACTTATAACATACGTAAAACGGCTTACATCCCCAACGAAATGTTTTGTTCATTGTGATCCGCTTGTCAAAACAAAAAAAACTTTTTAAACGGGAAGAGATCAGATGTTTTGGCTAGATTTGATATAAAAGGCTTACCTTATGCCAGAGTAAGCTACGATTCTACCCTGCAACAGGTGTTGCGTGATTGTAAATAGCATAACTGTGTAAATAACATAACTGTCATCGTCAAAGATGAGCATGGCGAGCTCTTTGACTTCGAAGGCTTGCCTCTGGAATTTGAATTAGAAATTAATTAATGCTTTTTATACCATGTCGTCTCCGAACGTTCTGCCTTCCGCTCCTTCTCCGGAGCCTCTCTATCCCGTACTGACGGCGCCAGCTGAAAATTTCCGTTTGCAAAAGATCGACGAGACAGCCAAAGTTTTGGACCAAGAGGTCGGCCGGTATCGCCTTGTTGCCAAAAAATACAAACGGGCAAAAAAATTCGTGAATTGGAGTGCCGTGGGCTCAACTGTTCTCTCAGCAGCGTTTTCAAGCGCGAGCTTTGGTTCGGCTCTGTCTGTGGTTGGCTTACCTGCCACAATTCCATTAGGCGGCGTTGGAGGCTGTTTCGCTTCCGTTTCTTCAGGGCTGATATTCGCCAGCAGAAAACTTGAGGCCAAAATTAAAAAGCATCAACAGATTACCACGCTCGCCGTTGCCAAACGGGACACGATCAGCAGGCTGTTGTCTAAGGCTTTTATTAACAACGCTGTGTCTGCCTACGAGTTTGACATCATTCTTTCCGAGTTTCAGCAGTACAACGTCCTGAAGGAACAAGTCCGAGCCAAGCTGCCTCGCCAACCGTGAAGCGGAAAGATTACTGATGCTGACAAACTGGAGAAAAATATCCGCGGCAGAGTTGAGGCCGAATTGACAAAAAAAGTAACCGCGGCTTTGAACTGACATTTGAAAACGCAAAGTTCATTTGCATATTATCAAGCGAGGATTGTCAGTTTCCACTTGATTGCGTTTTTGGTAAATGAATATTTCACGCCTGAGTGGCTGAGACACGTGCGCGATATTGCACGCGAGGTCGTCGCTGTAATGCATGAGACTGATTAGTCTTGGCGGAGATGGGGACCCCTCTGGCTTTTTTGTTTCAGTTTTGGTTGCCATGAAAAGGCTGAATATCATGCGGCCTTTATTTTTTTGCCGTCATAGAACAA
>Ga0126338_10001933_pt1 | contig 13867 bp, 11 predicted proteins | sample OrbCmetagenome_2_FD_92529 | JGI IMG/M metagenome (GOLD analysis project Ga0126338, IMG submission 92529) | Coral microbial communities from Petempiche,Puerto Morelos, Mexico - Orbicella C C metagenome | ecosystem: Host-associated > Invertebrates > Cnidaria > Coral | place: Petempiche,Puerto...
GCCTTTAAGTCATAACTGACTTCAAAATTATGAAGCAGTTTAATTCCCGTTATTCCTTAATCAGCTTTCCTTTCATTCTCACAGTGCAAGCGCAAAACGATGAAGACGATATATTTTATACTTCAAGTTAGGAAAATTTTGCTCGGGCAAAATTTCACGTCTGTCAGTTGAACTTGCTTAGTTACTCTTGGACAGAGAAATATTTTGCTCAATTAGCAAACAACAAGGTGATTTGCCTCTCATTCACTAGTTACCAGCGCACACTTTCAGTTACGTAATTTATTTAATATGAGAACTTCCTAATCTTTTTCACCAACCTTATTCTTTTCTTTTACTGTTTGATAATTTCCTGTGCGACAAAAAGAATATTTTGTCGTGTTTTGTAGTAACTTGGTTCTGGGTTTTTTTTTGTTTCACTTGTCCATGTATATAGGTCCCGAGTTACTCATTATATGTTTATTTCAGCCGTTGAATATACCACTAAGCTACAGCGGGAGAGAAATACCATGCAGGAGGAAGCTGAAATGCTTAGAAAACAGATTCAAGAGCTCAATGCTTCCATCAGGTATGTCACTGTATGCTTTTGAACAAGTTCGATTTCGTTAAGTCTTTTTAGAAACAAACCTTGTGGAATTTACTTGATATTGAGTAATAAAGGCTTAACTTTTTGTGGCGTAAAATGACAAACGCACAGTTTTACATGTGAAACTACCTCTGATCATTATTTTGTGAAGTGTCAGTATCTTACTGTATCTTCTAAGAACTTATACACTAATTTCTTTGACAGTCTTTTTGGCGGGATGTGTCTGAGTTGACCAGCGTACACTCTTTGATAGTCTGCCCAGAGACGGTTTCTTTTTCTTTCTTTTTTTTTTTTTGCTTCGAGTTACTTTTTTCTTCAAGCGCGCGAGCGATGCTAGCGCGCGAGAGCGAGCGCGGAACGCGAAATCCCCTGCGGTTAGTACTTATGCTTGCGATCCCGTCAAACTCAAAACAAAATAGAGGGTCTTTTGACAGACGAACTACTTGCTTATCGGCTGATTTGCATTGTTGCAGGATAACACGAAACTGTGCTTTTGTAAAAGTTTAAGTTCACCGTATGTAAAGTAAACAGGGGTCTTACGCTTAGTACTAGATCATCAACAATAAGTGAGTTATGTCTGTACGTTTTCCTTTTCAGTATGTGTCAACAGCAGCTTCCAGCCACAGGTGTACCAGTTGCTAGACAGGTAATTTTACTGCTGTACAGAAAATGGCGAATCAAAGGCGCAGTAGAAATTGTATATTCATAGAAGATGGGAGGGTTTGAAAAGAGGGAAGGCGAGAGTTTGAACTTCCTTGTGTAAGTTCTGTTTTGGTGATCCGTACTACCCCAACGTATCGACAAGATGTGCCAGAAAATCTGAATTATGAGTGCTGAGAGATGTTGAACTCCGCCATCTTGAAAGTACGGACATCTAAGTTGGGTAAATTGAGAACGAGAGTCAAGGTTTCTGAACCAAGAGTTTGAACGTTTTCTCTTGTGTGAACACAAACTCTGGTTTTATTCCTGTGTTGTGTCTGCCGGCTCTTGTTAAATATGAAGCTATATCTGTGTCATCTGTTGACTACTATCAACTCGTTTGACCGCGCACTCATGATCATTTGATGACTGATCCATGCTCATTTCTCGGTAATTTTGTTTGATCCTTCAAGCATAGTGTAAGTAGCATTAACATAAAGTATTAATGTTGTTGTGTGACAGCGTGTTGACCAGATGTGGACCATGTTTAATCAGTACGTCAAGACTCGGACACAAGACAACTTCAAGTTCTGGATCGTATCCTTTTGTTGTGTTCGTGCAGTGATTTTCGTCTTCGTTTCTTTTGACACAAACTTATCCTCTGGTCAACCTTCATGCTGTTAGCAATCACGTGATCGGGCCAGGACATTGATTTAGATTGGTTAAGTGTTACGCCTAAGGTATTTGAATGGTTGTCGTCTCTCAGTTCTTCTACCCTTTGCTTGAAGAGAAATGCCATGGATACGATTCAGTTTCTGTGGGCTTCCAAAGATAACAAAATTACATTTTGAAATGTTATTTGTTTTATATATAACTGATGACGCAGTATTTAGGGGAATATGCTAATTTTAGCTGATGATTTTGAATGCTGTTGTGCTTGACTTGTTGTTCAGTTCAGCGTGTTGATGCGTCAGTTGTTTGAGGAGTACAATAACATGGTATCGACAGCCAGTGTAGAGGACTTCTGTAGAACGGTACTAGCCTGGCTTGAGCAGCACTGTTCATTACCGGCACTCAGACCTGGTAAGTACCAATCCTCTTGCTTGTTGCATGAATACACAACAACGTTGTGTAACTTAAAGACTTGCTTAAGTCTATCATGAGTTATGCATGTGAACTTTCTTTCTCGAGTTTGAAAAAGTCTGGCAGACCATTTCAATCTGACTCGTCCCCAGTCGTCTTTATACATCTTCATACAGCGCGCGGCACGGCGCGAGGTGGGAGTGCACAGTGAGATGGGTAGGGAGAAGGCGAGAGAGTTTCCCATCAGCCCTTCCTCCGCAACGTCGCCCTTCTCACCCCTTGCCGTGCCTCGCGCTGTATGAAGACGACTGGGGACGAGTCATCTCACGTGCGAAATTAAAAATGACGTGTAATTTTTGTCCGGCTGAGAGCTAGTTTCACAAGTTAAATCAACTTTATCAAAATAGATATTACGTGAATTTTTCCGTTCAAAGACTTATTGAGAAATAGGCAAAAACGCCACTGAGCCGTAATGTTTTTCTCTTCAGCGGCCTTATCATCGTTACGTGACCTAAGTAAAGCCACATCAATCTTGTCCGACCCATCTAAAGTTCCTGAGCAAGCTCTTAGAGCTGCTGCCTCTAGAGACCCAACAGACCTCGCCGCCATGATGGCTCCTGCAGGTGCCAATGGTGGGCCCGGAAATACAGGGGCTCAGGGTGGTGGCTTCAGTTAAAGAGGTGTGCGCAACGAGTGCTTGGCAAGGATATTCCCTTGTAATCAGTAAATGGGAATGGAAATGTAAAGCTGAGCAGAGGAAACTGTCGCGTCCTGTTCTTCCTTTAACTTATCGAGGCGACAGTTTGGACGATCCTTCTGTTATAGCGTGGTATTCAAGAGGGAGCCTACTGATAATCTGTTCTAAGTTAGCAGCGAGTCAACGCATTGTACAGCATCACTGAGGAATGGGTCAGTTGCTATTCTTTGCGATGAGAAATTGTAAACTGTTAACTGGCTCAAATTGGCTTATCCGTAAAAAGGACCCATCTACCAGAAGTTAACGGTACCATCCTTCAGGGTTCGTACAGAGTCTGGAATTCTTGAAATAGAATAGAAAAGAGTCTATAAATTTCTACTAAGCTGCAGCAGTTACTTAACTTGGCCTTAGCCAAAATGTTCAATAACAGAATCTTCAGAATTCTCTCCATTGCAGCGCAGTTACTGTGCGGTTACAGTTTATCATGGTTACTTGTTGGGAAATGTGCTTGTTTTTGAATCTGGAAAAAAAGAAAATGTTGGTTTGGAAAAATTATAAGAATAGCTTTCAGTTGGGCATAAAAAATGTGTACGAACCCTGAATCCCTTATTTATATTCCTACCTTAGCGCATGCTCAATGTAGGACGTGATGTGACATTGAGATATGAGCTCCGTACGCAGTAAGGATGCGCAGAAACAGTTCACGGGAATGTCTTTAAAATGACGATAGTTAACATGATGCTGGAACTCAGTGTGTTATACTCGTGTGCTGAAACGAGAACTTGCATCACTTTCTTCTGAAACACAAACGAACAAACAAACAAATATAAGTTATACGAACATTGCATCAAATAAGCAAGCACCATATGTGTTAGGAATTATTGATATATACCTGGTTAAGTGTAAGCAGATTGGTGCTCGCTTTATATGTAGTGTTGTGAATTTTGTAACATTGGAGCCGACTGTAACAGGACTAGGCCCGCGTTTAACATGATTTTTAATCTAAAGGCAAAATTTAAATACAATAAAAAGATAATTTTTTTGATTAAAGAAGGGCATAATTGGCTCTCACAGTCATTAGTTACGAGGAATATCCGAGAGGAGAGAAAAAAATCATCTTTGTTGTCTTTCATAAAAGATCGGGTTCTCTTGGAGTTTAGAATTGCAGATTAGATGTCATAATTCGCATATATTATTCAAGACAAACAAGATTACACTATATCCGTATGATATTGGTATATTTTTGCTGTTGTGGTCTCAAGATGACTTATCTGTTCCTGAAAGGAAATTTGTTTTCCTTTCAAAGCTATTCTTTATGAGGATGGTTTAACCCAGTCTCAATCCCAGCCGAGTCTTCCTTGATGTGAAATTGAGGCGAAGTCCTTAGGGTCAAATTTAGATGATTTTCGTATGTACCTTTTACACTTTTCACTGCGCAATGTAGGAAGTGGGTGAAGTAGCTTAATTAGAGGGGACTAAACTTGTACATTGCTTTTTTTTCTAGTCTATTTATGCTTTGCATAGTTGTACTTTTGTTCCATCTCGTTCACCAGATCTGTCCAGTACAGCATGTCGTTCAGTCGCTATGCTCGATATAAAACGAGGGTTTTCCTTTGCGGTACGTCCTGTCAGACAGGTTTGCCAACAAGTTTACTGGGTATCGATATTAAGGCACAATGGCAGGCTTTTCCAATGCTTTTTCTGTCCAATACTCAAGTTATTTAAACTGCCTCCTCTCCAGTCTTTTTCTCGGTTGGAAGAAGCAAACTACTGACGAAACAGAGGGAATGATGGGAAGAAGCTTCTCACTTCTCACCTTCGCGTCAGGCGTTTCATGATGAGCCTGTGGAGGAGACAGTTATTTAATCCTGTTTCTTTTCTTTTCTTTTATTTTGCTGTTTTTTCGTTTGAAGGGTACGCAACTAGTTTTTGCCTAAATAGTAGTGTTATGCTTAAGTTAAGTGCAGATTTAATTTGCAGTGAACTCTAACGCGAGAAAAGGACATTTTACAAAAATAAAACCACTTTTGTACAACATCCTGCTTGTTGAATTTTTTTTGTGTGGGAGAGAGCGGAAGAGCTTTGTTTGTCGAATTCGAGCTGAGTAAGTCAAGAGCCATCATTATTATTCAATAGCTGACATGCTACCGTAAACTTCCTAAAGTAACGACCCTCGTGACTTTCTTAGCAGCCTTTGGGGCTTGTTACTTTCGGGATGCAAAAAAACGTATATAAAGTTGGTACGACTGAGCTCTTTTTACGAAATAACTCAGACGGAAATTCGTAAAAACAGTTCTTAAAACATGAGATACGATTGCTGCCACATGGTGGGCTCTTCAGATGTCTATACCGTCTTTTCAGTGGTTAGTAGGAAAGCTTATCTTACGGTAAACTGTACTTGATGGCGCACTGCTATGTTAGTCTGCTGTATCGATATCAATTGAAATTTGAAGACACGTTCCTTATAATACCCTTATGTTTTGTAAATGATATTAATTTGAATCAAAGTTACTGGATTAAAATTCTACGGGTTTCGTTGTAACACGGCGCAACATTTACTGACAAAGCACGAATTGGCATTTTACGCATAACCGATTCATTCCCTTGTTGTAGTGTGCCTTAAATCAAGTTTTACCGTACGTAACTTTCACCTGACTATAAATTGGAAAAATACAGTATTAAACCTGGGTCTTACTTTTTTCGGGAGATAGGGTGGGCTCGCTACTTTCGGGGGGTCTCTACTTTGGGGCTTTACTAGCGGCTACAATTTTTTGACGTTACTTTCGAGGGGTCGTTACTTTCGGAAGTTTACGGTATTCCACAGAGATTCCGTGTGCGACTGTGTGACTAGTCGCGCTGGAGAGGATCGCGGGCGTTTGCGAGCATACACATCTCCAGTGACAAGAGTGGTCAAGAGTTCCTTTTTATGCAAAAACTATCATTTTTTCGTAAAAAATCGTAAATTCAGTTAACTAGGGCTAACTATCAAAAGGCATTTTGGTTTCTGTGCTGTTTCATCTGGAGGTTTTAATTTTGCCTTAATGGTTTGCTTCCATGACCTGAAAACCTCGTAAATTATCCTTTGTTAAATTAACATTCGATTGACGTGAAAATAAATGAACCAAGGGGAAGCGCAACATTCAAGAGGAAAGTTCTGTTTCTGTGATGTTCACATTTTGAACTGCTCTTTGTTTTATTTTCCCATTCAATTTATAAGGAGGACCAAAGAAACGGATCAACATTAAACGATTGCATGCATGTTTATCGGCTTTGAAACAATCGTTCTTAATTTAGTGGTAATGGTTTCATCGATTTCTTTGCCACAATTAACACTGGATTGATATCATAAATTATTTTCAAAGGTACCGACCGTCTGAAAAATCGATTAAAAATTCGCTAGGAGTTGAAGTCGTCAACCACCTTCCTAATTTAGACAATTTTCAAATTGAAGCATTCGTTCATCTAACATGAAGTATTTTCAATTACTCAATCAGCCGTCCGGTATTAAGATTGGTGGCGAGTAAGACCGTTTACTTATCATAAGATGTTCCCCATTTATGTGAATGAGAAAACTAGAAGCATAGAAAGATCATTTTGTTTGAAATTCAATTTCTGCACAATATCGATTACCATCAGGTGTTGTTTCCTATTTTTTCGCAGGAGTTTTCATCGCTTTTTAGCAATGGTTTCATTTGAGATCAAGGCGGCCTTCATGCATATCGTCTGGTCAGTTGAGATTCAAACTCATGTGACACTTTTTATTTAACTCCCACAACTAAATACCTTGAATCGTTTCCATTAATCAGTCAGAATTTTAACATATCTCACGATGTTTATGTTATTCTTGTGGTGGAAACTGTAGAAGTTCATTGCCAATTAGTACTGTATACAAATAAGAGTTGGGAAAAGGATCTGCTATATTGTAATCCGCATCAACCGAACCGCTATTTGACTTTTTCAGTTTCTACTGGAAAATGAATTACTCCTGACAATAATGATGCCTTTATTGAAAATATTTTAAAAATGTAACGCCTATTTGTTAAGGAAAGAAAAAAAGATGTGAAAGGTTCTTGGAAATCGGTTCCTTCAGCGGTTTAGATAATTACCGACCATCGGCAAGTTTCGGCGGAACCGTTTGTATATTGAAGTGTTTAGCTCATTTTTACCAAATACTCCGTATAGAGCGCAAATGATCCATTGCACCATGCGTACATGGAATTGTGTAGGTTTTCTAAGGCCCTAGAAAATTCAAATTAAACTGATCAATGGTACTTCTAACTGGACGAAAAGCTCTGTTTTAGCTTTTTTGAGACCAATTCAAATGCAGAAAGGGAACAACCTGCTTTATCGTTTTTTAAATGAATTTACTTTGTTTCGGTATTCTGTCACCACAGTGACAGAAAAGTAAGTCAACAAAGTGGCAGCAATAAAGCGGGCTACTCGGGTCAATTTAAAAATATCTTTTAAGATCTTGGTTTTCTTTTACAATTGTACAAAGTAACGCCGAGAAAACATTGGAGAACCACTAAACCTCGCTAGCAATGATATGAATCACAAACAAAACGTATAAAATAACGAGCGAACGTCGATGCTTTGTTTTGAATATCCACAACAAAGAAAGATTGTTTCTCCTCTGCTGTTATCACCTGCTGTGTTGTGAGGATAGGAAATATAATTGTGCCTAGTTGACCTCCATTCATTGATGAGGTAATTTCCGCACAAAATCGTCTGAAGAAAACAGCGCAGGCGTTTAATTAAGTTATATCAAGTGCCTTTTTTGTCAAAACGATCACTTTTTGGTGCCAAGTTGACGACGTTTTGGTCAAAAGAACTCTGTATATATAAATTCCGGTCTATGCCAACCACGGTAAACATATCAGCGAACAGACCGAACAAAACTTGCGTTGGACGCGATCGACAGTAGAACGCGACATTTTTCAAGATGGCTGGAGAGGTGATTCACTTGGCAAGTGCTGTATGCCTATCCATTTTATCTGTTACCACAGTTACAAGCAATTTTCTTTTCCTTATTGCTATTTGGAAAGATCCACTGAATTGTTTTAGTGCCCCTACAACAAGTTTTATTGTGGGAATAAGCCTGGCAGATTTGATAACTGCTCTAACGACGGAGCCATTTTTCGCAGCGTACTACTACGTTTGGTACTCCGAAGGAATAGACGAGGTTAATAGCGCTTTAAAAACGCTTTTTAAAGCAGGAAGCAACATCTCCACCGTGGCTATCTGCTATTCATTCCTGATTGTTTTGGCCTTATCTTGGTCTCAGTACATCGCAATCAAATGCCCGCACAGTTTCAAAAGAATAGTCACCAAGAGAAACGCGATTATTTTCAGTTTACTGAGCTTGTTTTATTTAATCTGCTTCACATCTCTGCAGTTCATGGGAATGGATCAATACACCTTTCTTAAAGTTAATCTGGCTGTAAATTCTTCGTTCCTGTCAGTGAATTTGATGGTAATCTTGCTTTTATTGAATGCAGCTTTTAGACGCCATGTTAAGCGAGGGCGCGCTTTTCAAATGCCGGCACAACAATCTTCTCCAAGACGCAATCGGAAAACTCGCCGTGAAAACCTGCAGCAACAGTTTACGGCTGTAGCAATGTACTTGGCAGCTATCCTCCTCTTGTCTGCCTTACCACATGTGATAACAGCTCAGATATTTCTTTATTCGTCCAACCAGTTATCTCCACAAGTTATTAAAAATTTTCAGATAGCTTTAGAAATCTCTGATCTGCTGTTATTTCTCAAAGTTTGTCTCGATACTTTTGTTTACGCCTGGCGCCTACCAACTTATCGCCGAACAATAAAGATGCTCTTTTTTCGTCGAGAAACGGATAGAAATAGGTTCGTAAATAATAGAAATGCTAATATCTCTATAGATATTTCACTTTCTCCACAGTCATGACTGTTTTCTTTAATTATAAAATAACTAGAACAATTAACCCAAATAAATGAACTTAGAAACAGTTTGAATTCAAAACAAGTTTCCAAGCAAGAGTGGGCGAAGATATTTTCATGGCGTAGTTAGCGTTCTTTTCTACATTCTGAGTTCATGTATTCTTTTTGAAGTTCAGATTTTTTAATTTCCAAAGGCTGTTAGACCCGTGTAATCAATGCTTGTCTTTTGTTGTTTGGACAGTTTGACACGTACACTTAAAGAATGTATTAATATTACTATTTTGCAGCCGGCATAACACCTTTTCTTTGAAATCAAAATCCCAAGAAAATCGATTAAACAATCCATGCTACCAGAAAGAAAAAACAAACAAAACTCATTTTTTTTTAAAGAAATTAGAAAGTATTGTAAACAGCACACGGGATGGACCCAAGCTTCGTGGAGCACTGAAGTAATAAAGATAATTAGTTCCAGTAATTTGAAGTAATGAAAAAACTGATCGACCTGGAAAACTGGCATTGAGAAGACATGTTTGTGCAAGACACCAAGAAACACGTTTTTTCGTCTACTCCTCTTCCCAGTTTCCGCCTTACCCTTCTCTGCAAACAATTCCTGTGGAATGATCGAGCGATTTGAACAGTTTGCTCAAAAGCGAGAAAAACGCTCACAGTATTTTAAATATTGAGTCTAGTTTAATTGCTTTATTGGCACATTTAAGTCCGGACAAATATTTTATTTCCTTACTACAAGTGGTAGTTTGCTTTGAACTTCCTGGTGGTGAACGTTTTCAAAACTGAAAAATCTTTCAGTCTACATAGTTTTCCGTGGCTTTCCTTCAGATCGTTTCAGTCGTCCTTCATTCCACATTTCAATGTTGTTTGATTATCGTCAATTGTTTGCTGAGTAATATTTATCTTATTCATCCAAAAACATAATGAAGAACCTTGCATAATTTGGTTTGTATGCAAAGTAGAGTGTAGACCATAAATTGATATCAAAGTAAGTTACTAGGATCTCTTTTGATATCAAGCCGAATATTATGGACTAATAGCAGAAATCGTTAATTATTGATGCAAAAATGCGCTCTGGATTGCTGAGCAATCGGACTGAAGACTGATTGATTGATCGATTCAATGATTAATTTACGGATTAATAGATTGATTGACTGCTTTTAAATTGATTTATCATGATTGATTGATTTGTCGATTTATCCAACGATTTCGACTTCCTTCTTACTTATGACACATTGGAATGAGTCATGTTTCAGCTCTCGTAAAGTCTCACATGAATGGCTTGAAACGCTTTGTGAGGACAATAGAACAAACAACAGAAACAATGTCCCCTAGCCCCAAAACAATAACAGCTGCTGCAATGACGACAAATCGATTGACAAGCGACGCAATTTTTGTTTAATGTATCATATCATCGCTGATATCTCCTTTATTTCACCGCGAATTTGGTTGATGAGGCATTAAGTCTATTCTAAATGTATTAGTGGTTCATCGAATGTGTTCGTCCAGGTCCTGAGAAGAGAACCGTTGTTTATTACTGACCTCTGGACAACCTTTAATTTTTTCAACCACCAAGAACACGTTGATCACTCTACGAAATACAGGAACAATGTTTATGTTCTGTGCAGGGACGGATTCGGCCCGTGGTATTCTTTTCTTCGCTAGAAAGGACGGAACCCAAGTGAAAATGGGGGTGAAGAGTGGAATGAAGGTGGCCCCCTTTACCCCAATAGGAAAAGGGAGGGGTCCAAAATTTTCGGTACCCAGCCGTGACGACCATTACCATGACGACCGAGCTCTTCCCATGTCTCCACGTCCGCGGTTTTGCGTGGGTGGGCGATGATCTTCTGGACTTCTTTGCAAGCGTCTTCATTGCAAGTATTTTCCTTGCCTCCCAGGGTTTCCTTGAAAGCAACTAGCAAAGGAAAATCTTCATCTGGAAGCTACACGTGGTTAATTAGACCCTTCAGTTGCTGTTAATGGTTCCAACGTATGCTGGGCACTGAGTAGTCGAACGGCAAGCCATGAATTCTACGAATGCGACGAACACAACTATTTATGACGGTGAGTGGGAAGTATTCAACCGAGTAGAAGCGTTTATTATTGTTGCCTTATCTGTCCTTGCTGTGGTAACAGTTGTCAGTAACGGCGTATTTCTGTGGACTTTCTACAAAGACCCTCTGAAGTGTCTGCGAACACCTTCTGCTATTGTGATCGCTGGTTTAACAAGCGCTAATTTTCTGACTGGCCTGATCGTCGAGCCTGTGTTTGTGGCGTTCTATTTGTGGCAGTACACCGCCGATGAGGAGGAATGGGGAGTCTTTTTTCGCTTCGCCCAAGCCTTTTCTTTCGTAACAATGAACACCTCATTCCTTCTGATGTTAGCTCTGGCAATAATTCAGTATTTGCTGATTAAGTACCCCAGGGTTTACCAAAAAATTGTCAGCCGCACGAGTGCAGTTTGTGGAGTGATAGCAATCTGGATTTATGCTATCTTTTTTGCTTTGTTGCCGGAGATGTTTCATGTCGACGGGTTGTCCTACTTCTTGGCCGACATGATACTTCATGTAACAATGCTGACGATTGTTCTCGTGATTCTGTACTTAGCTATATACTTTGAGTTTCGTAAGTTAGCTCAACGACATCGAAATGCAGATTTAGGACAAAACACGGAAGGGGAAGGGTCTGTCGTGGAGCCTTCAGAGTCTGAGCAGCAACGCCGTCAGGCCGAAAAGGATTTTGTCTATGGAACATTTATTTTGACACTTATTTTGATCATAACTGTGTGGCCATTCTGTATATCTCTGTACGTAACGATTTGCTGCTTCTCAATTGAAGCGTATATTGCAGTGGTGGTCACGCAGCTTTTCTTGCTGTGGAAGTTTGCAATGGATCCGTTCGTGTTTGCATGGCGTCTACGGAAGTTCAGAAAGTCACTGGTGCTTGCCATTCAGGGAAGCTGTCTCTGTCCCAAGACATCAACACTGGGAGCTATGTATGTCAGAGAAGAGGCAGCAGCCAGTCCTAGACTAGAGGTTGATGATGAGGATGTGGATGTGACTTTTGTAGATAACACAGATGCAGCAGAGCAGCAGTAAAACTGTAGGTGTAGTGGAATCCTGATTTCTTCCCAGACGGAAGGGGGGAGGGGCTCCCATATAGAAGGGAAGGGGATGTTTGTCGGAAATTTTGAAAAGAACCCCTAAGAGGCACCACAATCCTGTTTTATGGGCATGGCTTGAAATTTTTACCAGCTCTAAGAGGTACCAATTCTAAGACAGCACAGCATCTCCTGTCATATTTTTTTCAGCTCCGTACCCTAAAAGGTACCAAAACCATTTTTTTTTTTATCCCCTGAAAGGTATGATGAGCACCCCTGTCCTTTTTTTAAAGGTGTCCCTCCGCCCTGGAATTGCTCAACCCTCCCGATAACTCAAATTAAGTTTTTTTCCCTCTCCTCTATCAAACACTGTAATTTTATGCCCGATTTCTTAAACTACCCAATTTTTTAAACCAATTTTCATTTCCTTTGGAGGTTTAAAAAATAGGGATTCCACTGTATCAGCGTGACAACAAGGAATTAACATCAGCCAGTGAGAGGCACGGTGGTCTCATGGTTAGTGTGCTCAAATCCGGAGTGAGCGGTCTGGGTTCAAGCCGTGGCCGGGGACATTGTGTTGTGTTCTTGGGAAAGACACTTAACTTTAATGGTGCCTCTCTCTACCCAGGTGTACAAATGGGTACCGGCCAACTTAATGCTGGGGGGTAACCCTGTGATAGACTAGCATCCCATCCGGGGAGAAGTAGAAATACTCCTAGTCAATTCATGCTACGGAAACCGGGATAAGCTCCGGCCTGATGGGCCACTTGGCTCGTATGCAAACTTTATCTACCCTACCTTGTTTAAATTACTTAATAATGTTTTGGATATAGTACCTATAGTATATTTGGGAACCCATGTGAAATGTTTTGACCCACCAATTTTTGCTTACATCTCAATAGCACTGCCACTCTTCAGCTACCTAAAATGTGTTTAATGCTGAAAGCTAGCCTTGCAGTGGACTAGCGTCCCATCCAGGCGAGAATAGAAAAACTCTTGTTCACTTAATGCTAATGAAACTAGACCACTCAGCTCAACACAGACTTTACCTAAGGTAATATATTGTTGGTTTTCAGTGTCACGCAATTCAAAATAGATCAAAATAAAAATCAAAACCGTTCAATAGATAAAGTCCAGAATCTGGGAAATGAAAGAAGGTAGATATGCAAATTCTGGTCAAGGCAATTTTTCTTTCTCAAGATATGCGGAGAAATTTTTTACCCAAATTTATAGAGATTTGTATGGAGACGCCATGCTGGTGCCCATCCATATGGGCACCAACATGGCAGCCGGAAACCAACAGAAACATCTGTCATTGAGTTTTGCTACAAAAGCGTGAATTTATCCCTCGAGGAACTCTAAAACATTAAAGTAATACTTTTTGCTAAGACATAAACTGTTCAGATAGCCAAATTCCCCAAAATAAGTCCCTTTTTTACCATCATGACAGCTCTCTAGGCCGTCATGTAAATGCTGAGTCACGCAAAAGCTTAAAAATTCAAGCGTAGTGTATCACAAAGCCAAGAACCCATTCGGAGCGAAAATTTGTATGAATATTAGTTTTCAGCTGCTCTTATACATCAGTAAAGTAAATCTCACGAAGATCAATAGTTTTGTAGTTTAAATTTTAGTGACGTCATGTGAAAACCAGCTATAAACAGGAACTAGAAATGATTTTTGTTTGGGGTGTGGCTTGCCAGTGGCACATATCACCCATTAATAAAAGAGTTTGTATTAGTACGTCCCAGGAGGAAAGATCTGCTTCAGGCATGCCTCCCCCCCCCCCCCCCCCCCCCCCCCCCACCCACACCCATCTCATACTTCTCCTCCCCCCACCCAC
>Ga0126338_10001934_pt1 | contig 13866 bp, 7 predicted proteins | sample OrbCmetagenome_2_FD_92529 | JGI IMG/M metagenome (GOLD analysis project Ga0126338, IMG submission 92529) | Coral microbial communities from Petempiche,Puerto Morelos, Mexico - Orbicella C C metagenome | ecosystem: Host-associated > Invertebrates > Cnidaria > Coral | place: Petempiche,Puerto...
ATTATATCATATCCCATCATATATCCCGGCCCTATCTCCCATTCTCTCCCCATGTTTAAATGCTATGTATTTCTTTCCCAATGCTCCAGGAACCAACTCTTGTCCGGGTCATTGTCCAAATTCGCGCAGTTCATGGCAGCCGTATACTCCTTCCCGGTTGGTGGCAGTGGAGAGTGCTGGAGAGACTGGAGACGCTGCTGGTTGTTGTAACCCCTGAAAAAAAAAAGATAGAAAAGGTGAAAATACAAAAAAAAAAAAAAAAAAACCAGTAAGGGTGCAGGATTTGGGTCTCCATATAACGGTCTCCATGTCATGGCTGTGCGCGCTTGGTCCGTTTGAAGGAATCAGGATCTGTGCAAGCAGCATGGACGAGAACTTGTTCACCCGACATGGGGTACAACACATGAGGTTACGAAGCGAAGGATTCTTACGCGAACTGGACTTCAGAGCGGAAAAACGTGATAAGCATGCGCGAGGTTTGGCCGCTACTATTTCCAAGTTTGAAAAATTGGCGGGAATTTCGTCGATCGTGTAAACCAAAAAACGTTACGAACTTTATCTGCTTTCCCAATTTTCCCGGTAAGCAGCAACATTTTAACGTCAGTAATGGAAAGCTGGTGTATTGTTTTTGTGGGGAATCATTTTTTTCCGGACAAAATTAACACAAAGAAGGTTTCTGAACGCTTTCTCCACGGTATACTGACAAGGCATTTCTGTGCGAAGACACATTTTTCCACAAGCCCTCTCATGCATATTGCATCCATATAGGAGCATGTGTTAGGAACATGTGGCGAGAAGAGTAGGAAAAAAACTAGAGCGAAAAAACTAACAAGTGTTACCAGGTCGCAAAGATGTACAGCATTAATGTTGATCTTCTGATTAGTATATTTAATAGGACTACATGCTGTCCAATTTGGAAATAATTGGATGAGATAAATTCCGAGGACTGCCAAATTGGTCTCGGCCTACGGCAAGAGTTTTTCTCATCCAATTATTTCCAAATTGGTTAGGCATGTAGGCCTGTTACTTATTAATTATATAGCATCCAAAAATAGACGAACAGGGCAAATATCAAGCTTCAAGCTTTCTCACTTCGCTTCGCTCAGCACGTCACAGGTCTTTGTGGTTCTTTGAGAGTTCTTGTTCTGATTATTTTCCGTCATCTCGAGTAAATCAGTAGGATCTATCTCTGGAAACCTAGCTGAAGACTCCATTTGAAAATTTGAGACGTTAAAAAGGTGGAGAAAAAAGTCGGGAAATTCCTCTATCATCAAAACATAATGAAACTTAGCGAGTTACAATCGCTCGCTGACGTTTAATGGCAGTGATAATAGCTGCAACCCGATTAGCCAATACTCGGTTCTTTTATTTGTCTTGACATTCGATTGGTTGATGGAAAGTATCCAGATTTTTCTCAAATTGGACAGTTTGTTCAAAGCTAAACTAAACGTTCGAGCTACAACTATCCAATTTATTTTAAATTTGGACAGTTGGCAAAAATTAATAAAAAATAGATCTGTTGGCAATATTGGATTTTGATGCAGCTATATAATTATTGGCAAAATGACCCGCTTAAAGCTTTGAAAACTGGAAATAATTGCCTGATGGACCACTAGGCTTGAACGCAGATTTTATGTCGCATGCCTTACCATGTTTTGGCAGTTCAAGTCCGAAATTGCCTCGCATCCATTTTGGACTGCATTGACATGAAAATACAAAAGTTATCTTTAACAAAACTATTCACACACAAATAAAAATGGACAAATCTGGATTTGCTGGTAATTCCATTTGTTTAGACTGCGCGCAGTTTCTCTTTTGCTCGAGGACGCAAAGTAGAACCCGAAACAAGTGAGCGGTCGTGAGCGTGCCAGCGTGACATGCGTTCTTCTCCATGGATTTCCGAGCAAGAGAGAGACTGCTCGCAGCCTACCATTTGGTAGAAATGGAACCCAAATTAAATATAATTGTTCACATCCTGGCAATCCAGTTAAAATTATTTGTCTTATGAAATACTTCTCAATCATGGTCATTGTTTCACTAAATGTTTGAAATTGTCAAGAAAGAAATCTTTTAAAAATATTTGACTCACTGGGATAATAGCTTCAGTTTTTTATCGAGCTATAACTCTGAATATTGAACTGAAGACATGGCACAATTCGCACTCTCATGAAATTTGACCCCGATGCATGAAAAATTTCAGTGTGCCGTAGGTTTAAAATTTCCAAATTATTACAAAGAATGTATGTGTTCCTTAATTTTTTTGATACCGAGAAATTTTACAGTTTTAGAAAGCCAAATCTCCTTTATTACATCCAGAGCGGGTGGTTGGTAGTTGGTGGTTGTAGTAGTAATAATGATAATAAAAATATACATATATTACACCCAGAGCCACAGAAAATTCCCCAACTGACTAAGTTTTGTTACAAGCTCTTTAAATGTTTGTAGCAAATTTGTACTTCAGATAATGCTTTTTCTGTTGGATGATGTTTTAATTTCGATCTAAGCGAATTATTCCACCAGGCACATGATAAGATTAGAAAAGCATACAGAGCTTCTTATTCCGTATGTGCGAGCCTTGGCTGGATCTCTCTCTTCAAGCGTTTCATTCCATAATGTAAGCAGTTTTACAGAAATTTAATGTCAGCTTTTAAATAAGATGTGACTGTTTCGTATTTTGGGTAAAAGAAAGCGGAAAAATAATATCAATCGAACTTTGAGGAAAATTTTGTCTTTTAAACTTGCTGGTGAGAGTAGTACAATGTTGCTCCAATGAATAACCGTCAACATGTTCCCATACCACCTTTTTTTATTTCAGTTTTATTCCTTCCTTATTACACAAATTAGCCCAACACCTGAACAATCCATTTAACTTTTAACAAGACCAGCCCAACCATGTTTAGTTTAATAGACACAGCGCCTTTTGTTAGTTATCCAATACTAGCCTATAGGCGCGTTCATTACTCCTACGTAGTCATTCTTTCAAAATTGCAAGCTTCTTCTGTTTACCTATGAAAAGAGAAACATCATGAAGGTGGTTAGAGTGATGATTAACTGTTGATAGGGTTTAAATCTAATCTTCTCTTTCTTTCTTTGGGTAGCTGTTATATACTAGATCATATAGAGGTCACTACAACTCGAACAAAACAGATAGTATCTATTTGTCCCTAGAAACTACTTTTTTCCCTTTTTTGGATAGCACATTCTGCAAGACTGAAATTTGTGTTGTTCTGTCGCTCGCAGACCAGGCGAGAATAAGACTACTTATAACTTAAACGTCATTATTACGCGGACGCAAGCATTTCTAACCAGTAAAACCTGATTATTTGACGGCTTGAGTTTGGGAAAAGTGATTACCTTAGTGCATCAAAGAATTTAGGTAAAACTTTCCCACTTTTGAGGGCGTGTTGAACCTGAACGCTCTCTTGTCACTGAGTTACCTGGTGTAAACAAAGTTGACGGCCTCTCCTCCAACACCACGACCCTGATCATCAGTTTTGCAGTTTGATGAAGCACCATACTTTTTAAAGTCAGCTAGCTCTCCATCTTTGGATGTGACACATCTGTTCACCCCCTATAAGCAGAATATTAAAGAGATTAATATACAGGGATGTGAATAAATCGGCCCTACTTTGGCATTAACAATTTGATATTGGTATATCTTCATCGCTTACCACCTAGCTAGACTCCGGCTCATTCCTTGTTTATTCAGACTGTACTCGATCAAGGCATATTTTACAGGAAGCTCAAACAAACTACAAAGGCGACGAATTCGGGTGCGTCGCTAAACAAAAGGTTAAATAGAGGATTTCACAGTAATGCGCATGCGCGCCCTCACTTCGCAGTGTGGAGATTCTCGCAAGGTTTATAGGTAAAATATCAATTTATGCTGTAGTTGATGTTGTCCTCGGCGTCACAAAACTTGCAAAACGGAACGAGATCAGTCTTCCCCAATACGGAACGAAGAAGATAGCAAATAATTCGCTTCTTTTTCTCCTAATTCGTGAGAGGTCCGTTCTGCAAAATACAGACCACTCAGGAAACCAATCAGAATTTCCCCTTGTCATCTTGGACAAGTTTTCTATATGACAAAATAACGTACAAACCGGAGACAAAAAAAGGAATGAAAAACATTTCTGAATTTCTCCTCACTCGAATGGCAAAAATCTTGTAGCCTTTTTGTTCTGCTGCAACTCTGCACATATTGAACACCTTCTCAATGTCTGGGTTTGCAATGTTTATGCCCCTGATCGTTGCAAACTTGATTCCAAAAACTCTTTTCGCTGGCCTCCTGTGATCATTGAAGCATCCCTCAGAATTCCACTTCACTACAACAAAGATACATAAGAGACAGTTATCATTTACAATAAACTGGTAACCTATTCCATGGATTTTCAAGTGTTCATTGGCTAGGATTTGGAAGAGGGATCACAGAAGGTTTAACAAGATTGTTCCCTTACAATTTCCAGACTGCAATACGCCTTCCCTATCAATACCATAACATTTTTTAAACTGCAGTTTGAGCCTAATATTCATGATGTATCCGTCTATAATTTACCTTGGTTCAGTTGGGCTAAGCTGCACATACTATCAATAACCTCTGAGCTGAGATTTGCATATAGTGATTTCATTTTGGAAAAAAAATGCCAGGGCACATATTTTGTTCCTCAGTTGGTAGCCCGTAATCACAGTTTCCAGTGCTCTCAAAAGTGACAAAAATAAGTTAGTTATAGAGTTGTTGAATATACACGCGACTATCCCACTTGCCCTTCTTGGATACGAGATGACTATGCCAACTCGGCGCTACGCAGCTGGTTTCTTTTTTCTCACCTCGTATGCAACGCGGGCTCATGGAATAATTGTTAATGTAGAGAGCTTCGATTGGTTGCCAAGCCGAGTCTCACTTGGTTTGCTGGCAAATTAACATGGCGACTGGATTTTTGACTGAAATGTCTGTTTATTCTGAAAAATTCAGTCGAGCACTTCCAACGGTTAGCTCGTTATTTTGTAGTTCTTGATATATTTATCTCTGAAAATTATTTTAAAAAAGCTATTCGCTCAAGGCCCAGTGAATTTCTGTGAATATTCCAATCAACCTCTTCCCGAAGGAATTTACACTTCACCTTCAACGAATTATTGCAAAGTACCATTTTCCAAAGATGTGTATTTAAACTCAGTCAGTGCCAAATCGTTCAGTCTATGTTACAAGTAAGTCCTTCTGATGAAGGTGCTCTTTTCCCAATGGACACTAAAAACACTTTAATTTAACAATTCACTACACGAATATATGTTAGTCACTAAGCCTTACCTTCCTGGCATCTTTCTCCTTTGAAACCCTCAACGCAATTACACGTGTAGCTTCCGGGGGGAGAATTAATGCAAGTGCCGCCATTTTCACAAGGCTTATCTTTGCATTCATCAATGTCTGAGAAAAAAAGCATCAGTTTAAATTAATGTTCTGCATGACTTTTAATAGTCAATAACGTGGGTACTAGGGGAAGATAATGCAACACCTCACTTAGCACCATTTGACATTTCTCAGGCATCACATCGACCATTGGATGGCAAAAGTTGTCAGGAAAGAAACCTGATGGAGTTCGTTGCGGTCAGTCAACGTTTCCATGCAGTTGCGTTTTGCCAGGAGAAAAAGAACCTGCAAATCGCTGCAGCAAACTCTGCTCACGTTCGCAAACGAAAAGACACACGGAGGGGCTTGGACACTTTCAATCGACAGAAATGTAAGTTCACGGATGTTTGGACATACTCTAAATTGAAACAAACTTTTGACAATAAGACACCCTCAGTATTTGTTGGTCAATTTGTAGGACTTAAACTCATCATTTGTCCATCCTCGTTCAATCTAAAACATACCTCTAAAGAGCAGCGTCGATGTCCGCAAATCTCGTTAATTTAGACTTCTCACACAAATCTCACTTGCGAAATGTAGATGTGTTGACAACTTTTCAGCTCAATATTGTGCTTTGTTTGGAAACCAGTGCATTTTGAATTTTAGAGTTATGGCAGTGCGTGACATAGAGCTACGATCGCGTTTGTCGAAAAATATACCTTTATTTTGGAGAAGTGTCTTCTTTATTTATCTTCTACAAGATCGCATTTTCTGGACTTCATCCGCGAATGATTTTTGATTTTTTTTTTTTTTTTTTATTGCGTGAGAGTGAAAACGATCCATTGTTCACACAGACCTGAGTGTAACTTTGTGAAAGAGCGAATCATAAAGATTCCTCTTGTCTGTTTTTCCCTTTTTCAAACGTAGCTTCATTATCGGGTTAAACAGACAACGTCGCTTTTTAATGCAATAAAATTGTATGCAATTATCAATTTCGTTAAAAGAGAGAACAGTTCTGGGTGCAGGGGCGGATCCAGTATTTTTCCTAGGAGGGGGTGCACCACTAAGGAATGGTGTAACTGAGTTTTTTCGCAGAATACCAGTTATATTAGAAAGCCGCATGTCATCTTAAAGGGGGAGGGGCTACGCACCCCCTGCACCCTTTCCTAGATCCGCCCCTCGGGTGATATCTAGCCAGCTCAGTAATCCTACAAAAAAGTAATCATCAGCAGCTATCTGCAGGGCGCGTAATCACCATGAAAAACTAGCCATTTGTATTTACTTACTCGCTAGGGTTTAAATCACTCGCGAATTACGCAATCTAAAGTGAGCCATTGAGAATAAATATATTTGTTATCGGTTAGTCGTGTGTGGTCATGGTTAAATTCTTAAGCGTCTCAAAGCATTCCGTATTCAACTCTCTCTTCTCCCGTGTGTGTTCAACCTCGATATAGCGCGGGGAAGGAGGAGTTCAAGGACTGGACAAACGTTAGCATTGCCTTCCAAATCCATTGCTAAATTGGAACTGAATCCTTTGAACAAACTACCAACATTTTGTGCATGCCAACATAAATATTGTGACATTTGACAGCTTGTTCGCTGAGATCTCCCAAACAGAATCAACACACAAAAAAGTCGATTTGTGCCCGTTATTTTTACTTACCATTTTCACAGTTTGTTCCTTCATAACCAGTAGGACATTCACAAACGAAATTCCCGACTTGATCATGGCATGTACCTCCATTAGCACATGGATTTCCAGCGCACTCGTTTATGTCTGCGGATAACAAGTTTTCAGTTCATTGGTCATTTCTGCTATATTTCATTTTGTTATAAGCAAGCATTACATCCGTCCGTCCTTCCATCCGTCCTTTAGTCAGTCAGTCAGTCAGTCAGTCAGTCACTGGTCAGTCAGTCAGTCAGTCAGTCAGTCACTGGTCAGTCGGTCAGTCAGTCAGTCAGTCAGTCACTGGTCAGTCGGTCAGTCAGTCAGTCAGTCAGTCAGTCAGTCAGTCAGTAATCAAGACGTTATTTAACTAACTTTTTCATTTGTAAATCAGTTAGATGTTGTATATGTTGTTCATCAAAGGCCATAACGTTAAAGATATAAGCTGTCTTGGAAAAAAAACCGAGGAATTTTAAAAATAAAGCCCTTCAGCTAAACATCGATGAAAGAAGCTGCGAATGATGCTTCCTACTTCTCAGCCGAAAATCTTCTGAACGCCAAAACCCAGAGTCATTGATACATTGGTCCATCAGCATAGCACGAAACCTTTCAAGCAATGAAAACCGCTACCTCACTGTAGAAACCAATCACTTGTCGACAGTGAACTTCCCACGCAGTGTTTAACTGGTTTAATTTTCGTTCGTCATAAGTTAAGTTTTCGTTTAATCCAAGCAATGTTCGTTTATGCTGGTTCTTCTGGTTTTCGCCTTGGTAAATTTCGTTCTTTAGCGTTTTCTTCTCGTATTTCCTTTGTTGTATGCTGCTATGTACGTTCTTAATGTAGCATATTTCTATTATTTTTGTCCTAGAAACCACTGGCAATAAGTGGTCAAGATTTCAAGTCCTCGTGAAAAAAACTCACTTTGCATTAAACATACATTGCTGGTTCGTTTGCTACACTTGCAAGTGTCAATTCAATTTATATAACAATAATACACATAAAAAAATTACTCGATTCTGATTGGCTAAGAGCAGTGCAGTTCAAGTGTAACACCAGTGCAAAAAGTGTAACATCAGTGCAAAAAGTGTAACACCGGTGCAAATTACACATCGAAATTCTGGATTATGATTGACTGAAAGAAAATAGCAACTTTTCTAAGAAAATGATATCACGTAAAATGATGACGAAAATTTTGTGCTGAAACTTTGAAAAAAGTGGCTTCAAGAAAGATCTCTCGGCACTTCCTCCGCGCGAATTTTTTCATGTTTATATTATTAATAAGTAATCATACGGTTTTTCTCGTTCAATTTGGAGTTAATTTGCACTCGTGAGTCTGTCAAAAAACTGAAATTGCACTCGTTGAAGCGGCTCGTGCAATTTCAGCTTTTTGAAAAACTCACTCGTGCAAATTAATTCCAAATTGAACTCGAAACCGCATGATTACCTATACTAATCAAATGAATGCGCGCGCTCTGATTGCTCAATCAGCTATGGTTTATTGTGCCATTAAACTCATGGAAATTTCGCGTGTCTTCTGATTTATTATTTAAAAGCAATAGACCACAAGCTTCTATGGTTTATAGGCTGATAAACCACTTGGGATGATGGAAGAACACTCGAAGAATTCGTATTCTTCACACATCCCGCGTGGTTTATCAGCCTATAAACCATAAAAACTTGTGGTCTAATGCTTAAATAAATCAGGTATATTTGTACTTTTCCTATGAAGGTTTATAGATCACCTTCTATGTAATAACTGCTCACAATTTTAAATAAATCAGGTGTGTTTTGGACTTTTCCTTGTAAATTTATGCATCACCTTTTTTGTGATAACTACTCGCAAGTAAGTGTAAATCTGGGCCGGGTTGCTCGAAGGCTGTTGGATGCTAACCCAGGATTAATTACAAGTTAACCGAACTACTGATTTTTCTTGAATTAAAATGCTTTTCACTACGAATTCAAAACTGAAGTACAAACAATATAAACAGAAAATCTCATCGAACAGTTACTGAACTGAAATCAAATCCACACTTTGCTATGTAAATTTATGCATCACTCTTGAGAAGTATTCACAATTAAATATAAATCAAGGTATATGTAAATTTATACATCACCTTCTCAGGCGATAACTACTCATTATCATACGACCCGTGCGGCCCCGCGCGCAATTTCCTTGGAAAACCATAAGAAAAAAGGTCCCGTATGAGGGCCGTACGCGTCGAAGTGATAGGGCCGGAAAAACACGTACGGCCCTACTACAAATGCCTACGGTCCTACTAGAGACCTGTACGGCAAAATCGATGCGAGTTGATATCAAAAACAATTTTGTTTCTGCAAAATTTTGTTCTCTTCAAAATGAGTGATGAAAGTGAACATTCTGAGAGCGAATTTTACTATCCAGACAAACTGTCCGATAAAGAACTACTTCAGTCGCCAACTCACTCCGCCGAAAGCAAAGAAAGAAAGTCAACACTCCTCACAAATGAAGAAGTTTACAACTTTCTCAGGACCTCTCAGAAGCCAGCAACAAGCAAACAGCTGCAGGCGGTCAAGAAAACAACTTTTCCAGATGAACTGTCCGATAGTTAATCTTTGCAATAAGCAAACAGTCTTGAGGCGAAACTTCTTTCAGTGGAAAGCATCAAAGAATTCACCGTGGGTCAAAAGCAAGAAAACAACGTGAAAAAAACAAAGTACGATGTAAATGTTTTCTTCGAGTTTCCAGAGCTTCTGGGAGAAGTTGGTTAAACCAGAGAAATCACAAACATACCTTGTCTTGCAGTAGGATAAATTGCTCTGCAGTTTCTACATCAGTGTTGTTTGTAGAGACAAAACTGAGTACGAATACAGGTTTATCACTGTACAGCTCATTCAGATAACAAAACTCGCTTGCTCCTGATTAATAGTGTAATTTCCACTACACAACAAAGCCAGCAAAGTCAGTAAACCCAGGTACTGTTTGCGAGAGCCATCATCGGTGTCATCAATATTCATTTGTTGGTTCTCCCTTCTTCAAGAGAATTCAAGAGGTCGACAAATAGCTTGAAACGACGCAGACGAAGAAGATTTGTGAACAATTTCAGTGAAACGTGAAGCGAAGCGGTTTTGACATTAGGCTTTTGTACATTATGCTAGCAATTTTTCGAGCATTTTGGTGAGGCAAAAGCATTAAGCATTATTCGAGCATTTTAGTGGCATTTCTCCCGAAATTAATTTTTTTCCGCGTACAGAAAATAGAATTAAAAATTATTTTTACGAGAAAATGAAGACAACTTGAAATTGAAAAAATTTCAAATGCCACCCTAATACAGCCGAGTGGAGACTCAGGGGGGTCAGCGGTAGTCAAATCAAATAAAAAGATCATTTAGAGAATTATCTGTTGGTGTATTAAAACTATTATATACGTTGATTTATACTACGTATACGTTTTTTTTAAGTACCCTGAGCTGTTAATTGTGTTAAAACGTTAAAATTATTCAAATTTAAAAACCCTATGTATGAGCATTAACCGAGCGTTTTAGTGACTTTCTGGGGAGAGACCGAGCATTTTAGTGGGAAAAATGGAGCATTAAGGTGGAGCATTTTAGTGGGGAAATAAAAGCATAATGTACAAAAGCCTATTTGACATATTTCTGACAGCTTTATGTCAACTTTCCGTTGGCTTTTTGGCAGGTTGGCCAATCCCATTTGCATGAATTGTAATTGTGGACTTACATTGAAAACCAAAAATGAGAAAATGAGTCGTGTTTTTCGATAAATTGTGAGTTTCTTGTTCAACGCGAAGAAATAAATGACAAGCTTTTATATTGTAGAATCTTTTTTGTAGTTGCTCCGCGCGCGGCCGTTTGATGTTATGTAATCGCGTCCTATTTAGGTTCAAACAAAATTTTCAAAATTTTCAACACTGGGTGGTCATGTGATAAAATGGTTATTGACTGAGTAAGGTCGGGCCGGACGAGAAATTATTTGGCTCTCGGTCAGGACAAACGGACCTCGAGCCAAATATTTTCCCGTCCGGCCCTCCGACTCAGTCAATAAGTACATACAACTGAATATAAATCAGTTGTATTTAGCGCTTTCTTGTGTAAATGTATGCATCACCTTCTTCACAGTGGTCTCCAGAGTAACCGTCCTTGCACTTGCATGAATATCCCGCTTGTTGGTTCAAGCATGTTCCTCCATTTTTGCAAGGAGTCGATTCGCATTCATTGACGTCTGAAATTAACAATTGAGAACGATTTGACGTTGTTAACTCAGGGAAAAAAGATAATACAACCGCATTTATCAAATAACATTTTTTATCCTTACGTTATTGTGTTTTGTAGATCCTATTAACAAAGGGGAAGATCCTTGTCAGTGTTTCTTCACTCAGTGTGTTCAGTAATCTTGTCATTATTTCGCTTCTGTCAACTAGGTTTTTCATCTCATTCATTTAAGTCATTAGGCGCATGGAAACCAAATTAACTTTTGTAGCTCGAGTTCTAGAGGTGAAACATTTTCCATGCTCAGGATATTACTTAATTAATGGTTGAACCCGGCGAGTTGCACAAGACCTTCATCGCAGTTTTTCCCCTTCCATCCTGTAGGACATGGCTGACAGTTGTAGCCATCCTCGGTCGTCTTGCAAGTAGCTCCGTTCCTACACGGGGCTGATGCACATTCATCAACTTAAGAAAAAAGAAAACAGTTTAAATAAAAACGAATACAAACGTGTGTTAACGAAGAACTTAACAGTCCAGTTTGAGACATAACAAACACATGCTCTAAGATTCTCTAAATCCATTACAAGAGCACTTTAAAAAACACAGTAAAAGAAGGCTTCAACTACTGTAGAGTAAATAGCTCACCACAATTAGCCCATTTTCCACTATAGACGGCAGTTAACGAACACCATTCTCTGTGATGAGCGACCTTGGTACAGGAATGGTAAGTCACACCTCCATACACAAAAGGAAAAGCACAACATTGGCCTTGAGGATTATCTGTCTTTGTTCCAGCTGGACATGGAGCCTCTGTGCAAAGAGTAGTGGATCCGATGAAAGTGTTCATCTTGTTTTACTGTTAAAGGAGAAGGTCACTCCAAAAAACGTAGATTTTTGGTCAACGCTAATAAAAACATTGCACTAAGTTTAGCCACTCACCGAAGTTTCACCCTCTAACGTGCAGGCCTGAGGTTTTCCTTATGAAATTCGTATCCAGAGAAGCCCAAAATTCGAAAAATCGTTCGTGACGTCATTCCGTCCGAGAGATTTTGTTCAAATGGCTTTCGAAGAGCCTTTTAACTACCACTCTGGGTTATGGCTGCTCTTGAGTCATTATTTTGAGCCAAACATGCTCCAAACTCCGAAATGATACCATTGAAGATAGCGAAGTGGATAATCGCTTGGGAAAAAAATAGATTTTGCTGACCTTGTGAAGGATGCCAAGTCAGTTGCCGGTTTTTCTCCTTCCGGCCAATTTCGAGTCGGACAGAATGACGTCACATAAACACGGCCTGGCTGCCAAGACAATTTCAAAATGGCGGCCTCCGAAGTCGCTTCTTTCGAGACGAATTTCTTCAGGATAGCAGGCACTTCAGCGGCTGAAACTTCGGTGAGAGGAAAAGCTGAACGTTTACTTGCTATAGGTGAAGACAAAAAAGTAGGCTTTTTGGAGTGACCCTCTCCTTTAAGAGGATAAGAATGAGGAGTGAAAGATGGCACCACCGCCATTTTGAATTTGGAAAACGTACTTGTCTCGCAGTTGTTTCCTTCAAACCCAGCAGGACACTTGCAAGAGTATGTGTCATCTCCAATTACTGTGCAGGTTCCTCCATTCTGGCAAGGGTTGTTTGTGCATGAATTCACTGTAACAAAGGAAATAAACAATAATTTTTATATATTTTGCCAATGCAATAATCTGTGATGTGTTGCATCTAATTTTAAGCAATTTTGTGATAGAAACATTCAAATACTAGCTGAACTAGTTGAACTTAGTTAAAAATAAATAAATGTATTTGTATAGCGCCAAATCCACTAATTGTCCTTGGCGCTTTACAATAAAGATTATTAGAAAGCTAAAAGAAAGGGAGAAAAGGAAAAAAAAATAAGAAGAATAAACTTAGTTAAAATTTTAAGATATTTAAACATATTTATCATCTAAAAATTATAAGAGTTAAAAAGTTTGTTTGAAAAGATATGTTTAAAATGTCTTTTAAAACTGCCAGTTGAAGAACTAGACCTTAGTTCGAGTGGAATCGAGGTCCATAGTGTTGGTGCCGCCACATTTCTCTCGCCATAAGTCTGAAGTCTCGCTTTCGGGGTCGCAAGAAGGTGTTCAGAAGACGATCTTAGTGTCCGTTGAGAGGTGTGATAATTAAGTAAGTCACTGATGTAGCAAGACGGTGCCTAATTGAGAGCTTTGTAGACCAGTAAAAGAATTTTAGAAACTATACGGTAACAGACAGGTAGCCAGTGAAGGTTTTTTAGGATAGGGGTCATACGATCAAATTTCCTGGTACGTGTGACAATTCTAGCTGCTGTATTTTGAACGGATTGTAATCTTGAAAGTTGAAAGTATTTAAAGGTGATAGATGAATAGGAAAGTCCTTTATCATGCCTCTCCACATCGTAAAGTAAAGAGACCTCTAGCTGTTATGAAACAGATGTATGCAGCAACTTTGAATTTGGAGAAAAAAAATCAGTTTTACAACCGGCCATGTGAAAGTATGGAAGACAGGTTTAGTATCATGTCGTTTTCCTTACCGCAGTTAGCCCATTTTCCACTATATTCGGGAGTTAACGAACACCATTCTCTGTGATGAGCGACCTTGGTACAGGATTGGTAAGTCACACCTCCATACTTAAAAGGAAAAGC
>Ga0126338_10001935_pt1 | contig 13864 bp, 8 predicted proteins | sample OrbCmetagenome_2_FD_92529 | JGI IMG/M metagenome (GOLD analysis project Ga0126338, IMG submission 92529) | Coral microbial communities from Petempiche,Puerto Morelos, Mexico - Orbicella C C metagenome | ecosystem: Host-associated > Invertebrates > Cnidaria > Coral | place: Petempiche,Puerto...
AAAGTGGGGCTATATTTCGGCCTAGAAGCTCCAAACCGAGCGTTCAAATATTTTTTCCCGGTCCATTTCACTAAAAGCCAAGGCCATCAGGAGTTAGTTTCGAGTCCCCGGGACTAGAAAAAACCCCCCAAATTCCAAGAAATCGAGCCAAAGTTGATCAAAATTTTCCTGCGCGTACGGCGGTCTCGGCTACTCTTTCAGTCTTAAAATGAAGTGGGGCAATACTTGGGCCTAGAAGCTCGAAACCGATCGTTTAAATATTTTTCCTCTGCCCATTTCACTAAAACCCAGGGCTGTCACGAGTTAGTTTAGAGTCCCCGGGACTGGAAAATATCCCGCAAGTTCCTTGAAATCGAGCCAAAGTTGGTCAAAATAACGCTGCGCATAAGGCGGTCTCGCCTACCTTTTTTCAGTCTTAAAAAGAAGTAGGGCTAGTTTGGGGCTAAAAATTAGCTCCAAAGCGAACGTGCGATCGTTTTATCTGTGTCCATTTTTCTGGAAACCAAGGCCATCACGAATTAGTTTCGAGTCCCCCCGGACTGGAAAATATCCCGCAAGTTCTTGGAAATCCACCCAAAGTCGGTCAAAATCACTGTGCGCGTAAGGCGGTCTGGGATACTTTTTTCAGTCTTAAAATGAAGTAGGGCTATATTTAGGCTTAGAAATTCGAAACCGAGCGTTTAGATATTTTCCCTCTCTCCATTTCACTCCAAACCAAAGCCATCCCGAGTTAGTTTAGAGTCCCCGGGACTGGAAAATATCCGCCAAGTTCCGGGACATCGAGCCAAAGTTGGTCAAAATCACACTGCGCGTAAGACGGTCTCGGTTACTCTTTCAGTCTTAAACTGAAGTGGGCCTATATTTCGGCCTAGAAGCTCGAAGCCGAGCGTGCAAATATTTTTCCTCTGTCCATTTCATTGCAAACCAGGGCCATCACGAGTTAGTTTAGAGTCCCGGGACTGCAAAAATATCCCCCAAATTATAGGAAATCTAGCCAAAGTTGGTCAAAATCACGCTGCGCTTGATGCAGTCTGGGCTACCATTTTACACTCTTAAAATGAAGTGGGGTTATTTTCGAGCAAGATATTAGCCCCAAACCGATCGTGCGATCGTTTTACCTTTGTCCATATCTCTACAAACCAAGGCCATCAGGAGCTAGTTTAGAGTCCCCGGGACTTGAAAATATACCCCAACTTCCCGAAATCAAGACAAAGTTGGTGAAAATCACGCTGCGCTTAAGGCCGTCTCGGCTACCCTTTCAGTCTTAAAATGAAATGGGGCTATATTTCGGCTTAGAAGCTCCAAATCGAGCGTTTAAATATTTTTCCTTTTCCATATCACTGCAAATAAAGGCCATCAGGAGTTAGTTTAGGGTCCTAGGGACTGCTAAAATATCCCCCAAGTGCCGGGACATCGAGCCAAAGTTGGTCAAAATCACGCTGCGTGTAAGACGGTCTCGGCTACTCTTTTAGTCTTAAAATGAAGTGGGGCTATATTTTGGCCTAGAAGCTCGAAACCGAGCGTTCAAATATTTTTCCTTTGTCCATTTCACTCCAAACCAAGGCCATCACGAGTTAGTTTAGAGTCCCTGTGACAGGAAAATATGCCCCAAGTTCCGGGAAATCGAGCCAAAGTTGGTCAAAATCACGCTGCAAACCAAGGCCATCAAGAGTTAGTGTAGAGTCCCCGGAGCTGGAAAATATCCCCAAAGTTCCAGGAAAATGAGCCAAAGTTTGTCAAAATCACCCTGCGCGTAAGGCGGTCTCGGCTACTCTTTCAGTCTTAAAATGAAGTGGGGCTATATTTCGGTATAAAAGCTCCAAGCCGAGCTTTAAATTATTTTTCATCTTTCCATTTGACTGAAAACCGAGGCCATCACTAGTTAGTTTAAAGTTCCCGGGACGGGAAAATGTCCACCAAGTCCCTGGAAATCCACTCAACATTTTTCAAAATCACCCTGCGCGTAAGACGGTCTCGACTACTTTTTGAGTCTTAACACGAAGTGGGGCTATACTTCGGCCTAAAAGCTCGAAACCGAGCGTTCAATTATTTTTCCTCTGTCCATTTTACTAAAAGCGAAGGCCATTACGAGATAGTTTAAAGTGCCCGGGACTGGAAAATGTCCCCCAAGTTAATGGAAATCCACCCAAAGTTGGTCAAAATCACGCTGCGCGTAACCCGGTCTCGGCTACTTTTTTAATTTTAAAGTAAAGTGGGGCTATATTTCGGCCTAGAAGCTTGAAACCGAGCGTTCAATTATTTTCCCTCTCGCCATTTCACTGAAATCCAAAACCATCACGAGTTAGTTTAGAGTCCCGGGACTGGAAAATATCCCCCAAGTTCCTGAAAATCCACCCAAAGTTGGTGAAAATTACGCTACGCGTAAGGCAGTCTCGGCTACTTTTTCAGTCTTACAGTGAAGTGGGGCTATATTTCGGCTTAGAAGCTCGAAACCGAGCGTTTATTTATTTTTCCTCTGTCCATTTCACTGAAACAAAAGGCCATCACCAGTTAGTTTACAGTGCCCGGGACTGGAAAATATCCCCCAAGTTCCTGGAAATCCGCCCAAAGATGGTCAACATTACGTTGCCCTTAAGACGGTCTTGGCTACTTTTTCAGTCTTAAAGTGAAGTGGGGCTATATTTCGGCCTAGAAACTCAGAGCCGAGCGTTTAATTATTTTTCTTCTGTCTATTTCACTAAAAACCAAGGCCATCACGAGTTAATTTAGAATCCCCGGGGCTGGAAAATATCCCCCAAGCTCCTGGAAATCCACCAAAACTTGGTCAAAACCACGCTGCGCGTAAGGCGGTTTCGGCTAATTTTTTACTCTTAAAGTGAAGTGGGGCTATATTTCGGCCTAGAAGGCCGAAACCGTGCGTTCAATTATTTTTCCTTTCTCCATTTCACTGAACACCAAGGCAATCACAAGGTAGCTTAGGGTCCCCGGGACTGGAAAATATCCCTCAAGTTCCTGGAAATCCACCCAAAGTTGGTCAAAATCACGCTGCGTCTAACGCGGTCTCGGCTACTTTTACGGTCTTAAAGTGAAGTGGGGCTATATGTCGGCCTAAAAGCTCGAAACCGAGCGTTTAATCATTCTTCCTTTGTCCATTTCACTAAAAACCAAGGCCATCAGGAATTAATTTAGAGTGCCCGGGACTGGAAAATATCCCCCAAGTTCCTAGAAACCCACCCAAACTTGGTCAAAATCATGCTGCGCATAAGGCCATCTCGACTCCTTTTTCTAGTCTTAAAGTAAAGTAGGGATATATTTCGGCCTAGAAGCTCGAGACCGATCCATCAAATATTTTTCTTCTGTCCATTTCACTGAAAATCAAGGCCATCATTAGTTAGTTTAGAGTCTTCGGGACTGGAAAATATCCCCCAAGGTCCTGGAAGTCGACCCAAAGTTAGTCAAAATTACGGCGCGTGTCAGGCGGTCTCGGCTACTTTTTTACTCTTAAAATGAAGTGGAACTATATTTCGGCCTAGAAGCTCGAAACCGAGCGTTCAATTATTTTTCCTCTGTCCATTTCACTTAAAACTCAGGCCATTGCGACCTAATTTAGAGTCCCCGGGACTGAAAAATATCTTCCTAGTTCCTGGAAATCCACCCAAACATGGTCAAAATCACGCTACGCGTAAGGCGCGATCTGGGCTACTTTTTCAGTCTTAAAATGAAGTGGGGCTATATTTCGGCCTAGGAGCTTGAAACCGGGCGTTTAATTTTTTTTACTCTGTCCATTTCACTGAAAACCAAGTCCATCACCAGTTAGTTTAGAGTCTCCGGGATTGGAAAATATCCCCCAAGTTCGTGGAAATCAACCCAGAGTTGGTCAAAATCACGCTGCGCGTAAGGCGGTCTCGGTTACTTTTTCAGTCTTAAATTAAAGTAGGCTATATTTCGGCCTAGAAGCTCGAAATCAAGCGTTCAATTATTTTTCCTCTGTTCATTTCACTGAAAACCAAGGCCATCACGAGTTAGTATAGAGTCTCCGGAACTGGAAAATATCCTCCAAGTTCCTGGAAATCCACCCAAAGTTGGTCAAAATCGCGCTGCGCGTAAGGCGGTCTCGGCTATTTTTTTAGTCTTAGAATGAAGTGGCCCTATATTTCGGCCTAGAAGCTCGAAACCGAGCGTTCAGTTAGTTTTCCTCTTTCCATTTGACTAAAAACCAAGGCCATCATGAGTTAATTTAGAGTCCCCTGGACTAGAAAATATCCCTCATGATCAAGTTCCTGGTAATCCACCCCAAGTTGGTCAAAATGACATTGCGCGTAAGGCGGTCAGGGCTACTTTTTCAGTCTTAAAATGAATTGGGCTATATTTCGGCCTAGGAGCTCGAAACCGAGCGTTCAATTATTTTTCTTCTTTCTTCATTTTCTGGAAATCCACCCAAAGTTTCTTAAAATCACCCTGCGCGTAAGGCGGTCTCGGCCTTCTTTTCAGTCTTAAAATAAAGATGGGCTATATTTCGGCCTAGAAGCTCGAAACCGAGCGTTCAATGATTTTTTCTCATTCATTTCATCATTTCACCGAAAACCAAGGCCATCACGAGTTAGTTTAGAGTACCCGGGACTGGAAAATATCCCTCAAGTTCCTGGAAATCAACCCAAGGTTGGTCAAAATCACGCTGGGCGTAAGGCGGTCTCGGCTACTTTTTTAGTCTTTTAAAACCAAATTACGGATATTGCTCTAAATGTAAACTGTAGCACGAGAAAAGTGAAAACTTACCTAATCTGGCTATCTGAAAGACTGAAAGTACACGGCTGTTCTTTCCACACAGGCACTCTTTGCACTTTGAAGGGATTGATGAGATGAACCACGAGCACCGAAGAACTGAAATTGCACATACACGAAGCCAAGTATATCCTGTGTCGAACCTGCTATTCTTGTGTCAAAAGGGCTCTGCTTCGCCATGCATTGGCCCTGAAAAGGTTAATCAGCTAACAGTTTTGCTCGACAAATTTGCTTCAAAACAAAAAATTCTCGCTCAAATTATCTACCTTTTGAACATTTTGGCTTACAAAAAGTACCAAATAAAGATTCCTCAATATAATTTAAACCACAATATTAACGAACCTAAACAAATGGGGCATAATATCCGAGCGAAATTCTGCATCTTTATCAACCTCTTTAACTTTACCCATTGGGCGCCATTTTGAACTTCATTCAAGTGAAACGTGATGTCTCACTGGCAGTGAGCACTTAACCAATGTTTTGCTTGGAGACGCCCTCTCCCTCCTGCACATAGCCAAGCTTTCGATTATTTTTCGCTTGTCGATTTCAATGAATGACAAGGTGTTCGCGAGTCACTTTGAATTCCCTGGGACTCGGAAATATCGTGTAAGCTCTTGGAAATCAAGCCTAAGTAGGTGGAAGTTAAAGATTGTGCAATCCGGTCTCTATTTCTTTCCAGTGTCTGAGCAACTTTAACAGGGGCTATATTTGGGCCAGCATCCACATAACCAAGCTTTTGATTATTTTTTTGATTTTCGATTTCACTAAAGGGCAAGGTCTTCTTGAATTAGTTTAAAGACCCTATGACTCTGAAATATCGTCCAGGCTCGTGGAAATCAGGCCTAAGTAGGGGAAAATCAAAGTTTGAGCAGGCCGGTCTCTACTTCTTTGCAGTGTCTGAGTAAGCTACGCTTCCTTTCAGTGTCTAAGTAAGTTTAACAGGCTATATTTCGGCCAACATGCATATAACCAAGCTTGCGATTATTTTTCGATTGTCGACTTCAATGAAGGACAAAGTCTTCTTGAATTAGTTTAAAGTCCCTTTGACACGGAAATGTCGTCCAAGCTTTTGGAAATCAAGTCTAAGTAGGTCAAAATCAAAGTTTGCGCGGCCCGGTCTCTGCCTCTTTCCATTGTGTGAGTAAGCTATATTTCGGCCACCATGCACGTAACCAAGCTTGCGTTTATTTTTTGCTTGTGAATTTCATTGAAGGGCAAGGTCTTCTCGAGTTAGTTTAAGGTCCTTGGGACTCGGAAATACCTTCCAAGCTCCTGGAAATCAAGTCTAAGTGGGTGGAAATCAAAGTTTGCGTAACCCGGTCTCTACTTCTCTCCAGTGTCTGAGTAAGTTTAACAGGGGCTATATTTTGGCCAGCATGCATATAACCAAGCGCTTTCGATTATTTTTCGCTTGTCGATTTCACTGAAGGACAAGGTCTTCTCAGGTTACTTTAAAGTTCCTGGGACTCGGAAATCTCGTCCAAGCTCTTGGAAATCAAAGCCTAAGTAGGTGAAAATCAAAGTTTGCGTAGCCCGGTCTCTACTTCTTTCCAGTGTCTTAGTAAGTGTACCAGGGGGCAGCGAAAGCCACCAAGTGGGTACGGAACTTGGGTGGCTTGTTAAGCTGATTGCCCAGTAATTTAAACATAAAATGTTTAAGGACTGATTGACATTAACGTACAGGCGAGGCAATTACACAAGTGTACACGTTTTGTTTCAGAGAACTTGTGGACATTGTCATGTTTATTAATGAACAGTCGTTAGAGACTCAGTCTGTTGCGTCAAATATAGCTTCTTTAAGTTCACGCGGAAGTGATTTGCACAGTGGACCAACACTGGGACAGTGCTCATTAAAGGGGGGGGTAGTGTAGCGTTAGGCGATTGTCCACGAGTACCCCCCTTAAGTCACGTGAGGAATGGTGTAATAACCATGTGCTCAGTTGAGTTGTTGAACTGTATATCTCATAGTTTCAGATTAACAAGTTTAAAGCCGTAATTGTGACATTACAGTATCAGGCATGATTCGGTCTGTATGACCATTCACTCGAGCTTGTAGTATTAGCGAGCGAAGGTCCGAACACTCGTTTGAGACGAAGAGAATACGGACATGGTTCACATGCCACCATTCTCTCTCTGTTACATTCAAACTGTTAATAAATTAATAACCAACTCTTAAAGGCGAGACGCAAAACACGAGAACCGCGTGACAGCACCCAGAAAATAGTGAAATGCGATAGCCACATAAATGTAGGCATATTGTAGTAACGATCGATAAACGGAAAATACATCGCATCAGACAATCGTGACGCAGATTTACAACTAACAAGAAGACAAGAGGCAAGTTTATTCTACTCTTTTATTTCTGTTTTTAGATTACATTATATGAGCATATCAGCACACGAATGCTCACAAAGATCTACCACGTGACATCACGTCCTCAAATCCTCAAGATACTTGTCGACTATATGGGATTATGCAATAATTGCATACTCGCACGAAAAATGGCAAGTTTGGGATCCCATATTTTAATGGCTTTGCTACGGATACTTATGAGCGGTTAGGCATATTTTTAACTTAAATAAAAGAAACCGAAAAGCATGGCATCGGTTAAAAGGTCCTGTCGGATATCAGCTGGGATAAAAAATCTCTCTATAAGCTCTCTTGATTTATTAACAACCGTAATTCGCGAAAAGAGTCTCACGAACAGTCAAATGTAAGTAGCGAACAAATAATGTTGACATTGACCCCAACTGTCTACACTACGGGCTTTGGCGATAACTCAACTCAAATTAGAGCAAACTTATAAAAACCAAGAAAATGAAAAGAGAAGGTGTGGAAAAGTATGAAAATAATTTAATAATGCTGCTCATTTCCACGGTTATACGAGATTTTAAATCAACACCTACTTCAACCAAGAATGCGTGATGCGTGACGGAACGGCCGGTGACGGTCAGTGATCAGTGCCGGAGTAGAAGGCAAAAGCAAAGCAAGGCTTGAAAGACTTCCTGATATTTTGGTGTAAAATAAGTCTCATCGAGTTCTACAAACGTTAAAACTTAATTAATTTAATCAGGTAATGTCAAAACGTTCGCTGAGAAAAATAAAACCGCGCCGCATTTCAGTTAACGGGCGAGATTACGTCACTTCTACACAAAATGCTCAATTTCCGTCCACTTTCTCGAATTTTTTGCGCTTCAAAATTATGAGTGCCCACAACTTTTAATACAGATATTTGTAGCTTAGGGTTAGTAAATTATGCTGATAACAGTCATCATTCATGAAGAGGTCAAAGTCTGTTTGTTTGGAGGCTATGTCAGCAATAATGGCTAAAACGAAAGAATTAAATCGTTTCATTAAATGTTCGAATTTTAAGCAAGCATAACGTAAGCCCCAAATTTTGGAGTTTCAATTTCCGGTTTTGTGTGGTTTTCGAGGTGCCTACAAAAAAAAATTCTCAAAAAATAAAGAACGCCAATTTGTCGAAATAATGGCCATTTTCGTTCATTGCATAAGTAGTTTGACTTGTGTACAAAACGTGAAGACAAAAATTTGAGTGGTGGGTTCTTACACGGTTACGCTCTTAAAATTTATAACGACTTGTCTTCTTTCTCACTTGTAGCAATTCAACTCCGAGGTAATGACATTTAAAAACAACACTCCAACTGAATGGAATAAAACTACACAGCATAAGACCTCAAGTACACATTGCGGACCTATTTTTATTTTGACGTGACAAATAATGGCGTTTTGCACCCTATTTCGATTTTGACATCACAAAAAAGTCAAAGCGAAGAGACGAAATCAAAGTGAAAATGAAAGTTGGTACGGTAAGTAATGACAGAAACGAAATGAAACTTAAGACCAAACACAATTCAATGATAATTAAAATACAAATGGAAATACAAACAAACATGCCAACGGAAATGAAAACACAGGGTTTCGTATTAAATTTTAGAAGACGCTTTTACATGTGTGTGGACTGAGTTAAATACATTGTAAGAGCGCGTGAAACCCTAATCCTTTAGTTAATGTGACACAGGAATATCTTACAGACCTTATTGGATATAACTTATGCGTTGTATGAGCAAACAAAACAACTTCAAAATTGCAATATCCAAACTCAGTTGTGTGACACTTCTAATACAAAAGACAGTTGCTTAGGCATTCCATTATCTATCAACGAATTGTTACGTATATGTTATTATGAATCACAATAGACACACAAAGCTAAAAGTTGATGAACATTAAAGATTTTAAGTCGACGCAGCTGGCCTTAAGTTCGGTGTCTTTTCGTTGTTTACGACGAGGTAATGGAATTCGAGCCACTAAAGAAAGATCCGGAAAGCTTGCCTCCAAAGTTAGGATTCAAGGAAAGCGAACGAAAAGAATCTTCCACGATTGTAAACAAGCGGACAGTAATTATTGGAGCGATTCTTATTTTGGTTCTGCTCACTGTGGTGATCGTTTTAGGAGCTCTTCTCGGAATCGAACGAGCGAAAAATAAAGGTAAGTCCAAATGAAATGCCCATCCAAAGGAATCACAGAGTTTGTATGCATGGTGGACTTCAGTTAGACTGAAAAAGAATGGGTTTATTGAGGTAATCTCAAGGCCGTTCTGCATGATTTCATTTAATTCCTGCTGGCGGACATGATCAAAAAAGATTTGTGGTTCATCAAAATATTATAACCCTTCGTTTGCTAGTTTACTGTAAGCCGAGGTTTCTGCCTAAAAAAATGAATGACTTCTTTGCTCCAGTCCTTACTTTGACCATGAAATTTTTGCTTTGTCATCGAAAACGAGACAGAGCTATTTTTTATTGTTTACTTATGATAGCGCGGTTTTTTTTTTCATTGTTTTCGTTCCCTATTCAAATCACGATATCCCGAAGGGACAAATAATCTACATTTTTCGCGCGCGTACTTAAACAAATTTAAGAGCAATGGTCTCATTATTGAAATCCGATAAACCAAATTGTCCATCGCGTACGTATCCAGGATCTGTTCTGTTCCAACTTTATCATTCTGGTGGAATTTCCGTAAGTCGTGTGTTGGTTATTGTTTTCTTTATTATTTGTCTAGCTTCCTTCGTTTGTTATTGTTGTACTTATTTACTATTTGGTTGTCATTTTTTCCTAGTCAAACTCGTATTCGTGTAAGCAAAATAAAATCGTACCATGTTAGAGGTTCACACCCAGTTTGGTTTCCACTCGATTAGTACTATGGCGAAACAAGGATAACAGCGGGTGCCCTTAGGAAAAAAATCGCCGCGCGCTGTTTTTATCAATTTAAAACTTATAAGATAAAATACACCCTATTTCAAGTTGTGTAACACTATTGTTTCCCGGCCAATTTTTCTGCGGATTTTAGGATGAAATTATTCTTGTATTCTTATACTAGAAATTTCAATGTGAAAGTGAGTGCTTGCGGGGGGAAGGCGGTTATTGGGACAGAGGAGAGAAACGTAGAAAATTGGATTAGTTCAAGACCCTGGGTTTATTTGTCCACTAGTGTCATGGTATGTCCTATTTACGTGAAACCCACCGACCCTGTGTGTTGCCATTAGCTACCGTGAGGCACAAAATTTTTGCGGATCGGCGAATTTTTGTATTTCAGAGAGAACTATTTTTTGTGATTGTGAAAGGCTGGTTTTTCGAGCTGGGTATCAATTTTTGCGATTTTCATTTGCACATATATCAACCCTGATTTGAGAAATCGTGCGCTCCGTGTCCGTTATCAAAGGACCTTCCGGCCATTTTCGCGGGAGGTAGTGGAGGGCTTCGTTTTATACCCAGTCAGTGACTTAACAGTACTAGGAGGGCCCGGAACAAAACTGCTAGGCTTGTATGAAAGATGTGGAAAGTGGAACTATTTTAAACAAGATTAGTGTAATTTGGCCACAGTTGTAGTCCATATTTTTTTAAACCAAGTTAGATATATTTGACATCCCACCAGCCACTTAGGCCATACAAGGATAAAACACTAAATAAAACTATAGAACAAAGCCTGGTTTATTACAACGTTAACTTAACAATGGCAACTAGCACTAATACTTAAAGCAATTGTGAAAATATTTAGGTTTGTCAGTTAACATCACAACTGGTATTGCTGATAGCGAATCAGTAAAACTGTAAGATATGTGAAAAATAGCCTTATAACAGTGCCCAAGAAAACCGAGATAGGGCTTCGTTTTAGGTCAGATACCATTTTTATTTGCTTCTTTAAGAGGTGGGTGGCTAGCCACCTAATCCACACCTGGCAAATGAATTCTAAAAGAATGACTTAAGCGAGTCGAGCAATTAAAAAAATTAAGTTCGAACCGGAGGGGATAATACTTGGCTGTCGTGTATGCGTTGCTGGTAAATTTTGCTTTATTTTTTCCTAGTAGTAAGAAGAGAACAGACCGAAAACCCATTTTTGGACGCGTTTTAAAACACTTCAAAATCACAACAAACGATAAGAGTACGATAGCTGTAACGAATTTTGTTAGTGACATGAGGAAAGTCAGACTAATGGATCAATTGGCTTTATTTTTCCCAACCTTAAACATGTGGATCTGGGGGGCCATGTAGGATTGTTGTTGACTCGTCAGATATACCACAAGAGGCCGAAGCTCGTAAATTAGCTTCCCTTGTACATACATGTCCTTAGGTTGTGCAGCGGTCGAAATATAAGGATTTGTATGGGAAAAACGGTTATATTCTTGAGCCTAAAAATACGAAGGAATATGAATAAAGATGAACCTACCTCGCTTCAAGTATCTGTTTCCTCGGTTACCGTGAGGTTTCTTAAGGCCAATTTATGGTCATTTAGGTGGTTTTTAGCTTCACTGCTTTGTCTATATATTTGCTCTCATTATAACACAGCACAAATGAATGTGCCCCTCAGAAAGTACGTTTGCAGCAAACAAAGGTCGTAAATCAAAAGAAAAGGGCAAACATATAAATTCACGAACTTCAAGACCTTTAGCCCGACTGAATTGGCGGCCTTTTATTCTAAGTAAGTAAGTGAACCTCAGATGAAGAACAGGAGCGTGACGGAAAACTATAGTCTGTCATGTATGTATGTTGAGTTTCGAGCGAGTAGAGAGTAGATCCTTTATCTTACTGTGAGTATCTGAACGTTCTCTTGCTAATATGTCAAAGTGGTCTCATTTCAAGTTATGATCAGTTGACGTGACGTGGTAGCAGACGCATGACAGCTCCTTTTTTTTATTTTATTCTTTTTATTTGTAGCTTGTAGAAGAGTTACAAGCAAAAAAGTTACTATAATGCTAGTTTTACAATTTTACATAAGGATGGAAAAAAATAAAAAGGACGGACACACACAAAATAAGAAAAATAGGAAGCAGAGAGGCCTATTAAATAGATTTCTACATACACTATCACAAAAAGACTAAATTAACTGAAGCACTTTTTATAAGGTTTAACCAATTTATTGCTAGTAGCTGCAATTTTCTGTTCAATCTGGTAAATTGCTTTAACCTTCGCTATGACGACCCTTTGAGGAGGATGTATGATATTTGATTTACATTTATAAATATAATATTTAGCAGGAGCCATAATAATATGGTTTAGAATATGAAAGTCCCCTACGACATTGAATTCTCCAAAGATAACATTTTCTAGCGTTAAAGATGTTGAGGTTATCCTTTGTTCAAAAATCCAGGAAAAAAAGCAACTGCCAGGGTGATTTTGTTACATTACAATGAAAGAGTAAATGCTCAGGGCACTCGACTTCTGTTTGACAAAAGGCGCAAACTGTGAAGTATCTAACATTTTAAATCTCAGTAATTTATCATTTGTAAGCACAATATTATTTAACAATTTGTATTGAAATTTCCTAATTTTTGTATCGTGTGTAACGGTAAACGGAAGAGAGTATAGCTTTCTTTCCACTCCAGAGAAAGATCTGGATATTTTAACTTTATTTTCTTTTGAACGGAAGGCACCGTTTGCTTTTTGCGTTTATATTCATTGTAAAGCATTCTCGATGTAACTTTTAAAACATTTATCTTATTGCTTTCTATGTTAATTTGAAACTTGTCGTTCATGGGAGGACAAATATTCTGCTGACTTTGTTTGATGATAATCCTCCATTCGTTAGGAATAGAATTAACGATGTCCATTACATGAAAGTTTAAACATGTGGACGGGAGATAGTCGAGGTTGTAATAATTTTTCACTTTCGAGAAACCTACCATTGTCAGATACTAAATATCTTATTTTAACGATTCCATGGACGGTCAGATGTTTTAAATAACACGACTTGTTCTGAGTAAGGATAAACTTATTGTTCCATATTGTTTGGTTTACAACATCGCCATAAGAAACAACGTTCGTTGCATTTATATCAGACCACGCATCGAGATACTCTTTGTAGAAGTCCGGTAGATAAATAGGAAGTTTACGGGAATCAAAATTGTGGTAGAAAATAGATTTTGCGCCAATCTCACCTAAGAAAGTTTCGAGGACGTCTTTCCAAGGGCTATTGTAATCTTTAATAAATCGTTTCAATGCAATAACTCTCTGTGACAAAATCATAGATTGAATATCGAGCATCTTTAGGCCACAGTTCTCTATATCATTAATAAGAGCAGTTGTCATTCCCTTTCCAGACAAAACCATAGAGCAGTTTGCCCACATCTTTAATAAGATCTTCTTAGACTGAGATTAGTGAGGCCTTCTACATAAATTTGGGGGTAGTAAACGTTTTAGCGATTTGAATTCTGCCGAGTAGTGTAAGACCTCGCCACCTCCACATATCAAGAGCTTTTTTAATGGACTAAAGAATAGAATTAAATTTTGAATTCTTTCTTGTTGGCTTATGATAATCAAAATAAATTCCTTATATTTTTATCGATGTACACGTTTTATGATAAAATTCTTGTGTTAATTTTTGCGGTCCAATTGCAAATAGTTTAGTTTCGTCATCATTTATACGAAGACCGGAAAACCTTGACAAGAATTTAAGAATTACAAATAGGTGTAAATAAGAAAGCCTACCTCTTAAGAAAAAATGTCACATCATCATCAAAAAGCGCTGATTTTATTTCCTCATTATTGATTACTAAGCCATGGATATTGCGTTCTTGTCTAATGTAACAACAACAACAACAACAACA
>Ga0126338_10001936_pt1 | contig 13862 bp, 9 predicted proteins | sample OrbCmetagenome_2_FD_92529 | JGI IMG/M metagenome (GOLD analysis project Ga0126338, IMG submission 92529) | Coral microbial communities from Petempiche,Puerto Morelos, Mexico - Orbicella C C metagenome | ecosystem: Host-associated > Invertebrates > Cnidaria > Coral | place: Petempiche,Puerto...
ATCTGTACCTCGGGTAGTTCTGGTTTCTTTAAGCTCGAGGAGAACTCGTTTCGCTGCCTCTTGAATTGCCTGGTTACCACTTTTGCTTAAACGAGTCAGCTCTTCCATTGCGTTCGCAGTTTCCTTGATCTTTGCCTTTCCCTTAGAGGTCTTTGCAATAACCCACAGTGTGTTGGCAGCGCATTCTTTTTCGGTTGCATCGCCTTTGCCGATGAGTGATATGAGCAGTGGAAGTACATCTCTATCCAACATAGCCTCCATGTTCTTCTCGTTGACTACCAAGTTACTCAAGCCGTCTGCGATTTCATGACACGACCATGTGGTACCCTCTGATCTGCCTCGTAGGTCCGACTGACTCAGTGCATTACGCAACATGCCAATAAGGTAACTTATTACCTAAACCACAACAAGATGGGAAATCATGCTTTGTAAATGTGAATTATTACAACAACTTTTTCAGCAAACGGTTTTCCTGGGTGTGCACTACCATTCTTTTGCGTTGGTACTACAAACACATTAGGAGTACCTAACATAACTGTGACTGTATTAGAATAACAGGGAACAAGGAACAAAGAATCAGCAAATTCTAACCTGACACCAAAAACATCACTGTTTGCCTTTTCGCTTTGCAGCAAGAGACACACTACGCTTTGACCACTTCGAGTTTTGACCAAAACATTTCATCTTTATGTTGACATCTCCAAAATCCCCAGTTCTGATCTGATCATTAAGCGTGTTACAAACTTCGCCAGGCAAATCTACACAACAAAAACTCCACATTCTAAAAGAAGCCAATTCCTGAGAAAACTTTCCGTTCGTAGGACCCCCTTTTTAATTTGTTTTGATGACTTAATTAAAATACATACCCTGCTCTCAGCTTCCAACAACTTTTTCTCCTCATCTGAAGTGATGTAGGCAAGTGTCAATAAAGCCGGCACAACAATTTCCAAGTCATCGGCCTTGAGAAATGGAGCAATCCTCTCCTTTGCTCTAAGGTCACAGAAAATCTGACGGTTCTCTGAAGCTTTGGAGCAGTTGTGAAGTATGTTGATAGCAGAAGACACCAGGAATTTCTTTCTCTATTAAAAACAAATGATTGTGTGCTATCAACTACATGTGATGAAATCAAACAAAATAAATCTTTAAATTAATGTTTAAATGACCAGGTAGGTAGCAGAATAGTATGGACACCCAAAAACACTCTTATCAAAACTACTTCAAGAGTTGAATGTGATTTGGACATTACTTCGTTTTTGGAACTGCTTGTGCCACACGTGTCCAGATCGTTCAACATAATCTTCAGCGACCCACTTCGTCCCAAACCCCTGGCCATTTTTAAACTTGCATCCGCATAGTTCCAGAACACACTGCGAACCACGTACATCCCCACCCAGCCATCTCGAGTCTCCATTCCGACATCCATCAGACGACGAAGAAGCATGGTCAGGTGATGTGGAGCACCGATCTCAGATAAGTGGTCACCGTACTTCTGTCGAAGCTTTCTGTCATCTGTCTCAGAGTAAGGCTCTAGAATATCTTTGGCGACTTTTCCAGTTATGGACAGCACGTCGCTGAAGGTGCCATCCTTCAGGATGTTTATGGTGTTGTTCATGCGCACCATAACTGACACAGAGTCGACCTCGTCCTGATTACTGCTCTGAGTTTCCGCTGTGCCACCTAAAAGACATGTCGAGTAACAGTTCCGAAGGTTAGCACTAATTATCTTTTTACGTTAGCGATTATTTATATAGAAAAATATATTTATAAATGATTTACAATATCCAGAGAAAAAGCCTCACCGCCCTTGCTAGATTTCATGGGGTCCTGCATCCAGTTCAAAATGGAATTTGGAAATGTTGGTGTTTCAGGAGGGAGGAAAACCGGAAGATAGAGAGAAAAAGCCTCGGAGTAAGGCGACGGTATTTTCGAGCATGACAAGGCTTAGCAGAGTTTGATATGACTAGAGATCACTGTTTGCGGTAGTAAAATGTACTTTTTGAGAGATGTTTTTACAAAATGAACAAAAACTTGCTTAGAACCCCAGCTCTTCAATACTTATTTATTTATTTATTTATTTTATTTTTTGTCCATGATGTGATCGACAATCTTTAAAGAATCGTATACTTCACTGGGACTAAAATAATCAAAACCCATACCAGTTATAGTTACTTCTTCAGCCTGGCCAAATACATCCACGACGCCATAAAGTACAGACGGGATAGTTTTTATCTTTTTGCCAACATCTACGCCATTTATGAAAAAATGCAGAGAATTGTCTGACATCCGCATTACTCCTACTCGGTCGCCAACCTGTTAAAAGAAAGAAACGGTAGTGTTAAAAGGATACAAATAAAAGAAACGAATATAAAAGAACAATCTACCCAGTAATGCAAAGGGAAATTGGCGGACGAGTTTTTCTTAAGCCTATTTTTGGGTCGTTAGGTGTTCAATCTATAGCAATCAAAATCATAAAACTTGCAGGAAGGATTCATTTCGACCGAAGCTAAGAACTTAGGCCCTTGTCGTTGTCAAGACCGAATCAAAAAGTAGTTTTAGTGTTGTAACAAAGCGTTCATTTCAAGGTTTTTTAAGCCAGTGTCAAACCCATTTTTATATATCATGAAGTTTTGATTGCAATTGATTGAACACGTTTTTATATAATAGCAATCAAACTTATATGGTGTGTAAAGCATCCGAAATTGGGCACTGAATTGATAGTCACGTGTCAATCATGACGTCACATCATTCTGCAATGACGTCATACATTTTAAAATGTCCGAGGTTTTGGATTTCAAAACACTTTCTGAACAGCTCCCGTTGGAAGTTATTTACCCTTCTCATCAGATTTAGATAATAAAATTATTTTTAATTCAAAATCTGGTTCATTTAATTTGTAGAAAAGAGAGTCACAGATTCTTCCCGAGAGATCTTGCAACAAGTTGTCCTCTAATAAGAATAAAGAGCAAAGCACTTTGACCACGTTATTGTCAAATATTATCTTGGCACAATTCTGGGTCAAAAATATTTTCTTCCGAGTGTAACATACCGACAAACTGTCTAGGTCTTTTGATATTGTTGTCATCTCTTTCCCATTGTGAACGATTTTATCGCTACTGAGCACAAATGTTGTTCCTTGTACCATGGAGGTTATTGTCGAAGGGAGCTCCACATTTTCTGGAGAAACAGTCGTGGCTCCAATATCTAGACTGCCATACCACTTTGGTACTTTGCTATCCAAACGAACTTCAAATAGCTCATCAACTTGCAGAGGCTGGCTTGTTAAAACCACCCCATGATTGAAATGCTGTAGAGCGCTGCCAGTGAATGACATGGATTAGGCCAAACGTGCAGCATAAATAGTAGCAATACTTGTACTTGTAAGTTAACTCTAAATATGAATAATTCTTATGTGGTTGTAACACTTGTATTTATGTTTATTAAGACTCTAAGGATTCGGTGGTGCATCAGGTTTAGCGGAACAATGACTCCTAGATATATATTTTGACACTTTCATGTGGGTCTGCCATATTTTCAATATTTCCTTACTCGATTCTCTTTGCTTTCTTCCCGGCCAGCATCACTGCAATGTTGTCCCCACAACTGTGATGAAACTTGTAAGATTCCGAAGACTTAACTGGGCCGCTAGAGGCAGTTGGGACCTGGGTAGGAGATTTGGGAGTCGGAGACTGGGGCGGCGATCGGACTCCAGCTGATTGTGGTGGGGACTTGACCGGAGGGGATTGAGGCGGCTGTAAAACTTTTTCTTTCGCTGCCTGTAACTTGGCAAGAAAGTTGTCTTCGCAGAACAATAGAAATGATGCAATTGTTAGTGAACGTACAGCACGATGAGAAAAGCAAAATAGAAATAGAAAGGATGAAAACCCAGCCAAAAGACCCGAAGAGAGGGCGATTAGAGTCATTCGTTTAAGCGCTCCAGGCAGATTTCTGAAGGCGCATCCTTTTCTCCCTCAAAATTGCGCGTTACTTTGATCCAGTCGTCTCGTTTTTACATTCAAGTGCTAAATTCAACAAATTCCGCTCTCCCACTTGATAAAATGGTGAACAGTGACACCTTCAGGAGAAAAATCATTTCAATCGCTTTACAATGTTAAGGGTGAAGAGATCACATTTGTTACCGATAAGGCTCTTCCTGGAAGAAAGAAAAAAAAGATGAAAAAAAATATGTTAGTTATAAATTGTTTAGACGTCTTATTACTCTCACCTCCTCGTCCCATGTACTTCATTTTAATGTCACAGTTTCCATACACTGCACTGGCGCATGGGCACAAAGGCTTCAGAGGATGACGGGGTAAATTACGAAACGCCACACCGAGGTACGTATCTTCTGTGGCAAAGCTATGCAAACAAACAAGTAATGCCAATTAAACAACGAGCAACAATGATAACTAAGGTTTAGCCCGCTGAAATTGATAAACAAACATTGCTACACGCTGCTTAAACGAGAGGTAGTTAGGCTACGTCAAAAAAGAAAGAACACGACAATGGATTTAAGGTTGACATCGAAGGGAGAGGTTCTTGAGAAAATTAGAAGAAACTGTTAGAAAGAAAAGAAAAGAAGAATCGTAAAATTATAGTATACATCTGAAAGGGCGAATCTTTAAAATTGAAGATGTTTACGAGCAAAGAGGAAAGAGTAAATAGTAACGAGTCAAGAATTAAAAAAGATAGTTTGAGTGAAGATAAGAATCTTCAAAGATAGTCTCCAAGCATAGGGTAGCATTTAATTTCGAGCCACCTGAATGAAAAGAGTAGTTTTGAAAGGCAGCTTACGAGCGAAGAGACGGAGTTTTCAAAATTACGACATAACTAGTGAAACTAAATGAGATTACTGCAGGCTCATTAAGCTTCAAGATTTCTTAACCGATTAGTCACTTACCTGAGAGTACCATTGTCCATATCCAATATACAATACACGGTATCTGGCACGAAGAATCCAGGATTATTTGCTGGGTAGGGAGACTCTTCCCCAGAATGAAAGGACACCTTCTTGCTTAGATTCCAGCCCCACGACTCTGAATTAGATCCTATCAGTGGAATGTAACCGAGGCACTGTAGCGGGGCCTGGGGAAGGGAGATTCCAATGACTGCGTGGGAACCGCGCTCGTCTCGTTCCCAGGTTATCTCCCACACATGTCGACCTTGTCTGTATCCTTTCTTTCCTGTTCAGATTACAAAATAATTTACAACTTTTTTGCATAATTTAAGACCAAACTGTCACGAAAGTATATGGACTACATGCTGTATGTTTACTGCAACATTCTCAAATTTTAATCGCATGCCAATGACGTTTGAAAATGTAAATAGCTGGAACCTCATATTCTACTTGCTTTCATTAAGCTCGTGAACAATGTCTTCGTTTTCCTCTTTTCTCTCTCTCCCATCCCTCGTTTACTTTACGTCTTACGCTGTAACTTCCAACCTGAATCCAACCTATGCCTCCTCCGGTTTCGTTTTGCAAACGTTAGCGAACAAGATGAATTAGGTCCTTCTACATATTACACTTATTATTTAAAACTCACTCGCTGAGCCTTCTAAGTCCCTATAAATCTTTGGTACCGTCAGATTGTTTCCAAATCCTGGGTATTTATTTCGACTTTACTGCATTAAAAAGGTGTTGATGAGAAGCTTGACAGAGTTGCGCTTTCTGGAGCCGAAGCAGGGCGGTGTTTGATCAACACGGGCATTTATATGTGAACTATGTTTTACTACAAAGCTTTAAAAAATGTTTTAAAAGTCTGGTCTCAACTGACTACTGAGATGGTGGGTCTAAGCTATGCCACTGTCTGAAAAACTAATGAAACCAACAAAAAATATTGAACGTAAATAGTGGCTAGGAACGCCGCGACCTATATCCATTTCAATGGGATCCATTCTGTATATTGCCAAGGTTACATGTTAGTACCTCTTATGCCGTCTGTGGTAAGAGGTGAAGGAAGTCTTCTGGCTGTCAACCTGTCACTCAAAACTCTAAACCTAGGCGAGCAATCCTCCGGGTCCCACGCATGCTCAATCTGTTCAGATGGGACGCTGGACTCCTCGGCTATTTCACGGAGTGCATCAAGAACAGCACGCTCAAATAAAGCATTTACTGGACTTGCTTGCATCCGTCTTTGGTGGAGAGGGATGGACTGCTCGACGCCCATTTCTGAAGAGCAAAATATAGCACTGCTATTACGGCCGTCAAAAGATTTCACAGAGCCTCACAGAATATCACTTTTTAGTATATACCACACAAGTGAATAGTGCTTTTCGCGCGCTCTGATCGGTTAACTGGAAGGTGATTAGCAAGTACTATTCACCTCCGAGCAGCCGGCGCGAGAGATTTTAAAATTTCTGACCGCTTGTCACACATAAAATAACGTTTTGGTCCGCTAATTATTTAGCTTGTGTGGTATATACTAAAACAATTATTCACCTCAGTGTCGGTGAAAGTGATGGATATTTACCTCCACTTCGGTGGTTATTGTTAATTAGTGAAGTGAACCACCTGTATAAAGATTGTTATTATTATCTTTATTATTACTATTATTATTATTATTATTATTATTATTATCATCATCATCATTATCATTATTATAATTATTATTATTATTATTATAGAGGTTCAAGAGCTAGACGGAAAGCCTTTTGTGACTTTACGAACATTGATATTGACGTTGAAACCCAGGAGGGAGCCATTATGTAAACACTATTGAAATAGGTTTTAATAGTTTATTTCTTTTATTTACTTCTATTATTATTATTATTACTATTATTATTATTACTATTATTATTATTAGATACAGAAACAGCTTTTACAGATCTAATTGAAAGTTTAAATAAATACATAATGACGCTACCGTGAGGTACGCTTTCCTTTGTACACCGAAAAAGTGAGATAAAAGCGGCTGGCCGTACTAAACGTCCAGAATAGGGTGCTTGAAGTCCGAGATAGATTTCGATAAGTGCTATAAGCTTGAAAGCCCGTGCCCTGAATATTTATGCTCAGGAGAGGGAGGGAATTTTAGAGGTATTATGGAAAGAAATTAGTTAAAAATTATTGCGATTGGGGTATTCTTAATACGCCGGGAGGAGTCCCAGAGATCTACCTCTATTCATTTTATGTTAGCAGCGAGCTGGCCAGACAAAAGCTACACAAGCTAGTCACGTCATTTCGGGTTATCGTGCTAATATTATTCATGGCTGCCAGTCGTTACCCCCGTCATTTAATATTGTCCGATCGCAAGCTGAAAAGTTTATTGAATACACTATAACTTTGCACATCTCCCTGGTTTGCCAGGGGTTTTGTCCCTGAGGATTGCACTGGATCACCTGTGTCACGTCACTGAGAGTACTTCCCAAGGACAAAGTAAACAAGAATAATGGGCAAGACTGGCTAGGGCGAGACGAATTTAAACGAACAAAATAACTGAAAATTCAAATTCTACACGGCGTTAATTTTTTGTAAACATCCGGTTTTCCTAGAAAGCCGTAATAGAAAACTTTCGTGAAATTGATTACATTTTTATGTACTCTTTTAGTAATCTACTTTGTAGAGAGAACTTAACATATCCCTCGCTTCTTAAGGTAATAATAATAATGTAATAAACTGATCACAACAATTTAATTACGAATGTTGTATAGAATAAGCGGTCACTACAGCGTGAATGAGCTGTCAGTCTCACATACAGGGAACAGCCACTAGGCTGAAATGCCCCGAAGGCACTCATGTCGACTACTGTTGTACCGAAAGTTAAATCATAAGTATACATCTCAACTCTCCCCTCGTCATTGAAATAATCCAGTCACAGCGTATTTACTGTCGCAGATTTCGCAAATTTAAGTGGCGTGACGAAGCTTCAGCCGAAATAACAAAGTGTTTATAAGGGTTTGCTTTTTATGTCACAGATTGCTATTCATATATCCTTTGACTATCTTGGTTGTTTTGGCTTTTTCGAAAGCGAAATAAATTATACATCACTTAAGACGGTTTTGCTTCTTCCTTAAGTTAAAACTTAACATATTCTTTACAAATCAATACCCAGAACAGAGGAAATAACGATACAAATAAACGGACCAGACAACAAAGAAGTATCGCAGCTAGTTCTGCTACTTAGGTGTGATAACCAAATCGGTGTAGGTTTCTTTACTAATATCGTACTCCCATTTCCATAACCGAGAACTAATGATAACTGTAAACAGGCTAACCTGAGCGCTATTTCGGCCAACCTGAGTGATATTCAGGCTAACCTGTGATATTCTAATAGGCCTACATGTGGGCATCAATCTGCAGTCTGCAAATGTCATACGCCGTATCCAAACTGATATAATCCTACTACACTGCTTGTGCTATTACCACACTTACCTATTTTAGGGTCTTTCAACCTTAACTTTCTGTTTTGAGGCGATGAACATGAAAGCGAAAGCCCTCTTGTTGACTCCTCGTACACTTCCGGGATCTAAAAAGCGCCTTCTTCCCCGATCCAGGCCTTTGCAGCATCATTTGTCAGCCAAGGCATGGAAATCAACCGCAAAGGGAAAGTATCCCAATGAAAGAGCGTTGAATCGCCCACGAAAGAAACGGAAGGACCGAGAGAATATATAATGGTTAAGAACGATAATTTCAGTTTGCCTACGGACATCTCGACGATGCAGTCAGTTACACCGTGAGCGATTTTCCAGGTATAGAGTGTGTTCAAGTGACGTCATCAAATTCTCAAATCCAAGACTAAAGAGCCCCTAAAAGTTTTATCCTCGTCAGGGATAAGAGGTACCAAATTTATATCTGTTTACAACTTTCCAGCTCAATAGCGTCCTTCGTTTGGAAACCAGCGCATTTTGAATTTCGGAGTTATGGCGGTACGTGACATGAAGCTAAGATCGCGTTTGTCGAAAAATATACACTTGCCTCGTGATTTTTAGCCATTTAAGGATTTAAAGTATTAGGAAAAGTGCTTGTGTAAGCTTTTTTTTTTTTTTGGTTCGGTTTAGATTATCAGTCGTCTAGATAGCCAAAGTAAGTTCCAGATGTTTACACTATTTTCCGGCCGCGATGTTGGATGACTAAGGAGGTCCTCCAACATGGCGGCTCCATACTAGGTTCTATAATTTTGTGCGGAACATTTCGACGAATATCTCAACTTTGGGACAACGCACAAACCTTAAACTTGGAGAACTGTCTTCTTTATTTATTGTCTATAATATCACAATTTCTTGACTGGCTTTTGATTTTATTTTTTTATAGCGTGACAATGAGCACGCACAGCTGATGGTTTAAGCGTAACTAACTAATGCTTACAAAAGCCTTTGCAAAGTTTGACCTTTCAGTGCTATGTTTTGCCTTCAATGTTTCATTTTCTATTTCTATCGCAAAATTTGCGTTCTGAAAAGAATTATTCAAATCCAAAGACGAAGCAGTTAGCTGGGCTTGCTTGATACTAAGTCACGCACATCATCAGAAAATGGAATGACCATAACACTTCATTTTTAACAACATCACTAGCTGCTATTCTGCAACAAGTGCCTTCGATAAAATCGTTAATTATGGTATAAAAATGCACAGAAATACGCAATTGCTGGTATTTGGCTTCTTGGGAAAAATAGCCTTCCGGTGTTTGTGTGCCTGTTTCAGTTGTTTAACAAGGTAGCAGAGTTTGTGATTTTAACCGAAATATCAGGGAGATGTCTATGTTTTAATCTGCGGCAAGATCCGTGTACTCAACTGTGTTTCTCTTAACCGACAGGATCAGTCCGTGCCGTTTATTAGAGACCTTTAGCATCGAGAGGGTCGGCGACCGGAAGTAATTTTCATTTCCGGCATACTTGAGACCCGCGCAGACGTCAAAACGCTGCTTGTCGCGGTGCATAGAAAACGTGAGTATATTTTTGCCTTTAACTTCTCTAGTTTTGCATATTAGCCAAAATTTCGTTCTTAACGGCTTGCAGGATGAAGTGAGGTTGATATTTACTCAGCCTAGAATCGTCATGATACGAGTGTGCCCTCGTCCTGTTCCGAGCCCGCAGGCCCATGATGAGATAAATTTCCAACGTCCATAGTCACTAAAATTCTATACAGAAAAACTGCAAACCAAACTTCTTCACGCAAAGTGAACATGGCCGCCGTATTGATAATTGACAATTAGGCTTATGGGATTGCCTGGACCACTGGTACTGGTATAATTGTCCTTTTGGGGAAAATTTCTTCGCGCCAAATATTTTTGCTTTTCATGACTTTGGTATTTTTATTTATTCTATAAACATCAGTGAAATATCAGGATTCTTCAATTCCTTTTACTAAAAAGTCATATCTTCATCGCGCGCAATGAAGATACTATTTTTATCTTTCACACTGTGAAGATATCATTCCTTTTTGATAACATTTTTCTTTTGTCCCTTTAACTACACTTAAATTTGTTAATGTATGATCAAAACATCTTCGGATCTTCTTCGTTCGTTTTCGGCAATCTTCGGTAATCTTCGGAAAATGTTCGGAAAATGTTCGGAAGTGTTCGTCTGGCCTTCGGAACAATTTTAGAAAATTTTCGGAAATCTTCCGGAAGTGGTCGGAAATCTTCGGAAAATCATCAAAAACGTCGTCTTTAGTATGTTTATAGAATAAACAGAATATTACATGCCCGCTTTTGGATACGAATATTATCCTCTCGTGTTCAACTCAATATCCCACTCTTTCGCTGCGCTCACTCGTGAGATATCGAGTTGAACACTCGAAGATAAAATTCGCATCCACGCGCGGGCATGTAATATCCCTATGTATTAGGGGCCAAGACCAATAAGTGAATTCTTCTTGTAAAAATGGTAGAATTCTGATGTTAGTTCAGTTACTTTGTAGCCCAGCACAATCTGCAATTTTGTCAATTATTTTATCCGTGTAACTTTGTAAAAGGACAAAAATAATTTCCGATAACAATCGAGACCAATCGATGAATCAGTCATTATCTCACAACTGTTTTTTCATCGATTTTCATCGATTGCTATCGACAATCGATATCAATGATATCGATTATCGGTTTATCGATTGACTACGCCTGGTAAGACAATACACTGCTAAGGGTCTATATCAAGTCTCCTGAAACTCAAATCAAACAATGCAACCCATGTAGTGAAACCACTTAGGAAACAACAGTCCAGAAATTGAAAATTTTTCTGTTGCGTTTATGACCCCTGTAGTGGTAGAAAAACTGTAAACAATATTCTAACGCAGCGATTATTCATTCTCTCATGCCGAGCCAAATAAATATGAATTATGGAATGACGATGTGGTTTGACATCCACACTGAAATATCAAATTCGACAAAGTGCTACGTACAAGTCACGTCACCATCCGTTAACTCCAGACTCCAGGCTTATAGTCAGAACGGCCAGGGGCACCCAATAGAGGTGTTCCGCAAATGCGTTTTCCCTGCTGTATTGGGATCCCGGAGGGGGGCAGGGGGTACTCCCTATTATGGCCTATGCGGGGAAGCTCCACCCGAAAGAAGCGCCTTTTTCAGGGTAGACATTACACAAATCTTAATATGGCTGTATTATTTATTTATTAGGCGCTACAAGAAAACGACATGAAGATTTCATTTTATGGCGATTTATTCATAATACGGGCCAGCTATGAAAGTACCGTTTAGACCCCGCCAATTCTAACTCGGTTATTTCGAATTCCCCGAACTCAAAATCACTTCCCTTGGATTTGCCCTTCAGTCATTTACCATCGGTTATTTCAAAAACCCTCTATTTCGAGTTATTTTTCGTTTTCCCTGGGGGTTCGAAGTAACGGGGTTCAACAGTATCTGAAAGGGCTACCTTTTTCAATTAAAGATATACGAAAGGGATACCTTTTCTGTCAAAATGGTATACAAAACGGTAACGGGTTGGACCTCGGGGTAGACTGCGAGCAGTCTTTCTTTACCTCAAAAATCCGTGGGGAAAAACGCGAAACAAGTGAGCGTGCGAGCGTGACTGTCAGCGTGACGTGCGAGCGGCGATACCGCGAGCAACCTCGGGGTGGAGTCCCCCAGTATAGAACTTTGTAGAGTAGCTCCCCTCCCCCTTCCCGGCCCCCGGGCTGGGGAATAATTATCCTTTCGACTGGCTTGAAAGTAACTTTATCTTGCCGGCAAAATTAAATTATCGTTTCAGGTGGCTTGTAGACAACACCGCTAGTGCACTGTTTGGTTTAGAAGTTAAAATACAAAACTTGACAGGGAATTTCCCGAAGGAGTCATTACGAAGATGAAATGAAAATACTACGCCAGTGTAACACATATCGGACTTTCATTTCCCAAAGAGGCAGAAATTCAATTCTTTATTGTCTCAATACCATAAACAACGTGAAAAACAGTCAGAAAGTCAGAAAGCTAGAAATACAGTATATATTAACCCGATAATTATTTATAATGTACGCTACATGTAAGCAGCTAGAGCTCTGTGCTCACAATCAGATATCATAAATAAATATCAATAAATAAAACACAAATTATTATAATAATAAATTATTATAATTCCACGACTGGGGGACACTAATTACAGTTTCATTCGCAGAAATGAGCTTCTACGGGAAAGCCGCGGTATTCGAAACTGATCTCAATGATGGCTAAGTCGGATTGTTAAGAGGTATGTTTAATGAATTCTTCCTTGGTTTTCATTTCAACTTGCGAAGACGCCTGTCCTTTGTGACGCTGATGATGCTTGCGTCTGACTCTCAGGAAACAGATGATCCCTAGGGCGATGACTATTACAACTACCGCCGCCGCTGCTGAAATGGCAACAACAAGATACCATGGCTTGCTGCTGCTGGGCACAGTATCTGTAGAGGAATAACGCTTCAGTCAGTGAGTGAAAACAGACACCTAGAGACCAGGCACAGTATATCACAACACAGGATCGAAGTTAGCACATTATCACCCTCCAACGCAAACACTCTATGGGCTTGTCACGCAATCTTCTAGGGAGGAGGAAGATTGCGTGACAAGCCCAAAGAGCCTTTGCGTAGTAGACTAGTAGGGCATTGTAGGTTGCTTATAAGCCGGGTAGTTGATTCCTAATACAATGTACAATCACATGACATATACATGATATAGACACCCCATCCGCTCTTGCTTATGTGCTCGAAAGGTACCCGTAACAAAAAGTAAATGATAGAAAAGAAAAAATCACCGCTCAAGTTCGCCAAAATATACGTCCATCCTACCATTAAAACAGTTGTGACTGGTTGTATAAAACAAGGAAATGCGTGACTTGGTACATGCTGTGATAATGAGAATGAATCAAACAGACAACTTTGTTCAACGAGGGTGGCGAAAAACAGTATAAGGAAAACAGAGAATTAACTCTAAAATCCAAACGTTTCCCTCTGAGCCATAGTCTTGGAAAAGAAAGGTCAAGGAATGCTGCGACCCCGGAACGCAGTCCGTAGAGAAACGATGATGTATAAATCAGAGGTAGTGGGCTCGAGTCCCCATCGAGGTTAAGTAATTGTCTTTTTACTACGTGTGGTCACCCATTTCATTTCTTGGACCAACACTCAGAGGGAACAACTTTGGTTGAAATAAAACACCCCACCATACTTTTTAAAAGGTAAACTTTGTACTTTCGAGTTTCTAATATCCGTGCTAGCGCGACATTGCATTAGCAGATGTACTCCTAGCACAAAACAGTATTGCAACTGGAAAACCTGTGGCACTCAAAAGTCGCGGAAAAACTCACAGAACAAATTCAATTAATAACATATTTATTCACCTGTGTAATGGCAGCTCGGTTTTGAGCCATTCCACTGGCCGTGTAAACAAGATATGACAGACGAGCCGTTCAGCAGGAAGCCTGGGTTACATTGAAATTCATAGATGATTCCG
>Ga0126338_10001939_pt1 | contig 13861 bp, 7 predicted proteins | sample OrbCmetagenome_2_FD_92529 | JGI IMG/M metagenome (GOLD analysis project Ga0126338, IMG submission 92529) | Coral microbial communities from Petempiche,Puerto Morelos, Mexico - Orbicella C C metagenome | ecosystem: Host-associated > Invertebrates > Cnidaria > Coral | place: Petempiche,Puerto...
CTCCCTGTATCACACAGGTTACATTTAAACTGGTACACTACGCACTATTGATTAACCAGCTGCGGTTTGGTCCCACATTCTTGAAGGTCTTGGCCAATTTTCCGACTGACAAATACGGGCTGGATTGTGGTTTGGAGCTTAATGCTAAGGTCTTTCAACTGCATCTTAACAATGTTAACAGAGTCTTGGTCATTGAAGGGTATGACTACTCGGGTCACATCATTTCCCGCCAATTTTCCCGAAGCCTGGTCTGCTGGTCAGCAACTCTCGAGCTGACAAAGGTATTAATGATGGAGTTGATAAGGTGGTGAGGGTAGTCCAGACGTGAGAATAAAGAGGTCGCCGAAACGTCGGGAGATTATATCGTTTGTTTTTACTTGTCTATGTATTACTAAATCATTGTTAATATCTAAATGCATTTCCATAAACACAAACTTAGTTCCAAGCTTTTTGACCTTGTATTCTTAGTGTTCTCGAGGGCTTACATTTTGTCACTTAGTAGGTTGTCAGTCTCAGATGAACTAGCTATATAGATGACGCCAGTCGAAACGTCTAAGAATTTCAACCCGGTATTAAGGGGGACCGGAATTTGTCGCGATTATATGACGACTTTGGACCCGACATGAGACCTTTTATCCCTTACAGCCGTCATTTTGATTTTAAACGCAAACACCACTCACGCCAAATTGTTCTATTTTCAGCCCAGAATAATTTTTTTCCGATTATGTGGGCTGTCTGGGGCTTTCTATGCCTGAGGCCGACCGAAAATTCTCCATGTAATCACCCCCGAACAACCACCACATTGAAATGTGGCTAATGCACAGGATTCCACAATAGAGACGCCGAGTGAATGACAAAGATGGCGAACATGCTTAACAGAGAGAGAGAGAGAAAGCGAGAGTGGCCTTAAATCCTGAATCTGGAAAAATCACCAAAATCGCAACTCCCAAGACTTTGCATTAACTATCAGAGGGAGTTGCAGCTGTACGCGAGTACGTTATATAAAGTGGAGCATATAAACAAGCAAACAACGCTTTCAGGAGCCAGGTTTGGGGAAGGGGGTACTATAGTCACTGTCCGTGACTCTGATACTTCTGCTGTATATATGATTCTTTGTACTGCAGCTAATTCAACTGCTCGAAGTAATTGAATTGCAGTCGGTGACAACCAAATGCTACTGAAGAGCCTGAAGAGCTTCTGCTGCGCTCTAGCCTAGCAATAGTATAATAAGGCCACTGGACGTGAACCAGTTTTACCCCGTAATATTTATGTATTCTTTGAATTTAGCAATGTTAATGTAATGTAACACTAACACCGAATATATTTTTTTTCTTTGTTTTTTTTTTTTTGTTTATTTGTTTCAGTAGGTTAAAAAGACGAAAAATAACTCAGAAGTTGAAAAAGCGCGCAGTGTTGTGGACAACTGTCAGTGAGCAAATAGTGGTGTGAGTGGAAATGTACTATAAACTATCAAGGCAGGATTTCGAACTAAGATCTCTCGTCAAGACTATTTTCTTCTTGGAACAGCCTACAGTGAAGTCCTTGTTACTATGATATTCTACACTTCACAACCAGAATGTGAATTTTTGGACCAAAATTAATTCTAGTTCAAAGACAACAGTAACAGTAACAGTAAATTTTATTAATATATAATAGATTTATGAGCCTTAGTGGCTCGCAGTTAGCAGAGCTACTGATTCCGGGCGAGCTACTATTACTTTAACAGTATTATCTAGTTTAATTAATTATTATTATTATAATTAAAAAAGAAAATAAGAGAAAAAGGAAATTAACGTAGAAATTAAGTACCCAAATATGGTTGACATAATACAGTAGAGCAAATTAACAATAATGATCAGGAGAATGATCGAGAACGAAATGGGACTTGCATTGAAGAGGAAACTTGGTAATCTTTGACAATCTTTGGACCTTTGACAGTCGCTACAGTAGTCCAGAAATACGGGGGAATTTTAAAGAAGTTATGGGAAGTTTACAATTTATCATTTTACTCAAAATTGCTCAAGGCGGATCCCTGAAGCCGTAAGCATATACAGAGCAACGTACGCACAGGCAGGGAGGTGCTGTTAAGCCTGGTTTTGGCCATGAAATAAGCACAAGCATAAGCATAATGATAGTGAGAACGCCCACAACACAAGCATGGGCACAAGCACACGGTAGTGAGAGGACGCGCATAACAGAAGCAGAAGCACGTACACATGAACAGAATAGAGAGCAGAATTGCTTTATTTTCGGTTCCATGCCTTCTCGATAATGTAAAACAAGATGGCAGACGATCGCCATGCTTATGCTTACAGCAGCGCTTTCTTACTTGGCATAAACATAAGCTCAGGTACAAGAAGAACAAAACTTTTTGTTCCCCTTGTGCTTATGCTTGTGTTGTGGGCGTCCTCACTACCGTTCTGCTTATGTTGCGTAATGAAAACATGCACCGCCTTTCGTCAGTAAATCTCTTACAAAATACGCTAATTATCAACATCTTACTGCATCTGCCTATGTTGCTTGTGCTTACGGCTTATGCGCTAGTAAAAACCAACCTTTGTAAAATATATATTCCAGAAATTATGCGCCCTCAAACTCGTAACATAGGCCGTATGCATTATAACACGCATCGAAATATAATTTAATATTATAATGAGAACTCGAACTGACCAACCAAAGAGAGAGCCTTTCCTTAAACATTTTATAGTATAATTCAGTAGTGTATTGCAGTAGTAGTTTGTGATGGATTTCCAAAATCAGAAATATTTAGTTCAGGAATAAGTTGAGAATGAGATTAATTACTAAAGAGGCGCAGAAGCAGAGTATTCTACACGAAATTTTGGTTCCTCTTTGCTGTACGAGTCAAAAAAAACCGTAAACACTTTGATTTGGTTCTGACAGGCCAATTGTGTACTGACCAATCATTAATTACCGTTGGTGTTCGCGGCTTAGTTTTAGCACTCCTAATGTTTGGCTTTTTTCCTTGCTACATAATAACATTACATAAATATTTCTGGTGTTCTCGGTTTTCTGAGTTTCATGGTAAATATTTTATAAAATTTCAATTTTGTGAGTTAACTGGCTACGAACACTTCGAGGGAGTTCTTTGACACTGTTTTTGTTGTTGCTATCATTGTTATTTTTGTTGTTGTTTATCCGAGAGCAGTTTGCAGTTCCGACGTTTGGTCTACTTCGCTTCTAAGCCCCCTATTTACCAATAATTGCAAATGATTTATATGGGAAGGTCATAGCAAGTAGCTTCTACAGGCCAAGTTTCAAAATAGCATCCAAAAATCAGTTTCACGTTTGTCCTGTTTAGCGCACTGAAATATGTAACAAATTCGATGCCTTTTTGATAAGCGAATTACCTGGGCTCGCAGGTTATCTAGTTATGAAATACGATTTATAATCGCACTGACAGCCTTTTTCACGGTGTCACCGCCAACTCTTGCATGAAATGTTCCGTTATAAGATAAGCTTGCGCTAGATCTTGGAAAATTGAAAGGGAATTTCACATGCCAGTCTTGCCCATGACGCTGAAAGCTCAAGGTAACATCCTGAGTGTCTGTTTTGCGACTCATGTCCACGGCGTTGCCGTCAGCGATGTTTCTCAACTCGTCGAAAATGTACTTCAAAGCCATTTCTCCTTCCTTGCCAGTGTACCACTGAGTGACTGCCATGCGTGTGGGCCGGCTGTCTCGGATGTGACCTATTATCGCATTGATTGCAGTTTTCACCGTGTTCCCGCCAACCATCGCGCGCACTTCTTCATTGGTTGACAAAATCCCATCGGATCTCGGAAAGTTGGAAGGAAATTCCAGTTGCCAGTCTTGTCCTTCGTAGTGGAAGCTCAACGTCAGGTCTTGGGTGTCTGATTTCCGAGTTATTCTCACCTCACTGTCAGCGATGCTCCTTAGCTGGTCAAAAATGTATTTCAGTGCCGCTTCGCCTTGCTCGCCAACGTACCACTGATCATAAGAGGCAACCTGAGGAGCAGCATACACGCGTGGGCCTGATGGCTGATCGAGAGATGAAATGCGATCTATCATCGCGTTAACAGCAATTTCTATGGTATCTCCTCCTATCCTTGTGTTCAATTCTCCCAAACAGGTCAGACTTGCCCTGGTTCTTGGAAAATTGTTGGCAAATGCAACTTGCCACTCTTGCCCGTGGCGCTCGAAGGTCAACGTGACATTTTGTGTGTGTGTTGTCCGACTCATTTTTACCCTTGCACTGTCAGCAATGTTTGTAAACTTGTTCAAAACGAATTTCAGAGCCGCCTCTCCTTGCTCACCAGCATACCACTGGTCTGCAGCTACATGTGCAGGATTGCCGCTCATCTGATCACCTCGTGGCTGAACGGATGATATGCGATTTAGTAATGCTTCAACAGCGGTTTCTACAGTGTCACCTCCAATTATTGTGCAGTTTTCTCCATTTGTGGTCAGGCTTGCATTGGATCTTGGAAAGTTGCTGGGAAACGTGACATGCCAGAGTTGCCCGTGAGCCTCGAAGCTCAATGTGACGTCTTGAATGTCTGTTCTGCGACTCATTTTTACCTCAGTGTCAGCTATGCTTGTGAACTTGGCAAATATGTATTTGAGAGCCTGTTCACCCTGTGTACCAGCGTACCACTGATCTGCTGCTACGCGTGCAGGATTCCCACGCAGTATCGGTGGCAAAGGCTGAACGGTTGGCCCTGTCCGACGTTTTGCCGCCGATCGATGTCTAAGAGGCATTTCATCTATAAATACAAAAGTCAGTTAGGCTTCGGTGGGTAAGCTTTTGGGTAACACGCAAAAGCATAAAATGACAGAAAAGATACTTAAAGTTAAGACCAGAAAAATGAAATACTAAAGACCACTTGTCAGCGGAAAGTTTCGGGGGGGGGGGGATTTTCCATGTGGAAGGGGAAAAATGTTTGTCGTCCCTCTTAAGGGGGCAAATTGGAGGCTATGGTATCACTTGGGGTGTCAAGGCACAGCCGATGTTTTACGCATCAAGGTATCCCTTATATAGGGAATCATCAGTCAGTCATGCCTGCAGCCCATATAAATGCTCCACTCATAGGAGCAAAGAGGATGAGTGTGCCATCATACTTTATGCCATGCCCTAGAAAATACAGCCAACCAGAATGCAGGAAAGTCGTTGTATACTCGATGAAACTACACCAGAAGCTCCCAGTTTGCCCTGCATTGATTGCGCTGGCCATTTTAATTTCTATGGCATGGTATAAGATTTTTACGTACATGGTATATAAACACTTTCAAGTTGTACACTATGGAATATCCCAATTGTCATGATCATTTGTATTTTCTTGGTATACACGATCGCTTTAAGGTGACTAGTGGGATATTCCTTGTCCATGGTAAACCACTCGAAAGGGTTGCATAAGAAGTACTTATTATATTGTCGAACTGGTTCCCTTAGCATTCTGATTGGTTCCCTTAGCGGTCTGAATTTTGATGGACGCTCAAGGAGAACCTATTTCAGCGAATTGCTCTTTCAGTTCATTGCACAATATTTATGTAAAGTAGAAATCTTTTGACACTGAGAAAACTAACTTACTTGTCATGGAAGTGTCGTTTCTTCCTGGCACACGACTAGGATTTAAAACAGCGAAGACGTCAGACGCTTTGGGCCTTTTACTGGAATCGTAGTTAGCACAGGATTCAAAAGCTTCTTTTACACGTGACCAAACTGTTTCTTGCTTGATCCGATACTCTGGATTAGAGGCTGGCCGTTTCCTTTGTCGTAACATCATAATAATTTCTTGGAGATCAGAGGCTTCTAGTTCGTATGGGTAAGAGACATCAGGATTTATGAGGCAGTATAATACAAGTCCGAGTGCCCAGATATCCACTTTCTTTAAATCTTCCAGTGACAGTTTTCTTCCCTGCAACGTTCGTTCTGGAAGTAAGATTTCCGGTGCCATGAAAGGAATTGTTCCTCTGAATATGTCTTTGGTGTTGGGATCATTCAATCCGTTGGTTTGCAGCAATTGTGAACGGCTTTCACCAAAGTCAGCCAGCTTGCATACCACTGGTCTAACTGCCTTGATCCTTTTGATCTGCTGCCTGTCTTGAAGAGCGCAATAGTGCTGATTGGAAATCAGAATGTTTGCAGGTTTGAGATCACGGTGAGCAACCTCAAGATAGTGAAGGTGGGACAGTCCTTTCGTGACTTCATTTGCAATCACCGGAATCAGGTGATCGAATCCACAATCTTCAGATTTGGTCAATGGTGCGATCTCCGACAAACCTTTATCCAAGGTATTAACTTTAACGTTTCTGCTGAGAGGCGCGAAATCAAAAACCACGTATTCCAGTACAATAGCAAGTGGATTCATGCAAATACCGTGCATTCGAACGATATTTTCGTGATGAAGCTCAGCCAGTAACGTGGCTTCCTTCATGAATAGCTTTCTTGCCGCATCACCCCTGGACACTGATTCGTGCATCACTTTCATCACAACTGGGTTGGTCACCTCGGGTTCATCACAATGTGCTAAATAAACTGTTCCAAAAGTACCACGTCCAAGTTGTTTCTGGACATTCAGTTTTCTATAGTCTAATACATTGATTTCACCATCCATCTTGGGTGAGCCAGCTTGTTTCGGTTGACACCTAATAGCCCTATTCGTCAAATATTGATTTACCTGCAAAAAATGAAGGAACGTAGATAGTTTAAAGCACTGTTACATGAGGTATACTTTTTATGGAATTTGACTCGTCACTCGCCGAACACAGCGGAGACAACTTACTCAACGAATTTCACCAAACGGGATCAATTTGCTTACACAGGTTTCCTCAGTCGCTAATAATGTACTATTTGGTAGAGTATATTTTTGTTCCGGCTCAGAGATAAATTTCCAAATCATGTATGGCGCAGTCCCCCCGCCGATCGATTTACAATTGCGGTGGAGTTATGGAAAAAGTACATTCAACTGCTGCCCATACGTCCTATGCAAAGAGAAGAAAAAAAAACCTCCTTTAAACCGGATTTGAAATAGCGACCAATGATAACAGACAACTCTTTCGTTCTCCTTCGTTCAATGAATCGGCGTCATTTGTCCACAGCTCACCTCAAAATAAAATTACCCACGTCCCAGTTTATTACGATAATTTTATTACGAGTTCTTCATTCGACACGTACAGCTAGCTTCAGCGACCTTTCTATTTCGTTATTGTAGTTTGAGTTATCTCTTTGGCCGGGATTTCACAAGAAAATTATGCAGCGCGTCAGATGTCAGTCACCAAATATTCAATTTTCTCTAGCTCATAATTTATGGCTTCTGTACCGAGGGTGACCACAATAAGTACGCTGCGTTTCTGAAGAACGGGTAGGTATTACTGAGAATTTAAGAGCTTAAGAGAATAAATATGCGTATGTCAATAAATATTAGAACTACCTGAGAAAATGCCTCGCACAACCGAAATGAAAGTCGGAAGAGTCCTTCAATTGCGGAAGATCTTCATTAGCAACCCTAAACACGATATATCCGGCGGAGAACGGTATACTAAAAGTACTTGCTAGCTTCGATCGTGGAATATTAAGCTTATAATATCAGTAGTAAAAGACGGACAGTTATTTCTAAGCGACCTTACCTACGAGCGGTTGGTGTGATGATGACGGATTCAGTTGTTTGCGTTTAGTGGTTCTGTTTCCACGTCAATGCTTGCGTCGCTTCTCAGTCTCGTTGAGGCAAGCTAGAAAGCGGACGTCATTTTGTCAAGATATTGTCGATGGCTATGGCATATAAAACAAAAAAACAATTGCAACCGAATTATAGCTAATTATGGAAGCGTTCAGTTGTGAACTAACACTGACCTAACCTTGGAAGTTCTCAGAATTCATCACAAAATACCTTGTATTTCCTCCGGGTCTTATAACATCTATTGGGTTTTACCGATTTCAAGCTTCAAAAGAATTGAAATCCTATTGACAAGGTACAAGAATGACAGCTGCAGAACTCTTGCATTTCTAGGAATACGGATATCTCAAGCTTAACAAGAACACCACAATAAAGTAACGCAATTTTCCAAGAATGCTTAATTTCATTGTTATTTGTTATCGGGCTGATACCTGAGGGCGGAGCAATTGATCAAGTTCCATGACAATATGTTCCGACTTTTCTTGGAACTGTGAACGAATCAATCAAAGAATGAAAAGAAGCCAAAACATTTCCTTGCTCTAATCAACGTTGACAGGTTCACTTGCACTAAAGGACATTGTCGTTTCAAAGTTCAGCTCCAAGAATTGACTTTGCATTTTGTAACTTCGACTCCCAATAACTGGCACCCTCGCTAACTCGAACCTCGCGCTAATTATAAATCGAACCAAAATCGATTTCCCTCGGTCATGCATTTGCTGTAATTTTACCCTCGGTTCCAGTTAACTCGAAGCAATTTTCGTTTGCCTTCAGGTCATTTTCTGTATAGTTTTGCCGTCAGTGACTCGAACCATGTTTGTCAATACGTGAAAACTCAAAACAATCAGTTCTGTAGTCCAAAACATTGAAACTATTTTTCGAAAAAGTACACCGCATTAATTCTGTAGTAGCAGCCCGACGTTGCTATCTTTGAAAACTGCAAAGTTCGCAGTACCTGGACTTCTCTTGCTGTTTGCATGGCTTTGCTTTCCTTCGTTTCGTTTATACGTCCTGACTTATACAATAATTTAGAATTGTTTAGTTCAATTTTCACTCGACTTCTCTAAAATCAAATTGGAAGAAATACCTAAGCAGCCTTTTTTTTTCCATATTTCCGGTCATTTCTTCTTAACACCCGATAACTCGAACCCTCTTCAATTTATACAGTAATTTAGAATTGTATAGTTCAATTTTCCCTCGACTTCTCTAAAATCAAATTGGAAGAAATACCTAAGCACCTTTTTTTTTCCATATTTCCGGTCATTTCTCCTTAACTCCCGATAACTCGAACCTTCTCCAATTTCCCCTGAAGGCTTTGAAGGTTCCAATTATCGGGAGTTGACTGCATATCTTTCCGGCTTGCTGCTCGATCCGGGTTTCAACGAGGTAACCCCAGTAGTGCATATATATATATAGTGCCCATCCCAACCAGGGAATAGCCGGCATATGCACACGTCTAATTAATCCTGGGTGTGAAGTTCTTTCAATTTTATTCTATCCCGGGCTCCGGACATTTGCCTCGGCCCCAGAGACAGTCCCAGAACATTGGGCACTCTTTTGATCCATTTGGATTTCGCCCTGCATGTGGCGGAAATCGCAAACATGATATGATGTTCTCTTATTTATTTAATCTCCTGTTGATCACATATGGATGACATGAAGTTAACTCGATATAAGTGCTGATTTAGGGAAATTTTACACAATTTTGTGACCGATGGACAGATAACGCACAAGTAAACAAAACGACGTAGGAAATTATGTTGGTGAATAAGTCCATTTGTTCCTCGGGACAAATTCTCCCACGTTCATAATTCTAACCAAAACTTTCTCCGGACAATTTCCTCGTGAGAACGGACTATTCCATCTTAGAATACTAAAATGGTGTACGCCTGTGCGATAAAATGGTTGGTCTTACACTGATAAAAACACTCACTTCTCTATCGACCATGAACTATAAGCTACTATATATTTACTAAAAAGACTGTCCATCATGGTAATTTTACATCAGTTAAATGTATATCTGGCTTTCACCATGTGTACGAAGCACAAGGCTGCATGAAACGGGTGTCCTTGATGTTAAGTTATACTGCATACTGGCTGCATTCGGCGCACAAAAACTGGTCGTGGTGGTTGATCCGTTGATGTTATGTAATTTATTGTCGCGCAGACAGCATGTTCAACATTGTCACCTCCAATCGTTGTACACACTCGCTTATTGATGGACAGACTTGCTTCAGAACTTGGAAAATTGGAAGGAAATGTCGCTTGCCACTCTTGTCCTTGACGGAAAAAGCACATCGTAATATCTTGAGTGTCTGTTCTGCGGCTCATTTGCACATTACCATGAGCGATTTTCGACAATTCGTTGAAAACATATTTGAGAGTGGCTTCGCCGTTCTCTCCTGCGTACCACTGAACAGCTGGTTGCTGACATGTAGGATTGCCGCGATTTGTGGCAAAAGACGGATCCAGAGATGAAATACGATGTATTATCGCTCTAACTGCAGTTTCCACAGTGTCACCGCCAACCATTGCGTTGAATTCTCGGTTGATAAACAAACTTGCATCAGATCTTGGAAAATTAGAAAGAAATTTCACTTGCCAATGATGCCCAGAACGCTCCAAACTCAGCGTGAGATCTTGGGTGTCCGTTTTGCGACTCATTTTCACCTCACTGTCAGCGATGTTCGTCAACTCGTTGAAGACGTATTTGAGGATCGCTTCCCCCTGTTCACCACCATACCACTGATCTGCAGAGTTGCCATGAATTCCTACAGCAGGTGTATGCTTTATTTTTGATATTATGGCACGGACAGCACTTCTCACAGTGTCACCGGCAGCCACTGCATAGGCCTCACCGTTGGTAAACACGCTTGCATTGGAGCTTGGAAAATCTGCAGGAAAACTGACTTGCCATTGCTGTCCATGACGCTGGAAGCTCATGGAGAGATTTTGAGTTTCTTTTTTACGACTCATTTGTACTTCACTGTCAGCGATTGCCTTCAACTTGTTGAATATGTATCTAAGATCCGCTTCCCCTTGGTCACTAGCATACCACTGGAAAGCAGCGTGGTTGTCACATGGAGGACCCGCCCTGAGGGGCGTCACGTCTGTAGAACACAAAAGACGATGTTATCTCTCTACTGCTCATTTTACAAGGCTAGTTCTTCAGGGTGAAACCCCAAAACCAGGAATGTTCTAATCTGCAAGAGTGCTGGTATGCCATTTTAAAAGTATCCATTTTTGTAAATTAAATTAAATTAAATTTTTTAAATTAAGTTTTATATTCTTTTATATGCAATCACATTGTTTTATTTACGACCTCGTAATTTCTCTCAGTTGAATGAATAGAAAGCTGAGATCAAACTTACTTGTCATCCCGATGCGGCCTCGGTTACCAGGGTAGCGAGGAAACGACAAAGCGTTAGCGACTTCAGAAGCTTTTGGTCTTTCAACTGGATCATGGCTCGTACATGCATGGTAAACGTCTCGTACACGTACCCAGACTGTCGACTGCTTGGACTGGTATTCTGGATCAGACGAGGGGCGTTTTCGTTGTCGTTGCAAGTTCATAATGTCAGTCGGGTGTTGATAGCCATCCCGCTCGTAAGGGCAAAAATCGCCAGGGTTTATGAGACAGTAGAATACAAGTCCAAGTGCCCAGATATCGACTTTCTTTAGATCATCCAGTGTCAGCTTTCTCCCTGGCACCATTGCTTCTGGCAACAAGATCTCTGGTGCCATGAAAGCAATTGTTCCTCTAAATACCTGGTTAGTTCCGGGATCGTTCAGTCCGGTGGTCTGCAGTAATTGTGAACGGCTCTCACCAAAATCTGCCAGCTTACACACCACTGGTCTAACCGCCTTGATCCTTTTGATCTGCTGCCTGTCTTGAAGAGCGGAATAATGCTGATTGGAAATCAGAATGTTCATAGGCTTCAAGTCACGGTGCGCGATTTCATGTTCATGCAGGTGTAAAAGTCCTTTGGAAACATCAACTGCAATCTTTGGTATCAGATGATCAAATTCATTGTCCTCGATTTTGGATATTTGGGCAATCTCTGACAGAAACATATCTAGGGTGTTAACTTTGATGTCTCTTCTGAAGTGCCCGAATGGACTGAAATCGAAAACCACGTATTCCATTACGATAGTAAGGGGATTCCTGCAAATCCCATACATTCGGACGATATTTTCATGATGAAGTCCAGTTAATAACTTGGCTTCCTTCATGAACAGTTTTCTGACAACATCACCCGCGGCCAGTGATTGGTGCATCACTTTCATCACAACTGGGTTGGTCACTTCCGGTTCATCACAATGTGCTAAATAGACTGTTCCAAAAGTACCACGTCCAAGTTGTTTTTGGATTTTCAGTTTTCTGTAATCCCAAACTTTAATTCCGTCTTCCATCCTGAGTGGATCTGCTTAATTATCTCTGAAAATAAAACATTAAAATAAAATTTATTTTTTGTATTTTTTGAGACACCATAAGAACACCCAAGGGTGCAATGGAGGTGGTTTGGTTCTTTTGAACTAAAGAACGACTTGATCAGATGAGAAAGAACCTTGGTGCAAATAACCTTAGCAAATAACCTTAGTGCAAACCTACATTTGTAATTGGCAATCCGTTTCAATGAATGGGTATATTGTAAAGATCAATTTTCCTTTACAAGAGTGACTACCGGTTTGTCTAGTATTGCAACGGTGCCGTGGTGGCGAGAGTTGTGGTATGGTCATCAAGATGGTAATAAGCTGCTAGTGTTGATAATTACTAAAAGTAGATTCTCTACCACACATTCTAAACTCTAAATGATGGATGAGTACTTTGACACACTACTGTGGTGCTGGCTGCGATGATGGTGATGATATTGGTTATAGGGACTATTGATTTAGTCATGGTCAGCTTATGATGGTGGTTGCGATGGTGGCAGTTGTGGTATTAGTGGAGATGAAGTCTGTAATAAACTTACAAAATCTTACAATTTCTTTGACAATGTAATGCAGCTGGTTGTCATGAAATTATTTCGCTTTCAGGTGCCGCAGAACTTGTACAGATACTGATTGTAATTTACCGATTATAAAGCACTCGCTTCTTTAATTATGGTTTCTGGCAAGAACAAAAAAAAAAGCAATAAACATCTCGTAGACCTTGAGTCTTACAAATTAAAGATCATTAAAGGAGATCATGGTAATCCGTAAGGAACATCATTTTTATGCAATCTGCTTACGATTCTGTTCTCTATTATAGTGACCCATGCAATCTACAAGTAAAACTAATTTGCCTTACTAAACATCAATTCTGCTACAATTTCTTCCAGTAAAACAGATTAAAAGCACTCAGGTTATCAGCTAACGTACCATATTCAGTGCACACATCGAAACAAAATGGCGTCGTGAAATGGAGTCTATATTTACGTACCACTGATCAGTTGATAGCGAAAGCACACCTCTCGTTTGTCTTCGGTTTCAAAGCAGTGATAGTACACTTATAAGACTTATATTCGTCCGGTTTTCATCGCCTGTGCAGCGATCAGGAAAGTATGCTTTCTATTCCAAACTTTCGTTTTCCCTTGATGAATGATTGACTACGACTGACGACTGGGTTCAAAGCTGCGAGCTGGACGTTCCTAGAACGCCTCACACTGGGTAAACAATGATATATTTAAAGGCAGTACGTGTAGATTTGTGATTTGCTGGCCGGATTAAAATTGGTTGGAAGCGTGACCTGTCGTACACGTCACGAAAACAACTCGCCAGTTTGCGAGAATTTGTAATTAATCCTTGGATCATGGTCAAAGGGCGGAGCAAGAACATTGACAGTTTGTTCCGACTTTTCCGGGAACTCCGAAGCAGTAACAACATTCAAATCATGGGAAAAGCAGAAGTGTTACACCAACTCGGTTTGACGGTTCAATGCTTGTTGTTTACTTTCTGAGTGAACCAGAATTTTCCGTCGGTGGAGGAGCGAGTTGTTCGGTTTGCCAAGTTATCAGAAACTCACGACGAGCATTCACAGGCTTTAAGGGAGGTTAGCTTCGAAACCGACGAAACGTCGACTTAATAATTATCACTGTACACGATTCCACAAGGCGGAACAAAGATGGAGAACATGACCAACAAAGAAAACTTGTTCTTCGATCCTGCTACAGGAAAGCTCTGCACTTCAAGACCAGCAAATGACAAGGCTATAGCCGTGGACATGAACAG
>Ga0126338_10001940_pt1 | contig 13853 bp, 6 predicted proteins | sample OrbCmetagenome_2_FD_92529 | JGI IMG/M metagenome (GOLD analysis project Ga0126338, IMG submission 92529) | Coral microbial communities from Petempiche,Puerto Morelos, Mexico - Orbicella C C metagenome | ecosystem: Host-associated > Invertebrates > Cnidaria > Coral | place: Petempiche,Puerto...
CAATTGTCACGTCATCATATATTAACTTTGTAACATCATGTGTAGAATATACCTGAGATACACAATCCAATAGTCACGCCATCATATATTGACTTTGTAACATCATGGGTAGAATATACCTGAGAGACACAATCCAATAGTCACGCCATCATATATTGACTTTGTAACATCATGGGTAGACCAGACAGCGAATAGGTGTTTAGCCAAGAACAGAACATACCTCTAAAATGCACTCATTTATATTTAGCTTTAAGTTTCACGACGTGATCTGTTTTCTCATAATTAATTCAACGAAAGATCAGCGTGTCATCTCTACTGGCATGTGGTTTAGGGATCCTCGTTGCTTTACCACCTTCAGCTCAGCTCACCAGGGAAAGATATTCTAGGAGTTTGCCATTATGTTCCAAATTCTTTGATGTGCCACGAAAAAGGTTTAGCGCTCGCGGCTCCTCGGGTGTGGCCGCTCCCATCGTGCACTGCATACCATCGAATGCCAAGTATAACATTTTTAATGAGACACTACCCCATTAAATTTCTCTCTAGTGGCCTTATTTGCCATTCCTTATGTCAAGGCATGAGATAGGCAGTTCATGGGTTAGCTGAGTTTGAAGTTTCTTTTTCTTTTTTTCGCGGGGTGTACTAATCGTATGGAGTTGATTCCGTTCAGTGAACCGATCGTTTCTAAATTTTGTTTTCAGTTCCATTGACGTATTGTCTCCGATTTTCTTTGTCTTCGCCATGCTCTTATTTTCGCAAAGTTATTTTTTCATCAAAAAGTCGGTTCTTAGAGGTACTGGGAGATTTTGTTTGGAAATAGAGAATGAAGACTTCTTTCTTCTTCAGCGCCCCAAGAAAATGGTGATTCTTTTTCCTTATTGGATCTTTGGAAATAGAATGGAACCCCGGAGCCTATTATTTTTTATTTCAGGTTTCAGCAATACTTAGTCCCTGGCAGTAGAGTATATTGTATATAAATACGATCGAACGCCTTGCAGATTCTCGAGCACATTAGCAATTCATCTCTAGTCAGGAAGAAGAGGGATCACATAATTCTCTACACAACATGAATTAATACAATATATATTTTTAATTATTCATTCATTTAATTATTTAGCACTATTAGCGTTCAAAATAAGCTGCTCTTAATCTAATAACAAGTTTCATGATTGAACAGGTTACAAACATCAAGTACATGTTAGCCAGCGTAAATGCCAAGCGCTCGCGTAATACGCCAGGAATAGTCGAGTTGAAGCGGCAAGAGAGAGAGAAGCCGCGCGGATCTCTCCACCCGCGCGGGTCTCTCCACCCGCGCGCGCCCTAAGTACATTTAAATTTACCAAACATATTTATATGAGCTAAGACTCGGGTTTGTACCAAACAGAATAGTTTGGTTTGCCAGCTGATATTAGTCCAAAATTCCCTCAATGTACATACAGCAAATCTGGCATTTGAAACTGATACCACTATCTACTGTAGGTTTTAGAAGCTTGAAGGTTCAGAAGCAACCTGTACTAAGAGCGGGACCTGGGTCTACGTTCCTAAAACCTCTGCTCTCCGGGCCTCATTTTTTCAAGGAGTGTCATATATTGCTTGTCTTTCCAGATTTCCGGTGAAAACCTTCCTGCAAAAAGGAACGAAGTGAAATTACCAATCAAAATCGATCCACAAAGCTCATTATATTCTTAAAAATAGAAAAATGCTAGCGCTGACAAGGGTGATTTTGAAAAAAGAAATGTGCATTTGATACATCATTTGCGCGACAAAAAAAGTCGTTGAACATTCCACAGCGTCTTGTCTATAAACACAGGTTTCATCTCAGTTATTCTGTTGTCCAAGTTATTATGAATTTTTGAATTTTAAAGTTATGAAATAGCGAAGAATACAAGGCAACAACAGCAGGTGTGCGGCTCATTTTAAACAAAATCTACATAAAGTTGAAGTTTGAGTCTGTTCAAAGAAGCCCTGATAAATTACCTAATGCGAGGTCGGGTAAATAACTACAGCGAAAACCGGTAAATATCAGTTTCCGAGTTCAAAATATCCCGGGTAACGAGAAAACAGATTTCAAATTAAATAATATCGAGCTGAAAGGACTCAAATTGAATGATGCAAAATTTTTCAAATAACGGAGACGAACACTCGTCAGTATCAATACAACAATTTTCCACAAACACCTGCTTAAGATGGAATTAAAATGAAACATGTTAGAAACTGTCCTCGGTATCCCGCCAAGTTTGGCATCTACTTCCTAAGTAATAAAGTTTGAACGATATCAAAGCAAACATATCTTCGGCTTGAATGAAAGTCTATCTTTTCAGAGTCTTTTCTTTAGCATTGCACTTTTCTGATCAGCTAGCTATCTTCAGCCTTTTCAAAAACATCGCTATCATTATGTGTCAAGTCGATACCACCTAGGCGTTTTCTCATAATCCTGTAAAAAAAAGCGAACTTTCTCGAAAGCAAATGATTAAAAATAAGCCAAGGATGCATCGCTTTCAATTTAAAGTTTCCTTCCTGTCTTTTGAAGAGTATTATTAGCAAAGAATGAGTGCGTTTAGTACATTAGCCAGCCACGCGGTATTACAAACGACAACGCACTTCCAGTGGAAATTCAACCCGGATCCGAAGACGCTGGCTTCTCCGGAAATTTGTGTCGAATGACCCTTTACATTGGTAAATCATGATCAAGCTTTTAAAAACCTATATCGAACCAACAAGGGCAGTCTTGCTGTCGACAAACCCGCTGCAGGTTATCGAATACTTTTTAAAAATTGAAAGAAATAAAACTGGGGTGTGAATTCAATATTTGTTGTTATGCTTACCAGTGTGCATGAGAGAAGCAGATTTTTGCCCCGCCTGAATTTGAAATTACCACAGAAATTCATTAGCTGTAATTTTATTGATGTTTCAAATTTGAAGTGGGCATAATGTTCCACTGAGTTTAACTAATGATAGCCAGAAAGAAATAGAAAGTGCACCTGCACTCTAGAAAATATCCGTCTTTCTTTTTTTGCCTAACAATCAAACTATCACTACAGTCGCGAATTGGAATATTAAAATATACCAAACGCTAAAATAGCACAACAGCGCAAGCTGTAAGCCGTTTGCTGCAAATTCGATGCCGTTTCTACCTTGGAAATCATTATTTTTAAACCCGTGATAAAGCTGCAAATGTCTTGTTTCCCAATCAAATATGCTGATGGTCTGTCCTCGAGGGAAAAAAAAAACATTAATGTCCCATCAGAAACTTAAAGAAACTCGGAATAGAATTTTTTTTTTTTTTTGCTTCTTCGCTCATGGACGTTTCAAAAGATCTTTACATCTAAACGTGACAATCAGGTTTAAGTCGAGCTACAAAGCTGGAGGTCAGAAACCAACTGGGAAAATATGTTACATTTGCATAGCATATAAATTTACGATTAAATACACAGCTTTTTTGTACATGTGTTAGAGGCTTGGCATTTCGTTTTACAGGTTTTTACATGAAACGAGAGCTAAAAACTGCAACAAACATTTACAAATTAGAAATACTATGTTTAAACCCGTGATAAAGCTGTACATTTCTTGTTTCCCAATCAAATATGCTGATGGTCTGTCCTCGAGGGAAAAAAAACATTAATGTTCCATCAGAAACTTAAAGAAACTCGGAATAGAATTTTTTTTTTTTACTTCTTCGCTCTTGAACGTTTCAAAATATCTTTACATCTAAACGTGAAAATCAGGTTTAAGTCGAGCTACAAAGCTGGAGGTCAGAAACCAACTGGGAATATATTTTACATTTGCATAGCATGTAAATTTGCGATTAAATACACAGCTTTTTGCGTTTGAGGCTTGGCATTTCGTTTCACAGGCTTTTACATGAAAAGCGAGTTGAAAAGTGCAACAGACATTTACAAATTGGGACTCGCAACGGAAATTTCATTAGTTTAATGAGAAAGTATGGCTTGTCAACGAGAATTAATTGTTTTCCGTTTTCTTGGTGTCAAGCACGCATTCGCCTTTAAAAGCATCTACGATCAACTTCTTTTCTTTTGCGCAGCAGCTGTTTCCAGATGCTTTTTACAGACTTCCAATTTCTTGAAAATGGTAGCTTTGGAGAAACGAAACCGTACTAAAGAAAACATTTACTGTGCACTGACTTTCTCGCTAAATAAATCCACGCCATTTTCGAACATAATCAACTCATTGATTCTTCTAAAGTAAGGAATCCATAGCATATCGATGGGTCATTTCTCGAGTGCACTTACATCCAATACGCATATTTTTACCGATGAAAACAAAGCGGGGGTTTTGGCAAATGCTAGCCCTGGAATTCCTTGTGAACAGAGGAATCGATTAGTAGACGAAATCTGTACACCTTTACATAAAAAGCACTACAAGCTTGGGTAGATTGCCATTAACAAAAGGATCTTTTCCTCTGTTTTCTTGTTTTCACATTTGAATCGAAATTAAAAACCCTATAGTTACTTCAGCCCTGTTCGCACAGGGCGTGGGAGGGGGCAATACTGGCACACCTCTCTCCGGTAGAACTGATACCCGAGGGGTTTCCACTCTTTATCCAAGTTAAGTTATGTCGCGTAGCAAAACGCTCGTCGGCGTAAACCGGGGCGTCAGACACGCCCCAAACAAAGCAGTTCTTGAAAGAGGCAGTACTCATCTTTCCCGACAAAAGTCCGGCCTGAACTTCTATGATGTACCGGTACTAAAAGGCGAGCGTGTACAACGCTTGTGATGTTAATTTGCTGATATTTCGGCGTTCGACTTGAATTTGAAAAAGTCCAGCGCTAATCTGGAAAAAATGGCGTTTTCTCAGGTGCGTTTGAAACAACACCACAAACAAAAGAGAGCGAAACTCGGTTTAGCTAAACAGACTTAACAATTTTAATTTGTTGGGACGTTTCGCCTCTTATTAGGGATTAGAGCTGGGTGATTCTCGACTTATGTGCGATGAACAACAAATCATTAAGATTACTGCTTCAATACAGGAGCCTAGAAGACCATTTTCAGCCTAACGGAAAGGACATCAGCTGTTCCTGCTGTTATAATTTCTTATTTTTATGTAGCTCGTCGAAATTTCTCATTCTGTATCATAACGCAATTATTTTAAGAGCATCGATATTTTGACGCCATTCTGTAGCGCCCTGAGGCGAGTCCTTTGCTTTGATATCGAAGTGCCGATGACATTAACTTGTAAAGAATCAAATAAATATGGCAATGTACGTATTAAGAACTCGCCGCTCTTTCCAAACCGCTGCACTCGAGTGAAACGGCTCCGAACGCGCACTAAAACGTAACCGGACTTCGCTTAATTGCACAAAAAAAACCAACATAATCACACTCACGTCGTAAAAGTTAAAACAAAATTACAAACCATCCAAAGCGCTCAGTGTTTGGAAACCGATAACAACATTAACAACATTAATACATATGATCTTATTAGAACTCCACCATTGATTCAAGTGATTCAAAGCCGCCGTAAGGAAAACACAGCATTCGTTGAATACACTAAAACCTGAAAATAATAAACTTTTCATGTTTGTTTACCAGACCAGCAAGCATATACCGACGCACACATTGAGTAATAACATCAGGAAATATGCCACTAAATATCCATATACATAAAATACGAAAATTAATTTCCAAGGCCGAAAAATACCCGCCGACATAACAGCTTTTAATATTAGCTACGAAATTTTGGAAAGCGCTTACCGAACATTTACTGGAAATATTAAGGTACAAACGTATGATTCCATAAAAGAAAAAGTTCCTAAAATGGCCGCAATTCGTACTTTAGAGCGAAATGCTTCAGTACTTGAAGATGTCAAAAGGTGCGCATTTCTTGTTGAATTTATTTCCATAAGAAATTGCGTTGCTCAGCTTTCGCGATATTTATTGGATCCGTTTGAAAATTCTTCAAATATTCAAAGAGTTGAAAAGTTGTTCGGACGGATTTCCTCGTCGAGTTGTTTTTTTATTGATTCAACCGCAAGATAAAAGCTTCACAAGAATGCTGAAGTAATTATCGCTTAAGAGGGCGGACGGAAAAAGCTTGTCGTTGACTTGAATGCCGACAGCGAGTATAAAGACCAATCTAGCAAACAGTACTCGAGTTCCTTTGATAACCCATCCAAAGAAATTTGCAAGACAAAGCGAGACAAGACTCTTCTTGCGAAGAGCAAATATACAAAGACGTTTCGCGAATACGCTCAAAGAACTAATGTTGATATTCGTTTATTTTCAACTGTTAAAAGACTGTCGATTTTCTTTGAACATCTGCATATCCGTAGACAACACTGATGAGTCAAAACCTGCAGCTGAACGACAGAAATAGCTAGAAATTTTGACAATTGCATGAATCTTTTATCGAGAAGAAAATGTTAATTGGTGAAATCTTGCAGTGACAAAGGGCGCATACGGTCTCAGTCTTACTGTTCATATTTCAAGTATGGATTCTCTCGTTGTCGATGGTAGATTTTCAAATTTTTCCTCCGAACTAGCGGCAATTCTTGCTATGTATTGTCAAATTACGCTATTAAAAGATATTTGGAACTCAGGGGAAGCGGTTTAAAGGGAAATCTCCTTTGAAAAGAAATGCCATTAAAGACAAGACCTTTTGTTTGCCATGAACAATATTTTCGCGCAACATGGGGAAATAAACACCACGCAATGTAAATTTATCGAAAATATGATTATTTGTACGCATCGGGAACCAAAACGTGTTGTAACGTTAAGTGAGCTTTTCTTTGAAATTTCCTCCAGTAATATAATTACTAACGACTTTATTCCAGGCAAATGGTCGTCTTTTGACAATTTGAATTCAGTTACCTCTGTGAAATTACGTGCATAATGATCACAAGTGACAGGGAGAAGATCATGGGAAAAGTCGCTAAATGGTGCACCTGTTTGTAGATTGAGTTCAAACCATCATTGATCAATTTGCTGATGCAAGTATCCGCGGCATGCTTGAAAGCGCTAAAATCAACCTTGTATTAGCAATTTCTGTATAAACATTCTCCCCCAGTAGCGCCTCCATAGCGTACTACTTTATAGCACGTACGAGCTGGCGCGAAAAACGTGCGTTCGCGGCCAGACTACATTCTACTCTTGAAAAGGGCGAGATACTATGGTTCCCCTCTGCGGGGCATCATTTAGAGAACAAAGACGAGGAAACAAGCAAGTGTCGTAGGCTGAGGCTAAATTGTGCTAGACCATCTTACCAGGCCATTAAAAACGAGCAATTAGAGGCGATTGATAATCTTTCTTTCAAAGAAACTCGTTTATTTGGCCGAAAAGCGATCGATCTCTTGGTAACGCCTTGCGCGCAATTTCATTAATCAACCCAGCAGACGTATGTGTTGTAACAAATGGTTGAACACGGGCCGCCAGCAAACAGCACATTACTCAGCGCTAATTTGAAATGGGAAACATTATGGCAAACACATGATGGGTTACCATGCAAACATTTAATAGCGCAAAATATGGTGGGACGTCAATAGGGGTAGCTTAAAGCGTTCAGGCGAAAAATCAAAACTATTTTTGTGCCAAAGACAAATTACTAAGTCAATACGCAATGCGCTCTGAAAGATTATACAACAGAATAGCGTGGTGTTGTGATGGCTCTGTCGAAGTTTGTATTTGCTTCCGAGCAAATAGCGCCACTGTAACCGAGCAATTGCAGATTACTTCGGAGAATTCGATTCGATGATCGAATGACAATAGAAAAACGCATGTTGAATAATTTACACCGAACAAAGAACAACGCCACTGACAGAAAAACAACTTTTTCCAACTTTTTTATGTCAAGCTATCGGTTTGGGAATAAGCATTGCGCTGGGTCCAATGATCAGTAATAAGAAAGCGATACAAGACAAAAACCGAATTTCATAATCAATTTAAAACCTCGTTAATATTTTTTTAAAGACAGTATCAAGGACATCGAAGTAAAATCATGTAAATGGGTCGTTATCAGTTATCGCAGGAGAAATATTTACATCCTAGCTTTCAAGTCGCCAGGAAATGAATTGTGGAAGAAGAGATCTTTCTCCGCCCTGGAGAAAAATTAATTTAGAGAAGCAGGGTGCGATAACAGAAAAAAATTAAACAAAATGGAAAAACACTCGTTTCGGAAACTTGCAAGCGGTAAAGCCTTTTAGAAGACGGCCTGAAATAGTTGTGATAAGTAAAACAGACGGAAAACACAAGTTATTTGGGCTGAAAAGCTCGATTAAACGCCACAATAAACAGGAGGCTTTTCAAATGAAGGTTTAATAACAACATTCACCGCATGGCATGGACTTTGAGAACAAAGGCGGGCTGTCGTTCCCCTGGTAACTTGGATAATAACAATGTGAATGGTTTTACTAAGAGCCTTAGAAGCACAACACCACGGCATTTGGAGCGACTAAGGGAAAAAATTAAAAGAGTTTAAAACAATTATTGCGTCCATTGATGCAGAGAGCGCTTCTGGGCGGTGAATTGTGGAAAGACAGCGAGAGAGCAATTTTATGACGAGATTGAAACAAGAGGACATGACTTGCTAATTGTTAGTGGGTTAAATTAAATCCGAAGGGTAGAAAATCTGTCTCTTTTGTCTTCTGTGACAGATTCGCTAGAATAAGACATGATCTTTTGCTCCCTACCTGAGAAAACAAAAAACATTTTTGTTTATCTTATCTCAATGACAGTTTTTTGGACTTGGCTGTCCGAGTCACTATCGACGGAAATTTTTTTCTCCTTTCTTTGCGCGCTTATTCACAGACCGAAAAAAAGTATTGTCTCAAATCAATATTCATTGGCATGTGTCCGAAATCTTAAAAAAGAAAAAACTGCCTGGCAACCATAATCAGCTGTACCAACACAGGCTCATTTACTCGCGTCACTAGCGAAAAGCGAATTGAAAGAAAGCCACGTCTTTTCAATTTGCAACTGAGCGTGAACTTCGGCGCGTTGCGCTGATGTTGTCTCAAAATTGGCCTGTGTCGGCTCGTTGGGCTTTTAAACTCTGGCAGCGAGAAAGCGCGTTGAGTAAAAGGTGCGGTGCTTAACTCATTTCAACGTATTACGGGACTGAAGGCTAGCGCTGCTGTCATCTAAGTGCTCTATTATGGAAGAATTCCAGCTGACCTAACATAAAAGAACATACATCAGGGCGACAACAGATCGTAGTCAATAAATAAAATGCAAAGAAATTAAGGATTTGCCACTGTAAATGAATAGTGGAACGGACATCAACAGAGGTACTGCCCGTAATCTCTTAAATTGTGCCTCAAAAATCGTAGACACTTCGACGACAGTGAAAAAAGAGTCAATACTTCGCTTGCACCTGCTGTGTCGAATGACCTTCGTTTAAAGCCGTCGCTTTTCCGTTCCATCGCTTGGCTCATAGTTTTGTGTTTTCTAGTTTAGAAATTTTCACTCCTAATATTTTGATTAGCTGAAGAGGAAAGCAAAATCGCAGTGATGACCAAATTCACTTCATTCAGCGTCGCGCGAAAGTTTTAAAGCGAATTAACATATCACGGAGTAATATCAACAGTCCCTTCGACAGCATGAATCAAACATTCCTCACCTCAGAGAAAAATAAAATAAGCGAATGCCGAAACGGTCAGATTATCGTTAGCGTTTCGGCATCTTTAATTTCGCTAACCCAAGGAAAAAGACATGATATGAATTGAGACTTAAAAGAATAGTAATGAAGCGTCTTGCTGTGATTAGGCCAGGGAACCAAAACCCGATCGTCTTGTGTATTCTACGCGCTCCTAAACATTACGCACATCAAGTGCGTAGAAAAAAACCGAAATTTTCCAGAAATAAGAAAAGTCTTAAAGCGATATAAACCATCGTTAGACGCTGGGGTGGTTTAAAATGCTCAGAAAAAACGCAATTAAAATGGATCACTACAACGAGAGTTGGAACGCTTTCATTGTTGACACTCTAGACAATGAAGAAAAAAATTCAACCATCGGAATCGTAAACTATGCTTAACTGTCGCTTTACATTTACTCTCGAAAATGGCTATTATTTCGATAAACATTCTTTGCGTTTTCGGCGACAATCTCGCTTTTTTCGAATTTATAGGCGAATCAAGATCTTCGAGGATGAAAAGGGGAAAAACTATGTAAACGTTAATTGCAAACATTGGAGCGAGATAATGAATATTCGTAATCAAGTAAAATTCCAATATGGTTGAAATCGTCTACAACTTCACCAATGCATTGAAACCGATGAAAAACCGAAATTTCTGTCTCAAATTGTTTCCACAGATAAAATGAATTTTCCCAACAAAATATCATTTCTAACAGAAGCGAAAATGAATTAAAGTTTGGAACACGTGCATACGTAAATTCTATCACACACATAGGGTGCGAAAACAAACCTAGAATTTTCGTTCAAACGTATTTTCGCATTTGGCGAAAAGCGTTTCGTAAGTATCTTTATTGCCGATACGACAAATAACGCTGATCATTTCGAAAAATGTATGGTTTAGGTAAACAAATAAAAAAGGTAGCTTTCCGTGGCGATCGCGCGCAAAATTTTCTAATAACGACTAACTCGGCAGTTGTGTATCGATCACATATTCATTTTAATGGTTGATCCGGCAACGCACATTGTTGAATACTTGTGTAGAAAGCAACAATGACATGGAAACAAGCGCTGGTGGTTTTGACAAGGAATTCCTTCCGAAACAGAAGGGTTGTCCTAACAGCGACAGCGTGAAACAGATCGACAAACAAAGAGTCAGCCACGATTTTTGCTTCGCAGTAAATTAAAGAAAGTTTGCGCGAGGATTCGCTTTTGACAAATGTTTCTATTATACAATGGCGAGCACGCCATCTGTTTTCAAACTGCCCGAACTCGCCGAAATAGTAATTCAATATTCGGTCTTCCACACAGATAAAAACCCTAAGGCTGCACGAGTGCTGTAGAATAACAGACGCCAAATTCTCATTCGATCAAAGACTTAAAGGTCGCAAAAACACGATGAGAGCGCGCGAAGTTACGCGGGTGCCATGTTATATCTTTTAATCGCGCGAGCGCGCAAATCTATCTAAGTTGGCAGCCGATCTTGCGATCTTCGTCAGGAAAACACCGCACTAAAGAGGATTAATAAGGGGGAACTAGGATACGCAAGTCGCCGGCAATTTCATTAGATTCCATTCTTTGATTTTATCTTTGACTCAATGAGATTCTTGAGGGGAGTGATTACTGTCCGTCACGACTATATCTAGCAAATTAGACTGCGCGTATTGCGTTTATGAGGAGTTCTCAATGAGTCGCACTGCGGAAATCTGCTTTGAAAACTTAAAATGAGCAACAAAGGCCAGTTGAATATTTTCTTCCGTTTACTGAATAGAAGCTTTCCATCAAAGAATCCGCTAAAATTCTACGAAATATTAACATCAGGAAAGTGGGAAATTTTCCTTTTCTGTGACAGCTGTGTGTTTCTCAGAGCAAACACAACTCGCCTACTACCACGACACACAAAACAACTAGCAAATTGGACATAAAAAATTATACAGATTTGAACTACTTATAACTTAAAACTAGATCTTCGCAAATTTACAGTGTGTGAAAGAATTCGCCCAGCTATACGTTCTCATACATAAAAAATTTGTACAATACGCTTCTAAATTCATAAGGCAAGTTTGTGGCATTGTCTTGCCTCTGTAAATATAATACTATTTTACAATTTTCGTACAAGAAATCTACAGTGTCATAGTTTTTTTTTTTTTTACTCCTTGCTATCGAATAGCGAGTTCAACCTTGTCTAACCGGGACCTGAAGAACGATAACTTGGCGATTTTCGGGAGGGTGGCATTTGTTTATGTGACGCGTAAGACCAGGCGAACTGTAAAATGTGCTAGAGCAGTGTTTACAAGAGTAAATTTCACCTGTATGGATCCTCGCATGTCGATCAAGGCTCCCCTTATTGGCGAATCCATTACCGCAAACGTTACAAATAAATGTCTTGGGCCCCACCGCGTGGTTAAGAACGTGTTTTGCGCGGTTTGTCAGACTCCGGAACACTTTGCCACAGTACTGACACGGATACGGTCGGTCGTCGTTGTGGTTGTTCATATGTTTCCTAAGGTAGGCTTTCCGTCTGAACGTTTTGTTGCAGACTTCGCAGACAAACTGTCCTTGACTGTTACCGACCGGGCTGCTCGATCGCGCCTCGCTCTCCACGGCTGTTGTGACAGCACCATTTTTGCTGTTGTCCTCGGCGCTGGTTTTTGGACTGTTTGGGAGCTGCGGTTCGCGTTGAGCGGGCGTTTGCGTCGGGGTTGCTTTTTTTTCGTGCGGCGAGCGAGGTCGATGCCATCTTCGATGCGATGCCAGGTTTGCCGGGCAGCTGAAAACTTTGTCGCATTCTGGGCATCGATATTCAGTGTGCTGAATTCCGCTACACTTGTGCTGAGCAAGCGAAAATGGATCCGAGTACACCTCCTGGCAGAGCTGGCAGATAAATTGGGACTGCGGCAACGGTCCCTTGGGCTTCGGAAAGTCGTACTTGTCCGAGATGGCAAACTCCTTATGTTCGAGAACTGCGGTTTTGCCACCATGATCTGTGTGTCGTTCGTTAAGGGCTTCGCGTCCGCCAATGTTATCTTTACTCCTGTTGTTTTTGTCGCGGCTCTCGACTAGCGGTGGCGGGTTAGGCTTGAGCTTCTTTGCTGGCGAATTCTCCTTCTCCTTTTCCACTTTAAAAGGCTTGAACGCGCTGCTTGGGAAACTGCCGTTAGCTGTCCCCGTCGATGTGAGCAGCGAACTTAACGAAGTTAACACCGGTGCTTTATCCGAGTTGGCCGTCGATGAATGCATAATGTCCGAAACCGCAGACGCTGTGGAAAGCACAACGCTATCTAGTTCACGATACGCTGGGACCGCATCGTACTCCAAAGTTCTTTTCTCTGATGCACTTGCTTCGACGTATGACCTCTTGTTCTTCTTCACCAGAAATGCTTTAGGCATGATCGCGCTTCTTTTGTCAACTCAGCTACACTACCAGTAGCTGCTTTGAAAATATTTTTTTCTGGGTCAACCAGGAACCGTCGGTTTCCAATAAAAATAATAATAATAAACGCGTTCGTTGAAGTTTTTAAACCGTTATCAAGGCTTTTACACTGACCCGTTTCCGCTCTTTAAAGTTATCCTGTTTGGTGAAGTCCAGCGGCGAAATTTCTCGGCTCAGCTCGAGAGATGTCGACACTATCTGCTGGAAGCTGAAATGTTCTTAAGGTCGGAAACGCAAATGTTTTAATTGTGTCCGCGCCGGCAGCTGCTCGATCATACGGTGGTTGTTAAGAGGTTTAAGAACTGTTCATTGAAATGTCACACGCGCGAACTCCTCCCTTTGTTAAATATGTTTTTTTGTTGATCTATCCTCACACGTGTTGAGTATTGTTTCAATGGCGGGTGTGCGGCCGTATTAACATTTCATTAAAACCGAGGGTGTGTCGCGCTTAGCCTTGCTGCCCTAATTCGAGCAACGGTCTTGGATTTTCTCGAATATCGCCCAGCTTCCCGATAAAAATCTTCCCAGCGAATGCGGATATTGAATTCGGCTATTTGCTCATAAAATCGCTCATATTTTCGCAAAACAACCACAAATAATGCCTTATGCAAATCGTAATGTTTATGCATAAACAACAGTTTCCGGCAGAAACGGTACGCAGGGTCTAATTACGCGGTAATTTAGAACACGTGGCCTTGATTGACATCTGTCCTAAAACGATGGCCTTTCATTGGCCAATAAATGGTTATAACAAACCGTTTCATTGGTTAGATATCAATAGCTTCATGCCATAACATGATTTACATTTTATTATTCTTTGGAACAGCAAGAATTTAGG
>Ga0126338_10001941_pt1 | contig 13852 bp, 7 predicted proteins | sample OrbCmetagenome_2_FD_92529 | JGI IMG/M metagenome (GOLD analysis project Ga0126338, IMG submission 92529) | Coral microbial communities from Petempiche,Puerto Morelos, Mexico - Orbicella C C metagenome | ecosystem: Host-associated > Invertebrates > Cnidaria > Coral | place: Petempiche,Puerto...
GCACGTATTGAATTGTCCTTGGTAAATTTGCAGTTGTTTACGTGCACGCACCAGTTTTTCAATAATTTCAAGTTTTTAAAGTCAAGAACCCGTTTATGTAATTCTCTTTGTCTTCTCAGGGGTATAATTATCCATTTACATGTAAACTTTCTTCCAAAACTTCGGAAAAACGATAAAAACGTCGCATTTTGTGGACGACCGACAGCTACTGCATTCTAATGGCTGATAGCATACGAGTAGCTCAGCCAATCAGATTGCAGCATTTGCATTAGTATACTAGTAGAATTCTTTTAATAAGCAATTAGATTATGAGCTCAAGATTTCTATCATGCGATAGTTGATGAGAGCAGAGCCCGAGTCAACTTTCACGCATAGAAATTGAGAGCGAATAATCTAATTGTTTTGGTATAAATCTACTAGTCGTTCAAAACTTTATCTAATTCCTCTTCACAGACACTTTGAAAACGCCAAGAAGTGGCCATCATTCTGTTAACAAGGGCACACTGCTATGCTACTTACTATCTATCACAGAATAGATAGTGAGTAGTGTAGCCAATCAGAGAATAGCAATTGTGATAGAACACTAGTAGATTTATACTAAAACGCAATAGAAACACAGAACTAGCACGAACTTTTGACATAATGATAGTACAAGCATGAGAATTTACATTTTCATGATCAAAGTAAACAACTTGTTTATAAACTAGATGCAGTATTTGGGAAAGGTACATGATGAAACAAACATATCTTTCTTTGCAGGCTTCTTTGCCTCAGCAGAAAAAATGACAATAACCCCTCCCCAAAAAAAAACAATTGCAGACGATGTCAATGTACTTTTACAGAAATCTACTGGTTGTCACTGGCAGGTGAAAGTTCAACGCATCCTCTTCAGGTTACTATACAGGGCTGTGCAGCACTACATGTACGTGACCAGTGTAGAAGGAACTATGTCACGGATCTTAGCCAAATTTTAGATATAAATAACAAAATGGCCACCAAATTGAGTGAAATATAAAAGTAACACAGAACTAGCATGAGCTTTTGACATAATGATGGCATGAGCATGAGAATTTCTTTGCCAAATTTAGTTTCATAGCGAGCATATTTGGTAACATTTAATAAAATAGACTAAACTCAGCTGTGGCACAGTCAGGCTATTTCTTGACTTAGGAGTGAACTGAATATCTTTCACTCAAATACAAAATTTGTCTTACCAATGCGTCCAATCTTCATCCCTGATCGGGCAAGAGCTCTGAGGGCAGACTGAGCACCAGGGCCAGGGGTCTTAGTTCTAAAATCAAAACACACAATCTTTACAGGAGTATAATCCAAAAATTGCCGAACATACGGTTTTCTCATGACAGACTATCAGTGCTCGAAATCAGCGGTTGTCCAGCTGTCCAAGATGACCAAAAAGTTGACCGGGCAACCAATGTTTGGTAAAACCAAGAGGCTGGTTGCCCAAGGAAAAAAACAATGGACAACCCAGCCAAAAACAGAAAATAAATTCATCATTAACAGTGCCCGACTTACGTGACGGTTTTGTATTGTCAATGCCCGATAGTGTGAAGTTAATAATAATTAATTTGCCTCAGCGAAGCATTTTCCTGTGTTTTGGATATCTGTAAATTGTATAAAACATTGTCAGGTACAAAAATGTAAGAGAAACACATAGTTTCATGTCTGGTGGCGATCAAAATCAAAGACGTCATTTTGAATATGCCACAACTTAAACCCAGACTCCTGTGAAAACCATTGGCTCACACTAAGAACTATGGGATTAATTCAAGCTTGAATGCCACGTGATTCTACACGGCGTGTAAATAAAGGCAGGATCGTTACCATTATTGTTCTCAAATTCTTTATTTCTTTACTGAGGAGACAAAAATAGATGTCTTTTTTAGTAGTGCTCTTAAATGTGTAGCTTTTTCTAATGGGCAACCAAGAATTCATCAGGGCAACCAAATTAATGGGTTTGGTTGCCCGGCTTTTGAAATAGGGACAACATGGTTTTCTTTTAATTTTGAGCACTGGACCACTATCAATGATGATCATTTGAACAAGGTAATTTGGAACAGTGAAATAAACTGACAAACATTGACAAACCTATTTCCTCCAGTTGCTCTCAGCTTGATGTGCAAGGCAGTGATACCAATCTCTTTGCACCTAACAGCCACATCTTGAGCAGCCAACATTGCAGCATACGGGGAGGCCTTGGAAAGAATGAAGTATAAACTGTCAATATCCATCTGTAACTGATACGGTCACCTTGATATGAATCAAAACATTAACAAAGCTTGATTGTATTGGAATGCTGACTAGAAACCTGCCTAATGACTACCTTGTTGATTTTAAAACTTTCTTTTGCGACAGAGAAAAGTCAGAGTGATTCTCTTATTTAATAATGCACCAATATGACCACCCAAATATTGTGCCCAGAAATCAAGGCCTGTTAGTGGTTGAATTTATGACATTATACTGAGGAGGACAAGACTTATTTCTGTGGAGTAAAACCCATGAATGAACTGTATTACATCACAGTGACTGGGAAAATCTTGACAAAGACTACTGACTTGTCCAATTTTGTCAGTTTTCTGAATTTGTTTCATCAAATTATTTCCAAATTGGACAGCATGTAGTCCTGTTGCACACCCAAATTAAGTTCAATAGGATAAAAGAAAGAATATTATAGATGGGATATTTGGCAGCCTTGAAATACCAAAAATGCAAAATAGCCATGACATGAATAATTGGGTTTCCCAAAGCAAGCTCAGAGAGTGTTTCTTATCACTGTAATTCAGCGTATATTAAAGACATCACTGCTTGCCTCTGGGAGAGATTATAATGCACAGGTGAATTTTGGTCCAGCTAGTTGTTTATATGTGGAAAATACTTCCACATTTCGCAGAAGACAATTATATTGATATCCTACCTCATCACGATCAGCTTTAACTTTCATCCCTCCAGTTACTCTTACAACTGTTTCCCTGTTGAAAATAAAATACACACATCAGGCAAGTGTAATTGAAATCTACGAGATACTGACTTGAATAAAGGCACTAATAACAAAAAAAAAAAAAACAGTTCCAAATAAATATTGACAGAGCCAGGACTATCATGTCTTTTTAGAGTAAGTCATAATTTTAAGATTGTCCTCTTAGGTTTTAGGTCACTTTCAAATTTCTAAGCTAATGGTCATCTTGATTACACAACAGCAATAGCAGGTTGCTAGCTTCTAACAAAACAACAACCTCAGAGAGGGTTTCTTATCACTGAAAGGCACTTTATAAAAAGGGTTGGGGTTAAACTCAAATAACACAGTGTAAGATTTCTATTCTCTATCACCAAACTACCTCCTAAATGTGATTAGTACAGTTGTTAGTCAAAATGTAGTGTTCATGAAATAACATGTAGAGTTTGGCCACCCAATCTACATGTTGTTAGTAAACTGTGATCACGATCACTAAGTCAACAATTTCTTTGCCAACTTTGTAGCCTGCGAAGTCTGCGAATACAGGCCAGTTTGTGAAAAACTGAATTTATCAGTCTTAGAACCGGAGATTCTCGCATTTTCTGAACACCAAAATCTCATAAGTTTGCCTTGTGCATTCCTTTTATTTCGAAGAGAATCGCATTGAATGGAATCTTTTAAGACAGCATGCACTGAGCTTGACCAAGTAAGATAACAATCATGTTGTTGTGATGCCTTGAATTTGCATAATGTTTCAAACATTAGTGATGGGTGAAAAAGTCACGCTTTTGTCATGCATGCATAGTCCTGTGCTTGTTTTAAAATCTGGGTTACACTTGGAAGCTACTTCCCAGTAAATATGTTGTTTTTTAAACCTTTGCCATACGGGCCATTCTGGACAGCCATTTCAAATAAGCTCATTCATTTCGCACCGCTACCACACCATGGGTCTGGGACTCCGGGACATGAGTAATGTCCAGTATTGAACACAGTTACAAAAACTGCAAAATTTGAAATAATTCTCAAGACCATCGACAAAATCTACGAGAGCAACATACAGCTTGTTATCTTTGTTATGTGTTACATGTATGCGGTAATGGCATATTTTTCGTCCCAGAGAGAACAGAAACATGTTTGACATCTTTGGCAGTCTTTTTGTGTCATGTTAATTGCAAAAAATTGCAAATTTTGTAAATCCACAAGCCAGCACTGGTATGTGGAATTTGCATTACAAAGAAGTACAAAAAAAATGCGAATTTGGCAATGACTTAACGAAAATCGCAAAGTTAGCAAAAAATCGCAAATTTTGTCAATTTTGTAAAATCCGCAAGCTGGTGCTTGCTGGTGGATTAGCATAAAATTGTAAATTTCGCCATGTGCTGAAAAATCGTTGAGGCAGCGAATTTTTGTAAATCTTGTAGAGTTGAACGAAAAATCACAAAATTTGTTGAATTTGAAACTCAAACAAAATATCGTAAGATTTGTAAAATTTGTCACTGCGTTCAATCCTGGACATAAATGGAGTTTTGCAACTTCCGTAACTTTGGTGAGGCCTTCCTTGCAACCCAATGAATAAATATCGTACATTTTGTCCATGGTCTTGCGAAATATAGTAAATTTCACAGTTTTTGTAAATTTCGTGATTTTCACAATTTTCATAACTTTGGTGAGGCCTTCCTTGCAACCCAATGAATATATATCGTCGATTTTGTTGATGGTCTTGGGAAATACTGTAAATTTCGCAGTCTGTAAACACTTTTGATTCACAGGTTGCTTAGCACGTGATCAAAATCTTCCCACCGTCAGTGATAAAATCTATTGAAGATTTATTTGCGAATGAAACCTCTACCCAAGAATGAATTTAACAGGGTTTAGACTTAATATGGCTTACACTTTAGAACTTAATATTAGTCACATCATTGAGAAACTTCCCAAGACCTCTTGTGTAATGGTAGCCATATACGTAGTGGTCGACGATTTGTTTGTCCGTCGATACAGGTGAGCTTCGGCTATATTTGTTTACATTTTGATGGATATAAATACTTTGTAGAACATGTAAACAGCAGCTCACTCTGGTCAAAGAATTCAAAGTTTCATCAAACGTGCATCTGTTCATTGCTATTTCTTAGGCCGTTTGAAAGGTCTGAATTAACTGTTGTTTTGAAGTGGGCTTTCCTGCAAGTTTCATGCCAGTGCAATAGAACACCAGTCAGCACACTATGCCCTGCGGAGCAGATATTTTGTTTCAGCTCCGATGAGCACTCCCAGTACGTTTCATAATTTGGGTCGGTCCAAATGCAAATTAAGGTGGCCGAATACAGTTTTTGCACGCGCTTTTGCTGATGCAATTCAGCGCGCGCACAAGGATTGCAAAAAACAAACATGCCGTCTATAGAGTGATCATTTTATTTACTCAACACCCGCACTATCTGTGCTATTTTTCTCTATAATTGAACGCAGTGTATTGGTGGCTTTAGTCTTTTATTACAAAGGTATGTTAGAAAAGGTAACGATGCAAAGAACCCAGCAATTCTCTTTGTTACCGAAAGAACCCAGTTAAATGCAGCGCATGCGTAGTAAGTCAAAAAATTGTGATTGAATGAAAAATTGCACTCTCGGAAATACACTTATTTCTCGAGAACCACTCATTAGAATTTCATGAAATTTGGCACGAAAATACTTTAGGAAATAAGTAACTGGAGTATTGAAAAAAATTTGAACTTTAACAAAGGAAATTCTAGATATTCCAGTAAACCTTCAAGAAGGGATAATTAAAGATCTCTCTGTTAAATTATTATTAAAGTAGTGTTGACTTGTGGGGATCGTTACAATCTTGTTGCACGCAAATTATAAAGAAAATCTAATGACGAGATTTTCTGCAAATAAACAAAACCGATTTTAAAGGCCATTTTATATTTATTCATGTTGCCATGGCAACGGCATATACGTCAGCTTAACTATCAAAAAACCGAGCTTTGTGTTGTTAACTTGCCTCCTACCAAAGGATCAAGAGTTTGAGAGAAAATGGTGAATGAAACACATGTATCAAAAACTGTGTTCAGCCACCTTAAGTTCGACTCATGAAAAGTTAGTTGTCTGAACTGAGCTTTAGGGTTTAAACTGTCAAGAGTTAAGCACTTGTCACAGCTGTTGTCGCTATAATACTTTTAACAGTAAGTGCCGGCGCTAGAAAATATAAATTCGACCGTTCCTAGCGCCTTAGCAAGTACCGTCTTGGGTTTACCCTGTCTTGATATGGATATTGGCGTACTAAGATGTTAGCACAAACAAGTTCTTGCAGTTTGAAAATCCTACCGCAAGGAAGTTCTTGTGGTTTAACTTCTAACTGCAAAGAAGTTTTTGCATCTTGCAGGATCCAAGCGCAAGTTGCCAGCTTACGGACGCCAAAAGAAGTTCTTGCACCTACATTATTTTTGAGCTGTACTGTAGTTTATGGAGACATAAAACCTTACTCGGCTATGTCTATGAACTATTTCCTTTCCTTCATAAATTGTGGTTAAAAAAATTCGTGTTCTCAGACGACCCAAATTCAGTGCCTAATAATTATCACTACAAACGTTTGATATTTATTCGATATGAATTGAGTGCACGATCGATGCACATCTTATGTTGGATGGTCCCATCATTTTTGCCAGCAAACTGCAGACCAGCAATTGTTACACATGTCTGGTTTCTTGCATGTAATATACAGTACCGGTCAGAGGGACTCTGCATTACACATGTGTTAAGCGCGTGTACTACGCACACATTACATGCAGTGTCCATGCACCTTCCACGCACCTTACACATAAATACACGAAAATGTGTGTAATTACATGCATGTAATTACACACAGTAAACGTGATATTACATGCAGTCGTTCAACTGGAATTCATTAAGTGTGTGTAATGAAAACAAAACATTTACTGTGTAACATTTACCGTACTGGACTGCACTGCGATACAGTTTAGTCTTTCGCCTTCTTGCTTCTAGTCATCAAACGTTTCCGATAGAATCGACCAGTTTCATTAAACTGGCTTACCACTTTACAGTAAAAGTATGTTTCTGTTGTAGTTTCAACACGCAGCACCAGCTGCAGGCAGGCATGCTAGCTAGGATTCACTGAGATAACAGAACATAAACATATAATGTCAATGTCAATTTTAAATTACAGCAATCAGTGTACTTTAAACCAATTCGAAGATTCATTAAAAATATTTCGTACTCCAAAGCATTCGGAGTTGACCGGTATTCAAAACCTTTTCCCGTCATGTTTTTTTTCTTTTCGTGAGAAACAACAAGGGCGCCAGCGACTGACGAACTGAGGCTTGACAGACACGAAATAACAGCAAAACACATTATTTCACTTGAGATTTTCAGTTAATTTTTAAACATCAGTTATCCTTCTTTAAGTTTAAAAATCCTTTGAAGATTCGCCATTAATAGCTCAGAAGCAAATGTTTTCTATCTGAAAACATTGTTTTGATCTGATAAAAATGAAATTCAATCTGTTTCTTGAAAAGCGTTGCCTAGCATGTGACCAAAGTCTACCCCAGGCTGAAATCCTGTGCAGTGCGAGAGTTGTTTTGAAATTAGTTACTGCTTCATTTTATTCCATACGCGAATACATATACAGATACACGACAATCTGTCAACTGGACTTGACACACGGATGAAAATCCCAATGTTTTTCTCAAACTTAGCGTATTGGTGGTCTGAGTGGAATGTATTGTAATTTAAGCCGAACGAATAATTGAACGAACCAGGTGTAAACATTGCGGGTTTACATGAATCTGATGAATTGAAAATTAACGAATTCGCTTAGATTTTGTTAAAAGAAAAATTTTGATTCTTCACCGTTTAAGATGAAGAGAGAATCCGCGAGTTTCTGTTTGAATCCCTGTTTCATTGTTATCGAAGGAACAGGAGTTGAAAATGACATCTCTTGCATGGGTAAACATTACGTTGCGACGTACGTCATGCATGTTTTAATGTAAACGAAAGCTCAGAGATCTTTAAGAATTAAGTTTTGATGTTAAGAAGAAGTGCGGACTGCTACAGATTAAGAAAGAGTATTTGTTTGATAGGTGCTCGGGCTAGTCCAGTAATTTAGCAATGCTTGTCGGCTTTTAAATTTACTTTTTGTTACGAACATTGAAAGACGGGTGTTTAAAATACAAGTTAGTGGTGGCTTTTTGTTTTGCAAAATACACGCAACTGCGTGTATGAATAACAAAGGTTTCTTGCTCCAAATAAAATACACGCATTTGCGTAAAATTACACGCAAATGTGTGTAACTACTAGATCAGTAAATTTTACATGCGTGTAATTACACGTACAGTGTTCCAGATAAGAGACGGGTCTCAGGTCAAAAACCCGACGGCAACCGCTACCTGACCGGACACTGACGAAAAGGAAAATCGACTAAAGTACTCATATAAATTAAAGTACTATAATTATGAAAGAAAACAAAAGTAAATAAAAGGGTGAAGTTTCTAATGAAAAACGATCGGAAAAAAAAAAAAATTCTGTAATACAAGATACCAAGGAAAAGAAGTTTGAAAAAACGACTCAACAAAATTCCAAAGGCGACTTGACTTGCAAATCATTTGGCCCTCTTTTAATTTAGCAAATAAAGGAGAACGTGCCCCAGAAATAAAAAATTGCCTTGCTGTGGTATTGTTAATTTCCATACTTGTTAGTTCAGGATAAAATAAATACAGTTCAATGATCTCACTAAGGCTCAAGACCTTGTGTGATTTTCTCCTCGGTTACCTAGCACGTGATCAATTTCTTCCCCGATCGAATTTCGTTTCCTTGTAAACAAAATTCCAAAATGTTACATGAAAAGCAGCTGGACTCCAACAGGCCAACTATCATTGAAAATTTTGGAGAGAGTTCGTCATTTAATCCTTAGAACTACTGTATATAATCTGCCAAAAATCGGGTCTGTAAAAAGCCACTTTAAGTTTTTGTTTTTGTCTGTATAAGGTCATTTTCTGAAGTCATGCCTGACTAATCATGGAAGCTTGATAATATTTATTGTTGTTTTACGATACTTTTCATGAATTAAACAAGCGATACCTTTCAACTTTCTTGATATTGACAAGTTAATCTTAAAGTAAAGGAAGAGGGGAAAAATGATTTTTCTCTTAGAGTTCAGCAAAGTCTCCTGCTCGTATTACCGCTTACGCGCCTCGGCGGGAATGTCAAGTCCAAATATATTTTCACGTGAGAATCAAGCCATGACGGCCGATGTGACGGCCCAAACACGCAAACCCGGCACCAGGAAATCATTTTCCTCAAAATGAAGCGAACAAAACAGCAATCTTTGTTCAGTGTCTGGCAAAAACGATCCAAGGATGGCGTAGACAAGGGTAAGTTTGTTCCGTAACAATGTTTTTACAGTTGTACTTATTTCACTTCAAAATGACCAGAGTTCATTCATTCATTCATTCTGCACATGTCATGTTGAGGTGATTTTCATTTCTGCTGCTAACTGATCCGATATAAATACGTTCTTTTCACATGAACTAAAAAAGGAAAATCGTCATATAATATAAGTGAAATATTTCTTCTCTTTTGCAAAAATAATATTGTTGAATGATGGAATGGTCACAGTGATCATTATTGTTATATTCAGGTAATGTTAGAGGGGAAAGAGAGATCACGTTAACGGATAGCATTCTGAGGTATCAAATGTCAGACATTTTTAAACTCCCGAAAGTCAATCCTTTATCTGTTTGCCCAACACCTCCCACCCCCAACCCACCCCTTTAGCTTTGCATCGTGCTGCAGCTGCGGTTAGCCAGGTAGACCTACTTTGTGCAACCCCCCTGAAAAATTACATGACCCCTTGCCAAAAAAAATTAACTAGAACACTGCACGTACACACCGTCCACGCACTGTCCACGAATACTACACACAGACTACATGCATTTTACACGTGTGTAGGTGCTGCAATCCCTTTGACCGGTACTGTATGCCATACTAAACGCTTCAGTGATTCTCGAGAGAAACGAGACGCGTCTCGTGAGAAACGAGAAACATCTCGAGAGAAGTGAGACTTGTCTCGCGAGAAACGAGACGAGAGGTGGTAACTTACTTTTGAGCGGTACTGTAAGACTTTCATTTCCCCACAATCCCAGGATAACAGTTTCATTAGAAACTAGAAACTGTTTGGTTTGTTCAGCAGTTCTCCCCAACGCAGCTTAGGTAGATATGAGCTTAGAACATAACTAGCAGGTTCTTAAATAAAAGACCCATCTATCTAGTGAACAATTACAGGACAATATTCCATGTCGTCCCGTGTGCAGTGCATGTGTAGGAACTACTAAAATGTGTAGTGTATAGTACAACTGGACAATGGATTTTTTTAAAAAAGAAAATACACAAATATTCATTTTTCATGGAATAATTTCATGGAACTTTCTACAACTTGTATAATAATAAACACAGGCTTCATGAATGGTAAAACAATTAGATTATGGAGAAAAGAAATAAGCAACTTGACTCACTTTCCAGACAGATCAGTGATATGGACGAATGTGTCGTTGAACGAAGCGAAGATATGTGCAACAGCGAAAACATCCTCACCTTCACTGGCCTGAAATTGAAAACAGTCAACTAAAGTCTAACCTCAGCAAAGAGGGTTCTTAAATTTCCTTCTCACTAATTTACAACGCAACTTTACCTGAGGACCAAGAGAAATGTTCTGTTCTCCACCTGGTTGTTTTTGACCCTTCCTAGGAGCCATACTATAACCAAATAAAGAAAAATAATGACACAGTCATGTTTTTGAATCACAGTGTATTTATTTGATGACTTTTAAGAAGTGGATTGTTCGGATTTAAGGACAAGATTGACGAGATTCTCTCACAAATTTATCTTCACGAACCTGAAGGCTTCGCAGAAAGTGCTAAGAGGACGATACCATAATGCTCTGCGCAAAAATAGACTTCAGTACGCGCATGCTCTTTCGAAAGAACCCGCATCAATGGGCTCAATTTGTCTCGCCACGGAATATTGCTAACGAAAGCGTTTTCAGGTTATTGTTGTTTCACAATTTTTTTTTAGTTTAGTATGCCAGATAATAGAGCTAAGTACATAGCTACGGTACTACAGGCTGTCATTCTTGGTGCTGTGACGTATTATGGTGTAAAATGGTTGGTCGACGCCATGGATCCCACCAAAAAGAGCCGTTTGGCTGCAAAGCAACAGGTCGGTACGCCGGTAGTCATTTTCACAAGTTGATCCAAAGACAGGGGCTATTTAACAGTACCGGACCTTTTATTAACATACGTCTCAACGCTTCTACGAGCGATCTTTCTGAAACCCTGTGAGGATAGAATTCCATCTTGTGACATGCTGAAACAGTAACATTGAGGCTGATCAGTCAATGTGATGTTATTAACATGACATTGACTGACATGACACGTGTTGAAATGCGAACAGCAATGTAAAGACCTTCCAAAATTGCGATTTGAAAACATTTGACTAGGGGCATTCATACAGTACATGCAACCTCCATGGTCGCATCTCCTAGACATGTACAAACCTCCATGTTTGGTTTTGAAAAGTCTCTACATAAATTCTAGTTTCAAATTGCATAGCACAAGTACAAGGTTCACGACAGCAAAATCAACATTTAAGAAATAGAAAACATGTACTTTGTTTCTATTGAGTTTTAGTGTAAATCTACTAGCATTCTATCACGAATGCCGTTCTCTGATTGGCTATGCTACCCACTATCTATTCTGTGATAGATAGTGAGTGGCGCAGCAGTGTGCGCCTTTTAACAAAACAACAGCCCCTTCTTGGCATTTTCGAAGTGTCTATGAAGAGGATTTAGATGAAGTTTTGAACGAATGGTAGATTTATACTAAAACAAGTAGATTATTTGCTCTCGATTTCTATGCGTGATAGTTGACTCGGGCTGCGCCCTCGTCAGCTATCACGTGATAGAAATCTGGAGCTCATAATCTAATATTACTTAATAGAAACACGAGTGGAAGTTTGGGAGAACAAGAAATGCTGTGGGAACATGAGCCGCAGGCAATTGTTTCCACAGCTTTTTTGAGTTCTCCCAAACTTTCACGAGTGTTTCTATAACTCAATAGAAACACAGAGAACATGTTTTCTATTTCTTTTAGAAAACACCGTCATGAAAAAAAAGGAAAACAGCTTGTTGACTTTGATTATCAAAGTGTAAATTCTCTTTGCTGGCACCATCATTACGTCAACAGCTTGTGCTAGTTCTGTGTTTCCATCGAGTTATAGAAACAAGATTTTCAACCAATCAGCGTGCACATTTTCTTAGGAGTGTTTTCTAATTCTAATTAATCAATTACGGTTAACTGGGTTATCGAAACATTGTGATGCGGCCACTAATTTCGGCTGTTTCTTGAACTAAACCTTGGTTAACGATTACCATGGAAATTAATTGGTTAGGTTAGTTTTTAACTACCTTTCTGCGTGGTTTAACCCAGGTTAGTGGTCTCTTATCAGCGGTCTGATCAGCGCTGTGCATTCGCTTTTTCGTGAAATGTGTTAATCATAGCAGTCTGCATGTGAAATATTGTTGGCCACGGTAAATACACCTGCATAAGCATCTGAATATGGTGTCTGGTAACAACATTTATAACAATTCTAGCAACAGTTATATTACTCAAGTGGGTTACCAGTGTTCTTCTCAATACGTGTCACCTTTCTTAAATCAGTCAACTTGGCAAGGAAATTTCAGGCTGGAAACATGGCCTGAGCAGAAAGCTTTATAAAGAGGAAGTGCCTTAGCCGTCAGTGGAGAGAAAGGAAATGAAAACAAAGAAAAAGAATTGAGAATATAAGAACATGGTCCTCGAAGTCTGCCATTTGCTGGATTAGCTCATTACGTCAAATGATTTAACCCACTTCATAACCTATTTCACTCCAGCCGCTCATGAAATATAACCCTGTTATTTCATTTTATTAAATTCTCAGCCTCGGATAATGCAATTCTAGCTTTCTGATTGGTTCACTGGATCTCAGTTACCAGCCACTATACCTGCATTTGACCTTATATGGAAATGAAAGCGGCAAATGTCGCTCGGCATGAGCTTTTTCACGTGAAGTGAAGTTTCATCGACAAAAAAAATGGATGAAAAAAAGCACATTCAGTGAGCTATCTACACAGGAAATACAGGAAATTATGGACAATGCCGGCCCAGTAACAACAAAAAAGCCACAAAGTTTGAGATAAGATTATGTAACGGTACGTATACGTTAAGTTTCCCTTAAAGTTGTAAAATTAAAATATGACCGGCGAGATTTTATGCATTCATGAAGATTATGTGACAAAAACAATGTTTACCTTAACAGAATGGCTTGCTAGTCCTGGTGGCACCAAATTTTCGAAACCAATATAAGAAAGGTCAAAAGTGTTGTTACTCGTCTGCGAGGAAGAAAGATGACACGTATTGCAAAAGTTCATTGATTAAATCCATTAGAGCCACCGGTTGATCATTTCCTTTGCACGCCGCCGCAACACAAACCGTTTTCCATTATCTCTGACCAGGCAAATAAATTATTAGAGCATATGCATTTGTAAAAGGCCACAGGAAAACAGGCACAATTGCTGGCGTAGTCCATAAGAAACCAGTTTCCAATGAGCAGCCGAGGAAACTGTTCGACTGAGCAAGCTCGGATTGGCCGAGAGCAAAAATCCCGCACAGCTACAGAGGACGACCTAGTTTTGTCTCAGTCTCTTTTTTGGCCGACGATGACGAGAGAATCAACGACAGCTAGCACCAACAATTCTGTCCTTGCGAAAAACACCTCAAGGAGTTGAGTGTTTTGAGCTGAACCGAAGTAAGCCCGGTTCTTTACCAGCCACGAAAAACCACC
>Ga0126338_10001942_pt1 | contig 13850 bp, 11 predicted proteins | sample OrbCmetagenome_2_FD_92529 | JGI IMG/M metagenome (GOLD analysis project Ga0126338, IMG submission 92529) | Coral microbial communities from Petempiche,Puerto Morelos, Mexico - Orbicella C C metagenome | ecosystem: Host-associated > Invertebrates > Cnidaria > Coral | place: Petempiche,Puerto...
CGAGTTTAGATGCAGGAATTCCCCTTGTGACCAGTTCTGCAGGATTTTGACTTCCCGGACAAAACCTCCATATGTTTGGTGGTACTCGTTGGTGAATATCTTGAACTCTGTTTGTAACGAATATTTTCCAATTAGAACTTGGTTTTCTGTTCCACGCAAGTGTAATCTGACTATCTGACCAACCATACACTGCGTGCACCACAATTGGGAGAGCTTGAATGTTATAGTCAAGCAGCTTAGCTGTGATGTATGCTGGAGAAAGCTCCGGTCTTGGCATACTGATTCCTTTCACCGGTGCTACCCTTGACTTGGCCATAACTAGGTTGCAGATATTTTTGCCAGCCTGATCCTCAGCAAAAATGCAGACCGCTCTACCATAAGCTCTTTCGCTGACGTAACCAAACCCATGCAGCTCAACTTTGTCAAGTGAAGATAGATTTCGTAGTAACCATGCTTAAACTTTGATTTGGTCAACGTTTGCTACTTGCTGTTTCCAGGGTACCCAAGAATTCGCGATGTCCAAGTTTAGTGGCTGATCCCAATCTAGACGTCAAGTCCACAATTCTTGATACAACGACTTTGGAATTATCAGAAATGGAGTCATCAAACCCATGGGATTGAAGACTCTCGAGCACAAACTAATCAAACTTTTCCTTGTCTTAGGGTCCTTGTCTGTCAAGATACTGGAAGCGTTTGTAAACGACATGACATCAGTTTTTGTGTTCCAGAAAATACCCAGTCCTTTCAATGAGTCTGACATTTTTTTCGGCTCAGTAGTCGGCAGAAGAATTGGTGCTGTGTCACAAAGAGGCCTGGTTTTCGTAACCTTTTAAGAGTTCGATGCCCATTTTGGCAATTAAAAATATCTATTTTCAAAGGAGATTGCAAAGTTCATTTCTTAGCTTTACTGCACTGTCATCTTGCGGGGCACCAGTAAGTACATCGTCGACGTAAACGTTCTTACTCACTTCCTTAGGTGCCGTAGGATTGCCTTCCTCGTGTTCTTTTGCATGCTTTTGTTTAAGTAGCAACGGAGAGGAAAGGAGAAGGGGCATCTCCAAATGTCACTCGGGTCGAGCAATAAACGTCCGGTGTGCGATGAGTGTGCATATCTCTCCACAGGAATCTTTGACTGTTCTAATCGTGAGCTTTGAGCTTGGTCAGAAGAAACATTGTCTTGATGTCTGCCGATCCGATAGCATCGGAATCTAATAAGAATATGTCGTAGATCTTGCTGAAGTTTTGCACCCTTGGGAAGAGAGAAGTTGAGGGACTGCGCATAATACGTTTTAGCGCTGCTATCGACACGACTCTACGCTTCGTGGTAGCTCTATCTCCTTGGAATACACAATATTGGCTTACTGCTTCACAATACATTTTCGCTTTCTCTAAATCATTTCACAACCTTCTTCCAGTGGAGACAAGTCTTTGATACGTTTTTGCCAATAGTTGTCAACGAGAGGTAGATGATCTTTCTTCCAAGGAAGACCAACTTCATACCCCTCACCATCAAAACGACAGGAAATGTTAAACTAATTAACTGCATTCTCCTCTTCGGCGTTTCTTTGATGCTCCTGATAATTTGCGATTCCACTAGCGTGTAGTTCCCAGAGACGTTTTAATTGATCATCGGAACTGTCGATCTTCGTTACAGTGAGCATGGCTCTCATGTCTTCACTCTTCTTATACGCAGAGAAGGCACCAGTCAAAAGCAAACCAAGTCTTGAAATTAGTTGCAACCAGTGTTCCTGGACGCCCTTTTCGTACATCTCCTTGAAGCAACTTGTAGTATTGATCGGTTCCAACCAACAGATTAACCGATGCAGCTGCTCTTGGAAATGTGTCTGCAAGTTGCACGTTCTTTAGATGCTTGCATCTTTTGACGTCAAATTCCACTGCTGCGAGTGGAGGACAAATACTTTTCATGATTCAGCCATTAATCGAAACGGCATGATGATCATTACTCGAGTTGAAGGGAGCTAATTTGAACTTAACTCGGTTCATCTTCTTTCGCTGTTCCTGACCCCCAAGTACCTTAATGGTCATAGTGGCAGGCGATCTATAAAGTTTTATCTTAAGATCATTGAGAGCTGTTGTTAGGAAAGTCTCTGGTGCTCTACTGTCCAGAAGAACTTGGACTGCACATTCCTTATCCCCATATAGCAATCTTGCACTGGCACTTGGCAACAGATTTTGCTTATTTGTAGTCTTAAACCCACAGAGTGACTGAATGTCCTTGGTTTTGACTTCTGAGAGATGTGTAGAAACTGATGATTTATTCTTCCACACCCATCAACAGAACATCGTGGCGGTTTACATGTTCTACAGTCTCTTGGGACGTCTGATTACACGCCCATAACGTGTTCTGTAGTTGTCATCTTTGTCGGCTTCTACAGACGCGAAACTATATATTTGAGTAAAATCGCACGAGAAATCTAGATTTTCCTTTAATAACTTTAAATCGTCTAAAAAAGCACAGTTTTAGATTCCTTATACTGTATAGCTGTGATACTATAAATTTGAGTGAAATCGAAAAGGAAATGTCGATTTTCGCCTCATACCTCGAAATTGTCTCAAAAACACAGTTCTAGACTCCAGATGAAACTATACTTACTATACGATTTTTACGTCATCACTTTAAATTGCCTCAAAAACACAGTTTTAGAATCCGTATGCAGTAAAGACCTGAAACTATACGTTTGAGCAAAGTCGTACGACAACTGTCGATTTTTGCTGCATAAGTCCAAAATGCATCCAAAACATGGCTTTACATACTATTTGCGGTAAAAGACCTGAAACCATACGTTTAAGTAAAATCGCACGGTAAATGTTGATTTTCGCAGCATAACTCCAAATTGCCTCGGAATTACAGGTTTACATTTCATATGCTGTAAAGACGCGAAACTATACATCCTAGTGAAATTGAACAAGAAATAACGTTTTTTTTCTTGATAACCTTAAATTCCCTTGAAAACTCAGTTTTTAAGTCCACACCCTGCAAAGACGCAAAACTATAGATTTGAATAAAAGTGAACAAGAAATTTCAATTTTCGCCTGATAACTTTCAATTGCCTTGGCAACCCAGTTTTAGAATCCAGAGACGTGAAACCACACGTTTCAGTAAAATCGGACGAGAAATTTAGATGTTTTCTTCATAACACCAAAATTCTTCATAACTCCAAAAAACTCCAAAATTACATACACAGGTTTAAGGTTATTGATGCTGCAAAGACGCGAAACTATACATTTATATAAAATTGAGCAAGAGCTATTGATTTTTGCTTCATAACCTTAAATAGCCTCAAAAACTCAGTGTAGATTTTATATGTGGTAAAGAGATAAAACTATGCGTCTAAATAAGATCGTACAAAAACGGTCGATTTTTGCCCCATACCTCCAAATTATCCCAAACACGCAGATTCGAATTCAAGATGTTACAGAAACCATTAATCATACGTTTGAAGTTGTAATTTCTTTAATATTGCGTTAGAAGTAAGTACAACGAATGCGTATTTTTCATTTTATAATTTTTTTCTGACAATAACCAATATATTTGTTTCCCACCTTAAAACTCTTGTTTACCACATTTGGAGATTTTGAGTCTCCAAAAGGCTTTCTTTTACTTAGTTTAGAACTAAAATGGTCAAAATCTTGCAAAGTTATTAAGGTGTAAAGTTTCGACACAAATATCGTCATAAATAATTAACAAAGGAACCGGCTTCGACAAAAGCAACACCAAACGGTTCCCTACAACATCAGCAAGCCCAATATAACATCAAAACATCAATAAAGTGTCTCAAGTTTTAATAACAAGGTCCTTTAACAACATGATGGTCAGCAGTGCATCCTTAAACTTTAACCAAGGCCTACGGAAAAGCGATTGTGTTTTATGTGCCAGGAAGTTCCTCTAGTTCCTCACACACCTTTTCTGACAGTTCTTTCGCTTTTGCGCAGTGTTTTAAGGCTGCCAAACAACAAAAGTGACGGACCAAAAAAGCGTGTACTCACCAATAGAAGGCCCGTGTCAAAGTGTGACCAAACATTTGCTGATTTTGAAAATTCATAAAAGATTTCAATAACAAGCTAGCAATTTGAAATTTGGCATGATTAGTTATCAATTACAGTGCTACGTTTTTAATGCACTCATAACTTACTAAATGCTGATTATTCATGTGAATTTGATTGCGAGCTATCAACTATACCTACTTTACCCTCTAGCAAAAAAATCCCTCAATTTACTCTGTAAGGTAGATGTTTTGGTATGCATATGATATTTATTCTATTTAAAAAACATTAGCCTTTCTAATTGTTTAATAAAATTATTTTGAATCTCCCCCACCCGAAAAAAAACTGTGTCGTTGAGTTTCCTACGTTCCTTATCCTAGGGTCAAAAAACGCTCTTAAATTAGGAAAAATGAACAATCCGTTTTTGATTTTAGTACATCTCCACTTTTAGACCGGATTCAATCTTTGTTATTTTGTTTCGAATGAAAGGATCTCTTGAGTTACCTCGTGATGTTAATATTTAACTATCAATCTATGTTATGCCTGAAGGGAAGTTGTAAACAAGTTATTACAGACAAATTATAATGTATTTTTTTAAGTCAACATTGTTGTTGATTTCCCTACCCGCTAGAGAAAATTAACCATAAAGGCTATTAAAATGCTCGGGTAACACGGTTTTGGATAATATATGTAATCTATGTTTTATACTCTATACATTATACTAGTATTTATACATCAGAAGGTTGTTGATTTTAAATAAAAAGGCAAGTTGATTTCCCTACGCGTCTCCATTTTGGTAAGTTTTGTTAATTTTTCAAGTGCAATATCTTCGTTGTGTTTACATAAAAATTACACGATTTTTCAGTATATTCTAAAAACATAAAGGCTTAATTACCTGTAAAAAATTTGGTGAATTAAATGAAAATATTGAGGCGCTACAGCCTTTAAAAGTTTGAGACCAACTTTTTAAAGAAAAACCTGTTTTTTGAAAAGTCAAAAGTTTGCAACATAATAAATCTGTGAGACATGGGTTTCAAAAATTGAAACTTATGCCAAATGTTAGTATACTAGAACACTATTAGGTGTTAAAATCAATATTTTCAAATAACATTGATTTAGACTTCTTTTTGAAACCGGTGTTAAAACTCTAAACCTTGTTTGCATAAACTCACCATTTCGATGATATGTCAAACAATATTATTCGCTTTTATGCCAAACATGTGGATCATATTTGGCAGGTCATGATTATTAATCTCAGGAGGTAGTTGGACATCTCATTATATATTTTTGAATTTATGGCGTCTTGAAACATAAAAGTACCCTTTTTTTTGACTATTGTAATTTTACTTTTAATTGCAATAAAATGATCTGCCTTTTTCCCAAAAGTGTTTTATTTAGCGCTTCAAACAGATTTCTTGAGTCTCATGAGAGTACATTTGAATTTTCGATGTTTTTGGCTGTTTTTCAAATTTCGGGATTTGTTGATGATTTTCCTTCCCGTCAGGCAGTTAAGGCGTAAAAACTCAAAAATAATAAAAGGGTAAGCCTGGAAAACAGTATCAACGTGTAAACCGTCATATATTCTACTAATACTGCTATTTCTACGGAATTAAAACCAATAAAACCAACGCTTTATATTAGATCAAGTTGGGCGTTGTTGATTTCCCTACTCGACGAAAACCCTATCGTTAAGGTTCAAACATTTTTCCCTTCAACGCGTTTTAATATTTTTACCCAAATTTGGACAGATAGTGTAACTATCACTCCATTATTTGCTGTTTTTTTTCTAGTCTCACCGTTTTATTCTTTCTAAGTTACAGCTCTTACCCTGAACTCAACCCCCCCAAAAATGAAGTGTTTCAAGAGCTCTGAAACCTAGTTCATATCATAGATGTTAAGGCGTTTTTCACGAAAACATTGAAAATTCGATTTTTCGAGGCGAGGGTAAGAGGTCGACGACCCATGTGTGTGTGGTCAAAAATGCGCATTACCAGGGTACGAAAGAATTTTTCATTTTAGAGTTTTTCCCGCGAATTAGACTTTTCTTGTTGATTTCCCTACTCGAAAATTTTTGAACGCAGAAATTAGAAAACAGAGCAGGAACCAATCAAAAATAACCTAAAAATCATAAAATTCAATCCATTATCTATAAGATATTGAATTTTGACGTTTTGCCAGGGTTTCATAAATTTTTTAGAAATTTTCAAAAAACCCAGGGTAAGGCGTAGGGAAATATATTGTCCGTAAACCTAATTTAAAAATATTCAACAACCACAGCTGCAATATTTATAGGGGGTAATTTCCCTCTCCTGGAGTTAGTATATCTCATTTTGTGTTTCACTCATAATCTAGAGCGTGAAAAGAGACCTATCATAAACCAGTACTGACAAATTTGTTGCTAATTGTTAGTATAAACTAGTATTGATAGCTTTTTATATTTTGTCTTATTGTACAGGGGACAATGAGTCTACCGACAGCCCTGTGAGTGTTAAAGATATTTTCCAGTTTCTTACTGGGAAAACTACGAGGCCAATTTTACCCTTAGAGAAGAACAGTTTTTGGATAACAGTAAAATTCATTCATTGCAGCACTGACCACCAAATTTGTTTCGCAACAGTTTCTAGTTGTGCCCTTTGGGTACAGTTACCGGTGGCTGACATGACCACATACAGTGATTTTGAATTTAACATGGATACTGCAATAGGGACCTTAAGATGCTAGACGCGGCGCCCTTGAAGAACGCGGTCATGTCCGAGAGGGCATGGGTAGTAACCGCCACCTTTGCGCAGGGAAAAGAAACCTTAAGATTTACGTTGTGCAAGCGGTGGCCAAAAGAAGTCATAACAACAGGTTCAGTCAGAGAATCAGGAGGTTTTTCTGTTATGACGTCGTTTAAGAAAACCCGAGAGCTTTTAGGAGGAGCCTATTTGGCCGACATCATTTCTAACGAAGAATTCGTGCTCCTCTATGACTGCAGCTTTTCAGAGAACTTAGAATTACCGTACAAAGAGTACGAAAGATTTGACCTTGAAGAAATGGCAGATTCAGAGTGTCTAGCGGAGTTCCGTGTGAATAAACACGACCTACCGCATTTACCAGAGTGTTTGCAAATACCTGCTGCTTTCGTATGTAACCAGGACTCCGTTTGTGAGGGTATGGAAGCTGTCTATGCTACTTCGAAGGCTTTCATACCCTTGCAGATACTCGGATATGATACCAAGATTTGGCAGACCAGCCCCCGTGTTGAGTATGGTGACCAACAAGGTAGTTGATTTTATCTATGACACCCATGGATGGAGAATCAAGCAATGGAATCAGGACCTTCTCAGTCCAGCACGTCTACAAATTTATGCAGATGCTGTGTACGCAAAAGGTGCAGCCCTTGACAATTGTTTTGGATTTGTGGACGGTACAGTTAGGCCAATCGCACGACCAGATGAAAATCAGAGTCGTCTAAAATAGAGATAAAAGCGTGCATGCCCTCAAATTTCAGTCTGTGGCGCTATCTAATGGTATCATAGCAAATATGTATAGACTTGTAGGTGGGTAGTATATTTTAACCAATAATAACGAATACCTTAAGAGTCTTGTTAAAACTCAAAGCTTTTCACTGTTGTGAATTTCAGAAGGCAAGAAGCATGATGCGAGCATGTTGGGTGATTCTGGACTGCTTCAGGAGCTACAGCGGTATGTACGTTCTCCAGCAGCTCATCCTATCTGCATATATGGGGACCCTGCATACCCCCTAAGGGTACAACTTCAAGCCACTTTGAGAAATGTAGTTCTCACCCCACAGATACGGGCATTTAATTCTTCAATGAGCTCAGTAAGGAGTTGTGTGGTGTGGCTCTTTGGTGATATAGTTATTACTTCAAATTTAATGATTTTAAGAAAAACCTGAAGATTGGGCTAGGTGACATTGGGAAACTTTACATAGTATGTGCTGTGTTAAAAAAATGCTCTTACCTGTTTATATGGTAATTTCACCGCAGAGTTTTTTGTTCTACAACCACCCACACTACAGGAGTATTTTGCATAAAAATGCACTAGGTTATGATGGCAATGTTCACAAAGTAGTTTTGCGAGTTAATTATACAGAAACTACCTCAATGAAAGAACAATTAATGGCCTTTATTGCTGTTACCATACATGTAAATAACAAAGAACACAAAATGGATTTCAATTTCAGAATGCTATCAGGCCTTTTAAATTTAACAAGTTCTCGTAACTTCAAGACGTGACATGATCACATGGATATATATAAGTGTAGAACTAACTCAACTTAGTAGAAACAAGTAATCTGAAGTAAACATTAAAGTATATCTCTGGAATGCTTCCTCGTCAACATTAAACGTCTTTTTCTTCTGCAATTTTTTGCATGAGGCCAATCATCAGACTCATAAGTTGATTGCTCTGTTGTTGCTGCTGTTGTTGATTAGCAAGTGCTAGCTCATAAAGCCTTGTTTGCCGCTCGTACTGCTCCCTTCTCGCTTTCTGATCTTCTTGTTTCATTGCCATATTAATGTTTCCTTTTTCCCCAAAAAACTCTATTGTATCATTTCCACCCTTTCTTGATCTCTTCCTCTTTGGCTCTGACGAACCCTCACCTTCTTTCCGTTTCATCGTTTCACTCAGCTTTTCGCACGCGTTCTTTCGGACCTCCTCTCCCATCGCCCTGTCTTCGTCTGTCTTTTTCTTGTTACTCAGCAATAAGATATCTTCTTCTTCAGCTGCTTCACACTTCTCGTTGATCTCCTCGAGCGCTCGGTCCAGCTCTGTTTCCTCTACTTCCACTCCGCTATCTCTCCGTTCCTTCTGCATTCTTGCACGATACTTGTCCAGTACAAGTTTAGGACGCTCCCTTACCGATTTCTTTGTGACAAGAAACCTCATTGTAGCGTGCGGATTGAGGTTGTCGGCTATTGTTTCCCACACTCTTCCTCTGTCAACTGCCCTCGCGTTGTAACGATACGGTTACAATAACAAAAACCTCCCGAGCAAGAGCAATGTCGTGGTTGTTTGTCCATTCCATTGCCATACTAAAGGAAAATAAAGTAGAATTTCAATCAAACCGTCCGTTGGAGGAATTTTCACTAAAACAATCGTAAAACACGAGTCGATGAAAGATGATGATTTCTATTAAAAATCCACACATTTTTTTTACAAGTAATGCAAAATCATTTTCTAGAGCGGTCCTAACCTACCACAGATTAGTTTAACACGATATAAATCAAGGTGAAATAAGAAATCAAGCAATACTCTGTGTGAGTAAATTTCCCCCAATTTACCTGCTTTTTGGATTCCTTATTGAAGACTTGACGCTCACATTTCCTTCTATAAGCTCGCTAAAATTGAATTATGAAAACAAAATTGAACCAAGCAGTTTATGAATCTATTTCTTTATAATAATGTTTACAAATTTTGTGCAAAACATGTTATTTTAAGGGAAAAAGTCGGAAAATAACTAGCCTTTCTGGCAGGCCGCCAAACTCAACTTCATCGCCACCACAACTGAGTTGGAGGCCGTCAAGTGGCGTGACATTTATGCAAATTAAATTGAAGACCTTGGGAATTTACTTCCGGTTGCCGTTGTCCTAAGCCGCGTCCAGGGTATCTAAAGGTCCCTAATAACACACAAAAGACCTTTCGAAGAGTTTAGATGACCTTTTATTGTCTCCAAGTGTTGGCGAAAGCCATTTTTGACAGAATGTTTGAGTGCTAATTAACCGCGCGGCCATGGCCCGAGCGCGGCTCATGGTTTACCCGTGGTTTATTATTATTTTTTTAAAATTTTTTATTAACCGCGCGGCCATGGCCCGAGCGCGGTTCATAATCTACCCACGGTTTATTATTTTTTTTTTTGTCGGTGACCAGACCCAAACTTCCTCTCGCCCAAATTTTGAGTCACGCAACGTGTGATATTTATTCGTTAAACGCTGCTAAAACATTAATACACGCAAAATTTTACGGATATTGTTTTCTTTGTTGTGAGTAAAATATATCTTCTTTTGGTTTTATCGAGGCGTTGAATTCAAACGGAATAATAAATACGCTAAAAAAGGGCATAACAAGCCGATAATATTTCACCGCGTGGCTTTCCGCACGAAAACGAAAATACAGCTTACTTGTGGATAAATTCAGCCTTAGAAACCAGCAACTGGTCCCAAATTACTTTCTGTATCCTTACAAATGTCCTGACTTCCATCTCCAAAACATTTTGCCTCAATTTTCAGCAACTAAACATTTCGCCGACGGCGACCGCCATTCCGGTGGCTTGCATACTAAATTAGCTAACTTGACAAAATTTTCCCGAGGTGGGGATATGGCCAAAAGAGCTGAAAAACGGCCTGTAATTGGCTAATGATGAGATCATCCCACTGTCCAAATTTGGTGAGAATCGAAAGTAACGCCAATCTTCTGTCACGTTTTTAATCTACGGTCGGGATAGAGTTTAGTGTTCGTATCTTCATGCCCATACATATCGCGAAGAAAGTTCCAAATTAAGACCATTACTTTATGGGAGAAACGGCTACGACTGATGGTGCAATAATAGAGTTTGTGTTGATCAAGTGATGTGATGTCTACAGTGAGAAAAAAATCATCAAGGACTGCTTTAGAATGTGCACTGCATTGCAACTGTAGCGCTACCAAAACAGTTAAATTTTAAAAGCGCGGTTATAAGATCTAACAGATCTTGTTTTTTTTAGTTTTGTCGGTGACCAGACCCAAACTTCCACTCGGCCAAATTTTGAATGACGAAACCTGTGATGTTTACTCGCCAAAAGCTGTTGAAACATTAATACAAGGACAATGTTAGGGATATTGTTATTGGGTTAAATACATTTTCTTTCGGTTTTATCGAAGCGTTTGATTCGAAGGGAAATAATAATAAATACGCTAAAAAGAAGGTATTACGTGAGCCATGGAATGCGCTGACGTTGCAGCTTTCACTTTCACTTTCGCTACGTGACAAATAAAATCGTGTTTACGTTGCAAGTTTATTTCGGCAGAAGCGACGGTCATTAATTTATTTGCAATTTTTCGAGCATTTCTTGTGGTTTTAGGCCAATGAAATAAATTCTTTGGCTGTGTCATTGCAGCAAGTTCGGTGATCAGAAGGAAAATTATATATTTTCAAGCCAAGCAAAGAACATGTTAGATCATGCAAGAATTACGTCATTGGTAGGGAAATAACCACCGTACTAAAAATAGCGGTGAATAACGGAGGTCCTAAATTATGTGACTGGTGTGACTAGTTTTCCAGCCCTGTACTCGTCGAAACACCAATGAAATTTCATCATGACTTTTAAGAAAGAAAGCAATTGTTAATAGTGTTGTTATCGAATCGTTCATATCCTTCATATCGTTCATGCCGATATATATCCCGAAGAAAGTTCCAGATTAAGACCATTACGTCATCGGACATTTCACAACGGCTACGACTGATCGTGCAATAGTACAGTTTGTGTTGATCAAGTGGTGTGATGTCCACAGTAGCAAAAGAATCATCAAGGACTGCTTTGGAATGTGCACTGCGTTGCGACTGTAGTGCTAAGCAAACAGTTAAATTTTAAAAAGCGCAGTTATAAGATCTAACAGATCTCCTTGCTTTTTTTTTTGTCGGTGACCAGACGCAGACCTCCGCTCGGCCAAATTTCGAGTCACGCAACGTGTGATGTTTGTTCGCCTAAAGCTTTTAAAACATTAATACACGGACAATTTTAAGGATATTGTTTTCTTTGCTGTGGGTAAAATACATTTTCCTTTGGTCTTATCGAAGCGTTGGATTCAAAGGGAATAATAAACGCGCTAACGTCAGCCACGGAATGGGCTAACGTTGCAGCTTTTTCTTTCCCTAGGTGACAAATAGGATGGTGTTTACTTTGCAAGTTTATTTCGGCAGAAGCGACGATCATTAATTTATTTGCAGTTTTGCTTGTATTTCTTGTGGTTTTAGGCAAATGAAGTAAATTGTTTGGCTCATCGCGAGAATGCCGCGACACATCCGGGACTTAAATGCAGAGTGCGCGCGAAATTTAATTATTAATTAGGCTGCGGATGGTTAAACAGTAAAGAAAATGACCAGAAAATGGCCGACTACGCATACTTGTTCAGAGTTTACGTGCTTCATAGTTGTGTTTCGTAGTGGTTATCATAGGGCTTTTGTAGATGAGACATTGATGGAATAAAGAAGACATTTTTTGAAATGTTACGAAAAGTGGATTTAGTCGTTTTCTTTTCCTGAATTTGGTCCATTTGAGGGAAAATATTATATGAGGAGATATTTGGGGGAAGAATTTTACTCCTTTAAAGTGCCCTTCTTAACGGTTATCATAGGGCTTTGAATGTATGTCGTTAAAGGAAGCTTTATGCCAAGTTTTAACGGAAAATAATGTTTCGAAGTGGTCGTTCTGCCAACTTTCGAACACTAGTAACGATCTTTCAGCCTTCGTTCGCCTCGGAGACTAGAAAAACAATAGAGCGAAACTCTTTTGAATTACCCGGTAGAATATTAATATATGCCAAGCTCCGCCTCCAAAAACAATAGGACACACGCCGACGCTATAAGGCATTGAAATTGAGAGGTGATAAAATCTATCACTTAACCGGCCATCGTATTTAAAGTAACGCTGTGCACGAGTTGCAATAAACGAATTTTTAGCATGTCATCTGTGCAAGAAATGCAGCGCGTTGATCGGGAGCTCTTTTCGCTTTGACATCTTACTCCAAACAGGATTCTAACAACTGAATACTCGAACCTGGGCCTTTTAAATGTTTTCATCAATTAAAACGGTTCCAATTTTGAATAATTATCTCACACATGCAATGGACAACAATGCTCACTCAGGCGTAAGACGCGCCGCGTGCCTTTGCTTTTTTGTTCGGCTCTGGATTTCAAATAGAAATGTCATTTATTTTCCCCTTCATCTTTCGAATAGATAAAGACCTGTGTTGCCTTTTAAGTCCTCGATCAACGACAGACAACGTAAACCGATCGAGTAAAAGACTACGTCTGATGAACTGCTTTGACCGATCGAGTAAAAGAGGACAACGACAAAGTAGAAGAAACTTTTTTTCGCACCGTTCTTTCCATTTGGCAACGTTTTGGAAGAAGAATTTTTTGTGGGAGAACTTTTGGTTCCCGCGCTCAAACCATTTCGAGTGTGACATGTCGCTGCACACGACTTTGTTGACAAAAGTCTTTGTGAAGAGCGCAGGCCGCCTTGAAATTAGAGCGCTTTTGTTAGCCTATTACACCTTGGAATTTACTTCACACATTAGACCGCTTGATTGACAGCCGCCGATTCATTGACAAGAGCAGTCGGAATTCCGACAGCTAATATTTGTAATTATTATATGACGAAGAGTGTTTTAGTGGGAACTAAACGACTCGTAGATTCCATACGCCACTTTATCCGGGACCCGAGTGGCGTATTTTCCGTATGTCACCTTTGTGACTGTCGTATCGTTCAATGACGTCACGATTCCTACTTTTTGCTTTTGTTGAATTGGTTTCTCCATATAATAAAAAGAACATTACACGTTGGCTCGAAGATATGAATTTTATGGTCTTGCCACGAGAACATAAAATTCATATCTTTTCCCCACCGTGTAATATCCACCATTTATTATTCCACGCATTGAAAAACTGAGCACTGCAAGTATATGTCGCGAAAGACAATAGAATTCTGCGCGATGGTTTAATCCCAGCGAGTTCATAGATCGGAAGGAAAATTAAATATTTGCAAGCCAAGCAAAGAACATGTTAGACTGAACATGCAAGGATTACGTCATTGGTATGGAAATAACCACCGTACTAAAGATAGCCGTGAATAACGTAATTC
>Ga0126338_10001943_pt1 | contig 13850 bp, 11 predicted proteins | sample OrbCmetagenome_2_FD_92529 | JGI IMG/M metagenome (GOLD analysis project Ga0126338, IMG submission 92529) | Coral microbial communities from Petempiche,Puerto Morelos, Mexico - Orbicella C C metagenome | ecosystem: Host-associated > Invertebrates > Cnidaria > Coral | place: Petempiche,Puerto...
AAAATTTAAGAACATTTAAGAACATCCTGAGGCTGATTTTTCACTAAGCATCCGATAAATAAGAACACAATCAGTCTGACCTCTGAAATTGTGTGTTCTTATATGCGGGTGTTTACTGTATTGTAAATTATTTATAACCAAACAATGTATCCCCACATAACAATTATTTATCTTGATGCTGCAGTTTGACAGCCACTTGATAGAAATAAAATTAATATAAATTTATTTATCTAAATATGTCCAATCATTGCATTTCAAATGCTAACAACCAGTTTAATACATTGTACTATATAATTTAGTCCTGGATGTCATCATTATGCAAATTTTCCTTGTTGATGTCAGTAGGAAGTATTTGTAACAAAAATCTTTGATGAATTGTATTTCAGAAAATACGACCTTCGACTGAAATTAAGGTACAGTTCATAACATAAAATACTTCATCCATTCAGTAAATAAGCACAAATATTAGTACACAGTCCCAATTTTTTAAGCATAACAAAAATTATCTTAAAAATAAATAATACGCATTGCAAGCTTCCACTCAGAGTAAAACACGTAATATACAATGACGTCAAAGCTCAAACCAATTTTTTTCTGACAAAAAATAAGGGAATTCATTTTGTTAGTAAGGCTTTGGCTGGGCTTTTTCCAACAAAAGGAAATTATTAAAAAAAAGTCAAAGAACCCAAAAAGCTTATTAAATGATACAGTCATTAATTAAATTAAAACCTGAAAGGTTATTATAAACACCAAACAGTTTAAAGTAGAGAACTAAGATGCAAAGAAATAATGTCATCTGTTAGACCTAACACTATAAGCATAAAGCTCATGCATCTATGCATGGCTGATCAATAGCTAGGATTATTTTTGGACCTTTTTTGCTTCCCACAGGTATGACAAACTTATTTTGGAGGCGAGTATTACGGGAGAGAAAGATGCTTGTTTTCAGAATTTTACAGTGTGAATATAACCACAGTTAACTATTTATGAGTCACACTTTTTACAGCTTTTCATTCTCAGATTATACTCTTCCTCGATGTTAAAAGCAGACACTGCAATAAACATCTGCCCAGCATAATAAGTGGTCATAATCAATACTCTCGACCCAGGCACAGGGAAGCAAAACTTGTTGATAGCAATGATATTGTCTGATAGGTAAAATAAGGCAGCACCGATGCAGGCACTCATTCTTGTCCAGCGGCACAGTCCATTCTCTTCAATCTGGTTTTGAACGCATGTAATGGCCCTCCACATCATTCCAGTGATTACAAAACCATAGATCAAAACGGCAATCACCAGTTTTCCCTTCAGTCCAGGGTAACATATGTAGTATATCAAAAACCCAGGCAACGTACACAGCAGTCCCACAAGCCAATTCTTGGCTTGAAACCCAAAAGCTCGGATGTACAAAATGTGTGCTATGCCAAATGCAGCCATTCCATGGATAAAATATGTGTTTTTCCATACAAGGAAAATATCACCAATGCCTGAGAAGATAAGACCCAGCATAATTCGCCTGCTGTAGTTATGTTCTTTCTCCAGACTTATCCCTTGCAGACTGACGAATCCACAAAGACACAGAATTGGAAGGATTTTGAGGAGAGCTGCAAAGACTGTTGGTTTCTCTGTTTCGGGAAGCCATGCTACAAAGTACACACAGACAGTCTTCAGGAATGGGACAAGCTTAGGCCCAACACTTTTAACCTAATTTGAGAGCAAATATACAATCAGTCAGATTTGAGCTTCATGCAAAAACATTCCAAATTTTCCCAAAGGTGTCAAACCTCTGGCCTTTTGCATATTTGTCAGATTCTTTACCATTGAGGTACTTATGCAAAAAGCTCATTAGGACTATGCCTCTAGACTACATATTGTTGATAATCAAACACCTTGAGATTACCCTACAAGCAGAGTCTCCTTATCTAGCCAGGGATCTGCAAGATTACATAATCATAATAATATTATGGTTATTACTAATATTATTATTTTCATATATCCCTGCTCAATCTCAAAACTTGACTCAACACTGTTCACTGGCCGATATTGTGCTCAAGTTCTGTGATCCTCAACAAATTGGTCAATTTAAAACCCTGCTGGCTCCTTGCCACAGATTCGGTCAAGAGCTGTTCACATGGGTGTGAAATATACGTATAATGACATTGTACGATATCATGCTGACAAACAAACCTATATACAACTTCGACAAGCACAATCGCAGCAGATATTGCAAAATCCATCTTGAAAAAATGTAACCAGATACAAATTTCGTTAAAAGAGAATATTTTGTATGTAACCTTCATCAACCTTGGATTGAGGAAAGAATGTGCTCAACCCCTTGCTCCGCCCCCCAACCAACCCAGCGATATCCGCCCACGCAGTTGACGAAAGCCGGAATATCACGCAGCTGGAAACAAATAACACATCGTAATTCGTGAGGGCTTTAGTTATTGAAATTTCAAATGAAGCAACTTTCGTCTTTCTAACGTCTTCTGTCCTGCTGAATTTCTGTTGAATCTATCCCCATACATGACGAATTTTCAATACCTAAATTACTTAACACAGCGAAATTGAGAAACTTTCACCACCGAATATCAGATGAAATACTTAAAACCGATTTTTCATATACAAAGCGCTAATAAAAGTGCTCATCGAAATCATATTTGTCTTTTGAGATTAAAATGTGTTTTTGTTTTGTTTTCTTTGCTCCCAACCTCGAGGAACACGAGGAACAGATGTGCAAAATTTACTTTAGTTCTCCGTAGAACAAACATCTTTCGGTGGTTTCAAGTTCGTATTATTCCTCTTGATTTCCGTCCATACAAGTCGTATTCGCTAACTAAAGAAAGGGGGTTACATTCGACCGTAAATTAATGGCAGGCAAGTTTTTAATAACGTTTTGATCCACGCAACTTGTTACAGTGTATTTTGTGAAGTACTGACAATCGGGAAACGGCATTAAATTTGCCAAAACCACGACGTAAATATTGTTGTCATTATTAGAATCTAATTAGCTGGAGTAAGCGAAGCTTTTTATCTACTTTTCCTTACGAAGTGAATCGTACGGAAAGTGGCAAAAGGAGTTCGTCACAAAAGAAAGATTGTAAACACGGCCCAATGCAACACGACCGAGGAAGAAAGCAAACAACCTTTGTGGCGTAATGGCGCGAAGCTACAGCATTTAAAAAAGCATCAAAATGACTCCTTTGTTCAGATTGTACTTACCACTTCAGCTCTGTCTAATCTGTATTGTAAAACAAACGAATCTGCTCGAACAGAGCAGTTTCTCTCGTTCTTTATCATGGTTCCGTTCGTACACTCGTTGGTTTTCCACCTGTAAACACGACAAACTGAAGCGATCGTGACACTCGTGACGTTTTTATCACACGAACACAGGACACGTGACAAGTATTCTGACGTCACCTAATCGCTAAAGCGAACAGGTAAGTGGGAACAATGTTCATTTTCCGTGAATCTGCCCACAAAGTTTTAAAATCAATATAATTAATCACTTACGTATGAATGGTGAGGGAAATAGTTTTTGTTACTGAGAGATCACATGATCATGTCATGACTATCTTATGACAAACTGAGCTGATCTTCTTTGAAACATTTTACGGTCTTTTATCGCTTTAGTCTGGTCAAGTGCCGATGTTATATCTTCCTGAGACAAAAAGTCGATAAAATCGCGTTACGTAATTGTTTAATTTTCCATGTCACGTAGCTGAAAATATTGTGAAATTAAAATCAGTCTAAATTTATTCGTGTTTGAATTTTCTGTGGGGACCTTTGTTGACCCCAAGTTTCAGAAATCATGCAACCTTGACGAGGTTGTTCAAGGTCTTCAAGCCCGAGATGTGCATCAGTTTCAATATATACTGGGCCGGGTTGTTTGATAACGCTAACCCAGGTTTAAAAGTTAACCGAAGTATTAATTTTTCTTGCATAAAAATGTTTTTTACTGCTCACGTTTTGTGTAGTTTGAGCTTAGTCAAGCTCAAAACTGAAGGACAAACATAAACAGAAAACCTCACCGAAAAGTTACAAAACTCAAATCAAAATTCTCGCTAACCCAGGGTTAGCTTAATCGGGCTTTGAACAACCCGGCCCTGGATGTTAACTGCTTGCTGGCGGGAGAGAAATAGAACACTCATACCCTCACGGTTATCATGGATATCTACACATTCTTATGAATGGTAAAAAGTTGCTAAGCACAAAATGTAAATTGTGGTGTTTGTAAAGAGTTGGTAAAGTTTTTCTTTTTTTTTTCGTCAAATTAGTTACAAACGTTGTCATAAGTTGAGGAAAAAGAAAATTGACTCCAAATATGTTTTGGAGGTACTGCTGGCAGAGGGTGAAAGTCAAAACTTAAAGGTGGCTCTGAACTTCGCAAAAAGAAACAGATCACATGTACTAAGGGTATCCAAGGTCGAGCGTTGATCGATGCTCTCGATCGACCCTTGATCGACACTCAGTTGTCATGTTGATCGACACTTGATCAACATCTCAATCGGTACTCAGTTGACACTAGACTAACATTCAATTGACAGTCAGTCGGTAGTTGGCCGAGAGTCGACTGACTCATGTGTATCAATCAACACTCATTGGCATGTCTGTGAAAATTAGTCCACTCCCAAGTGACTGCCAACTGAGATGTCAATTGAGTGTTGATGGAGTATCAATCGAGGTGTTGATCGAGAGTTGATCAAGATATTGATTGAGAGTTGATTGAGGATATCAATTGACACTTGACTGCAGATTCCTTTAGTACATGTGATCCAAAAAAACAGACAGGTTTCTTAAAATGTTATCATGACGACTACTTTTGAGAACCCTTTCAATGCATTATCCCCTTTAATACAACCACACCTTTTTTGCACAGAGGTTGTCTCATTAACATCCAAGGTACACATAAAAATCTATTTTACAGATATTTATCTTTTGTTGAAAACAAATTTCATACATCAGGAATTACTTTTTTTTAATAAGGTAAATGACATTACATGTATCTTAATTTAAGTAAAATTGATATGTAATTTTTTGGTTATCTGAAGATTTACTTTCATTAATGAAACTGGCTCAGCTAAAGCAATACTTAGGATGGATTTTAGAAACAAAGTAAATCTTCAAATTTCTAAAATTTTCCTCAAAATTGTCATGAGGACAGCAAGAAAATGACAGGAGAATCATGCTTTTACCGACAAATTATTACATGCATTACTCATTAAAATATATATAACAGTTTAAAAGGTTAAAAAAGAACTATTTTGCACTTTTAACACTTTTAAACTTCTTATACATACTAGGCACACTGAAAATTTTCAGCTGATTGTTATGATGAGGGTCAAGTAGACAAGATGTATGAAAACATTTTGTGCATGCTACAAGGACACTTAATAATCTTGGCATACATCTGCCTGCTGTGAGCTTGTGGATAGTCTGCAATTGAGATTTGCTTACCAGACTGTCAGAATAAACCTGATCATTATCAAAATGGTATAAAATGTTTCTTTAAAAAATTGAAACCACTATGAACGATAATTAAATAATTTTAAGGATTCCTAAAATAATTGGCAACTGATTCGAGTAAATATAAAATTTTGTACAACCTCAGTGAGGGTGCTTTGACATAAAAACGACAAGGAGACAGGACTTTTTTGATAAAATTTTTCTGTGGCGTGGGTTGGGCCATAATCAATGTTTTTGTTTTTTTTTCCTTCTAGGTAAAATGTGTATTCTTTCCTATCTCTTTTACTTTTTCATTCACTGATTCACCTCACCTCCCTCCCCCACCCACCCTTCTCTGGCAGCAACCAGTTACTGTCTAACTTATTGAGGCTGCAATATCAAACGAAGTTATTTCTTGGCTTTTTGTATTTCACCCTGGTTGACTGTGAACGAAGACAAGGCAATTCCCAATTGTGCACCGTAGTATGTTACCATGACAATGGCCCGGGCAAAAGGGATTGGTAAGTAGAACTTGTTTAAGCCAAGAATCAGATCTGAAATACCAAACGAAACAGCACCTATACAGGAACAAAGTTTGGTCCATTGCCAGGCTTTGCCACGTAAAGAAACCTGCAGACCTGTAATGGCTCTCCAAATCATGATCGTAATCATAAGCATGTACCCTCCAATGGCTCCTATTAGGAAACCTTCCAAGTTTGGCAGGTATAAGCAATATGTCTGCACACTTGGGACCAGGAGAGCCAAAAATACCATTACGTTTATTGGTTCAAAGCCAAATGCTGTAGCATACAACAGATGAGCCACACCAAATGAAACAACACCAAAGTGAAAGTGGCTGTGTTCCCACACAATAAATATATCACCAAACAGAGAGAAGATAAGGCCTAGGAGAATGCGTCGATTGTAGTCATGGTTGGCCGACAGGCTCACTCCTTGCATGATAACAAAACCACAGAGGCATAAGATGGGTAGAATCTTGATCACAGCTGCAAGTATTGTAGGATTCTCTGCTTCTGGAAGCCACAGTATGAAGTAGATACAGAATGTCTTGAAGAATGGGATAAGCTTAGGAACAGCCTGTTTGAACTGTCGACAAAAGAGAAAAAGTCAAAATCAAAATTCCCCTTACTGTTGTGTAATAAATGTAAGAAACCCTGAGGTCATCAAGTTCTCATTCATAGTTAAACAATTCCTCATGAAGTATACAACTGGCTTGGGGGTGGGGGGGGGGGGGCAATCTGGCAGTAATCAGGACAGGAAGTTTACAGGTGGCTAGGTGTAAAGAGAGAGGATGGGAAGTGTAATTTCACAAAGTGAAAGGAACTAAGTAAAACTTTTTTCAGCTTTCCAAAGTGATGGTAGGGATTTAAAGAAGAAAAAACAGCTGGGATTGTATGCTACAGGAAGCATGAGAGTTTAGACCCCCTGTACTGATATCTATACCCTTCCTCTCTCTAAAAACCAACAGAAACACAACTCTCCAATTCAAACTGGGTATGAAAATCTAAGGTAGGGCAATTTTAACCTTGCTAAAGGATATTGAATGAAAGTTATTCAATCTCTGACTCAAATGACCCTTGAAAGACCAGACTACAAATCTGGTGATATTGCCGCTAAATTCTTTCAAAATAAATCTTGCAAACGATTTCTACGAGAAATGAAAATATTTGCATGTCTTCTGGAAGGTTTACAGAATTTTTTTGAAATCGTGACTGCATGCTATAACAATATATAACAAATAAGTTTATCTCAGGTGCACTTTGAAGACAATTTCATTTAACATTACTTACCACATCGACTGGCTTAAGTTCGCAGTTGGTGGAAGGTAATCTGGTATAGTTTCTCGTAGAACCTTGTGGCTCCACCATAATTTAAAGTTCCTAGTGATTTCAAAAGGTCTAAACTCTTAAAAAACCAAAAAACAATCGGGTCTGGCTGCACAGCCATATGATGAGCCTGCGCTGTTTGGTCAGTTGAACAACAACCGAATCAAAGATGGCGGACGATAGCGCAGAAGTAGATGGACGTTTTGAAATAACTCTTTCAGATGCAGAGGAGAGAATGGGGACCGAAGGTTAGCTTTAACTATTAAATTTATTATTATTTTTCAATTTTGACGAGCATTGGTTCGAAGTATAAGACGAGTTTTGCAATACGCCTCATGTTAAAAACAATAATGGGGTTTCCACGTGAGTTGAGCTTATTCTGAAATCATGTTTAGGTCTATCAAAGTTTTGTTTAAGAAGTTAAGATCTTAGAATTTCACTGGTTCTAGGAACCTTAGTTGGTTCTTTCTTAGAAACTGGATTCAGTTGATGAAAACTGTTTATCTGGTTATGGGTAAGCGGGGGTAAGTAAAGTAAAAAGTGTTTTCCCTAACTAGCTACATAAGCTTAGATAAGTTGACCAAACCGCTATTAAAACTCAGAACAATGTACACTGTGAATGCTCTTGATTTATGTAATCTAATCTGTATCAGTAAGAAAATAAATTCTATTCTTCCCCAACATTATTGTCAACCAAGCTTATGATCTTGAACATTTAGCATAAAGTGCCAAATTTCAGTAAAAACGAACTTAAAACTGGTCAGTTGTTCAGAAAAAGGTGTGCACATGTTTTGATATTTCACAGTCTACCACTAGACCATTGCATAACTAGATTGTATTGCAACTGAAAAAAATTAAACTCCTCAACAAAGGTGACAATGAAGAAGCCAATCAAGGATGGGCTGATGCTATGGCCAGAATTCTTCAAAAGGAACTTCCAGAGAATAAGGTATCAGAATTCAACGAGTTAACTTGCCTGAGACTTCATGTAATTATAAAGCATTTTTTGGAAGGACTAGCACTGCTAAGGAGATTGTTCCAGTATAATCATTTAAAAAAAGGGGAAAATATACAATGAGAGTGTCTTGCTTGTTTTGACATTTGTTATTAGCTAAAGGTTACTCCAAACCTTTGCGGGCTACTTTTGCCAAGTTTTCTTTTTTTCAACTAAATTAAGGTTCATTATTCAAGGTAACATTTTCCAAAAAAATGAAAATGAAATATTAAAACATGCACAAGTTACTAGGGAAAAAAAGACTTTTTAATAAAAGTAAATTACCATCAAGGTGTCATAATCCCCAAAAGACATGGACTCCTCAGCAACCTTTTCAGGGCAAACAGCTTAATCCAGTGATCCTATATCAAATACTTTCAGTAGAGACTTTAAGAAACACTACGGTGAGGCGCCACTATGGCTACTTTGGCTGTGGGGGACTAGGCTGACAAGGGTGTTTTACCCGTCAAACTCAAATGATAAAGATTTTGCTGTGCGGCAACGGTACGTACAGTCTCTACATGTCTTTACAAAAATGACTACTTTCAAGGAAACCAGAGATTATTCTACTTTCATACGAAATAAGCTTGATTAATGACAATGATTTCCTTCTCCTATATCCGTCTTACATCACCCAGAACTCAGATTTGCCTTTTAGAACTTGATAGAACTGCCTGTAATTCCAATCACAAAACAAAATATAAACTCTGATATAAAAAAGCTCGATTTCAACATGGACATGTTGTTCGTACAACGATTACGTGATAAGCCTGAAAATACAAAACTTTCGATTATAGTGAAATACATTTTGAACAGTAATAAACAATTATAGCTCAAATTAGAACATGCGAAGCTTTCTTATTTACAGCTGTTCGGCCCCATACTAACATGACTGAATTGATCATCTCGCGGTAGGTGTTAAAATCGTTCAAATTTTCTGTACAAATGACAAAGAAACAATGATCTTAGAAGTGATTTTATGATTGAGAACTTTATCTTCAAACTAGGCTGTTCAAACAGTGAAAAAAGCGTTAAAATGAGAAGTAAACAGCAGGCTTATACTCACGTAGTGAAGAGTATGTGAAACCAGACACTTTCCCGTAGTAGAAAGCAAGGCTATGGCGGGAAAGCCATACTGGTACGTGCGTCATGACGTCACCAGAAGTGATCTTCACTATCTGCTGCCATACTACAGCCTAGCCGTACCATATCTTAAAGTCCCCAATTTTAGATTTCATGTCTGTCAAGAGTGCCTCATTGTAAACATGCTTTGCCCATTGCTCCGCAGTTTCTTTTGTTTTGTTGCACATCGCTTTCCTTCTGTTTTTCAAAAAGGTCTTTCAAAAACAGTGAGCTGACTTCATTTTTTTATTTTCATGGTTATAGCCTCCTGTGTTAGTGAAGTACAAGAAGATTGAAAAGAGAAGAACTGAGAGGAAGGAGGAAATCACTTCAAAGAGGGTAAAAACTGCCAAAATTTGACATTCTGTCAGGTGTATTTTTTGTTACAAGTAAATGAGGTTTTCTTTTGCTTTTCTTCATAAGCTGAAAAGCCAAGAACGTCATGCTATGCTTGAAAAGGACCACATCAAACCTGATGGTTCAACGATGGATTATGAAAAGAATTTAGTAAAAATAGCAACAAGAGGAGGTAACAGTCTATAATAATAATTAAGCCACTCATTACCGATTAAACAATTAGATTATGTGCTCAGGATTTCTATGAGGTGACAGTTGATGAGACTGAAGACCGAATTAACTATCTCTTCATACAAATAGAGAGCTATTAAACAATCTAATTTTTTATTAGGGTGCTTGAAATATTTTGAGGTTTTTAAGCCACACTGTGGTCAATTCCTTTCTTGAGTGTTTTTGGGGAAATACAATTGAATTATCAGAAAATACTTTTTAATCTTTCTCAAATCTTCGAAGAAATGAGAAAACATTACTGGCCACTATGTAAACCTCCAACTACTGCACTCTAATGGCTGATAATGTACCAGTAGTCCAGCCAATCAGATTGCAGCAGTAAACTAATGCAAATGCTGTATTCTGATTGGCTGAGCCATTGCACACTATCAGCTATAAATGTGCAGTGGCTTGCTGTGGTAGACAAAATTGCAATGTTTCTTTGTTTCTCAGAAGTTTGAAAAACATTAAGAAACAAAGAGATAATCAAATTCCTGAGAAGACTAAAAGGAGCACTTAGGTTTCTTGAATTAACAATGCTCAAAATTGTTAAAGAAACTGATAAGGATGCATGCATACACAACTGCAAATGTCAGATTGACAATTCAGTCCACGTGAATTCTCTTAAGCTTAAATCTTAATACTAAGATTAAGACCACAAATAATTGGAATTGTTATTTGAAGGAAATTTCATTCAATTTCATCTACTATTAGATTATTCGCTCTTAATTTCCATTCAGAGGGTGGTTGATTCAGCCTTTGGCCTTCGGCCTCATCAACTATCACCTCAGAGATCTGGATCTCATAATCTAATTGTTAAATATGTTCTGTACCGCCAAAGAGACAAATAAATAATCACTTTATTTAAGTGTCGATGTATTTAGCACTAATGTGCTAGTTGGGGACACTGTAAATAAGTAAACAAATATTTCAAATATAACATAAACTATTAAGAATCCCAACTGGTGGGAGGCTGACCAGTTGGCTATTTACACCACGCGGCCGAGGAGTTGAACTCGGGGCTACCAAGAACAAATCCGGATAGCGGTAGGGCGGAGGATTTGAACCAGGGACCTCCAGATTTCAAATCCAGCGCCCTAAACCACTTGGCCATGCCGCCTCCCTTAGACAACAAATTTTAAACTTCTGTGTTAGCTGCTGCTCTGCTAACAAGTGGCCTGCTTCTTCAATTTCAGTTGTAAAACTGTTCAATGCAGTCAGCAAACACCAGAAAGAGATGGAAAGTAAGCTTAGGTCTGCTCCTACTGAAGCCAAAAAATCAAAAGGTGAGAGATTACAAGTTAAAGAAAATGTCTTAATTTTGTTTAGTAATGAGTCTGGAAAATGATCCCACGTGGGTCTCCCAAGGTAAAGGTGTGGAGATACTAGCCTGAAAATATGTATTGAACCCTTGTAATTCCATTTTCTGGGCAAGCCAAAACTTTTTTTGGCTCTTTGTCTATGGAGTGCCATTCTAAAACGAACAAAACAAGAGGCAGACCCAATATTTGAACTGTGTTGACTAAAATGATGATAAGCACTTTCTTATTGAGTCAATGTTTTCATCTGTGAAGGAATTTTAAAGATTTCCTTCCTGATTAATCTTAACCATCAAAGCAGTATGACAGGGTTTTTTCAATTATTTTTTCTTTGCACGCATTCTTATAAGGGACCCTGATCAGTGTAAATATTTAGGTTCCATTCTGACCATCTTACAGTGTAATTGATACCAAAATCTGTAATTCCTACCCCTAAAAAAGAAAGGCGTTGAGCATTCCCACACTTTCCATTTTGGGCTCCCTCCCCTGGAGCGCGCATGAGCTGTGCCTGTAGGTAGGATTTACTGAGCCCACGGTTTTTGCAAGTGCGGGCATTCCTAAGCAGCATAAAGTAATGGCACACTGGCAGGATGACGCTGGGATTTCCGGTGTGACTACTTGTGCTATGTTTTGATGGGTTAATTTCTCATAATAAATCTTTCAATTTAAAAAGAAATAGGAAACCATTCGCTGTCCGTGTTTCACACTGTCTGAAAATGGGTATAAGGCTTTTGTGCAGAGGTGCCGTTGTACTACTCAAAGCCACGCAATAAGGGAAGTTATTCATAGCTAACTCGTATTTCACCCTGCATGTCTTTCCTGCTCTAGTCAATTCCTTGCATGGTCAAGGCTTCATTGAAATTGATGTTTCTTGAATTTTGTTTCCTTTAGTTGTGGAATCAATGTCGAAGTCTGCTTTTCTTGACATGCTGAAAAGTAGTTCAGATAAAGCACGGACTCGGGAAGTGAACGAGAAACAGAAAGAGAAGGTAACTAAGCTTAATGTAAACTTATCTTCCCAGGTAGAGCTGTACGAGCGAGTGTAGAAGCTCATCTCTATTGCTGACAATCCTATTCACACAATGAACACAGCGTCGATGTTGCAAGTTGAATAAAACCTATCATGTACGGCTGTGTTTATGTTGCGGGTTCAAAACCTTTATACAGTGCAAAAAGATAGTATTTGGAACCACTGAATCTTGCAACACTTCTTAACCTCTCTTGTGATGCTGTTGCACACAAGTTTGGTGTACAAACCGGATGTCCCTCTTTGCCTAGCTCACTCTTTGCTCGGTCATTTTTGTCCGCGCTCGATAGACACGAAAAATTCCATTCTGATGAAGCGGCTCTACAGAGATCAGTGCAGTATTTGTGATTGGTTGCTATTTTCGCGCGACAATTTTATCATCGCGCAACAACCAATCAGAGACACTTTGTAGAGCTACGTCATCAGCGCAAATTTGTCAGGACCCAGTTGTTAGAAGGTTCGATAACGCTATCTACCGGATAAGTCACTATCAAGTGGATAAGAGTCGACAAAGCAGGCTACACTATCCACTGGATAGTGATTTATCCCATGGATAGCAATAACCATCTTGTGAAGAACCTTTTGGACCAATTTTTAGAGACAAAGGAAAGCTCCGGGGTTTTTTCACTCCATTATACCAATTTCGTTGTTTCTTTCGTTTGGTTGTCAGACTAACGACAGCACCACAACAGACAATTCATCGTCATGGAATATTTTACGGGATGATTTCATGATGGGCGCGAAGATGAAAGACTGGAATCGAGAGGAACAACAAACCAAAAGGAAAGATAAGAAAGTGACGAACATTACTGATTATGAACTGGAAACCAGTCATGCAGACTTTTTTGATGAATCTGACGAAGGAGACAATGAAGAGTCAGATTCGAATTCAGATGAAGGCTAGCTCAGGTCATGTTGTTTTATTGCAATTCTGTCGCGCTATTTTGAAGCAAGTATGTCACGTAGATGACGGTATTTTTGACGCGTTACTGTCATGCTATGTGTCAGGGTTTGATGCTATTCTGTCACGGTTAACGGTGTTAGTTTGAGGCGATTCTGACCTGATTTTGGTCCTTTCTCCGAGAACCTGTGTGGTGTAGATTCCGGTGTAGCGATACACGACGGTATTTGTGGTCACTGTATGGAAATATAGCTTATCTTAATAACATGACACTGTGTTCCCGCAGATTGGTCAAAATATTATTTGCGTCCTGTGAACCAATACAGGTGTACTTCATGTATGCGACGAAAATTACTCCTACCTTGTTTTTCTGTGACACAGCCTAAAGAACATTGAAGCGTATGATTTCGGAGTTCCCCTCCCCCCAAGAGTAGTCTAAGAGTTCTTCATGACTCATCGTTCCTTGATTACCCGTACCCTATCGTACATCACTTATTTCGTGGGGTGGGGGGGGGGGGGGGGCAGAAAACCCTCCCCCCCTAAAGGGGGAAACCTGATTTAAGGGGTTTTTGAAAAAAACCTTTTTTTTAAAGGCCCCAAAAATCCGTTTTTTGGGGGGCCCCCCCCG
>Ga0126338_10001944_pt1 | contig 13850 bp, 13 predicted proteins | sample OrbCmetagenome_2_FD_92529 | JGI IMG/M metagenome (GOLD analysis project Ga0126338, IMG submission 92529) | Coral microbial communities from Petempiche,Puerto Morelos, Mexico - Orbicella C C metagenome | ecosystem: Host-associated > Invertebrates > Cnidaria > Coral | place: Petempiche,Puerto...
AATTCTGAACAATTCGTGAATAGAAAGCTTAAGATATTAGACAAAGGAGCGCATTGACCAAATTTGAGTTATGTAGCTGTGCTAGAAAGAGCTAGTGGCGTTGAACATGTTACATAGATGACTGTATTTTTTCCGCCAAAGGGCGCGAACCCCTAAAGTGCTACTATGACAAAATTCGCATTATACCTATCTAAGCCATCTTTAAACATAAACAAGTAGTCTGTTCTAGAAAAAAAACACAGTTGATTTTTCTCAATGCCTTGTCATTCCAGGGATATTCAAGTTTTTTAAATATGAAAATTAACCAAGTAATGACGTCATAAACTCAACATATTGTTGGTCAAATATGATGAAAGGTAACTCCGCTAATTTGTATCAGAAATGTTTGATTCTTTCCAGTAAGTTTCTGCTAGATGAGCACCACAATATGAGCTTAACGGTTTTGTTACCATGACAATATGCTGTGTCCCAGACCTTCCTGATATTAAAGGCTTTTCTGACCATCCTCGGCATTCCATTTTGATATTTGCCAATTTTGCATCATCTGCATGATGTAGCAAACATGTAAATGTTAGGTCGAGTTCGTGTCCTTGTTAAATGTTTTTCGAACTTAAAATCACTTAATCAGGTTGGAGGGGACTGGAAAATATTGAGTTGCCATGGGAACAAAATTTGTTATAGCCGTAGGGGTGTTACCTGTTGAACTATTAGCCTACCAAGTTTCAATGGTTTCTGCTACCTTTGCTCCTTTGCATTACAATAAAATCTAGCATGTATGTGAGGCAATTTCGGGCTATTGTGTAGTTTTAGCCCGAAATTATCTCGCATCCACGATGGATTACATTGTAATGCAAATGAGAAAAATCAACCGTGAAAAGGGCTGTTAAAAATTATTTTGTAAGTATTAAAATTAGCCCAACTAACCTCCTTTTTGAGTTGATAATAGGCGACTTGCATGATGGCGTCATTTGACTTCAACTACCAGAATCCTTATGTTGATTAGGGTAATTGTTATTTAAACCCCACTGGGAATTCAAAATTTAAAAAATAAAAAAGCAACGAAGGAAATTCTGGTTGTTGTAGTCAACGCCAACGCGCAAATCTGCTATTAAAAAGAATTTGTAACCTCAAACGAGGTTAGTTGGGCTAATTTAAATGCATACAAAAGAATCTGAACTTCGCAGCCACCTATGAATAGGGTCTATACTTGATGTAATATTGGGTTGCGTGTATGACATCATCAGTCCTCTCTTTTGCGTATTTAACATATTTTTCAAACCTAAATATCTCTGGAATCAATGCAGATATTTATTGGTCGGGCGAAAACCGAAAACAGGTTTACCCTCGTATTTCCTGTAAAAGCTCAGTCACGTGCAATGTGCAATACCGCAGACACGTAATAAAGGTTCAACCTTCTTTCTACGATGTCGAATTCGAAAGGAAAAGATATGTCGGATATCAATGAATTATCAATGAACAGACGACAAAAGAACATTTACGGAAGTTTTTGGTGCTGATAAAGACAAGGTGCGTCGTGATCAAACTCTAGGAGACGACAACAAAGATGCCATGTTGGACTGCAAAAGTGGTTTTCATCAGAGTGAAGATAAACGCACTTAATTGTCATTTTTATGTGAACCCTTTCATGATTATTACATTTACTATGTTTTTGCTCAAACAGAGTTCATTGTAAGCTGTTATTTTGCTAATAATGCCATTAGTTTTGTCGCTTTTGTGTGTACATTACATTCGCGCGTTGTGTGCAGGAATGTTTGTTTGGTATCAGATAACGTGGTGTCACGTGAATATGAGGTGTTGGGCAAAGCAACGCTATGTATACAACAAAAGAGTGATGAATCAGCGTTGTGTGTGCAACAAAATGATGTTGAAAAGGAAATATCAGGTCTCGTTATGCGATGTTTGTTATATTAACAATAGTCAAGGTGATATTATGTACTTTGGTGAAAATTCTGGTAACCAATGGTCAACAACGTGCTGCTACGAGTTTGAGTGCTTTGAGTTAAAATAAGATAAATGGAATAAATCGCTGTAATGACCTGGTACAAATTAAAGAGATGGATAATAAAGAAATAATAATAATCTTTACCCTGAGCAGAGTTTACAACACAAAGGTTAGTGGGACCGAGAAGAACACAACTGCTCTTGTAAACAATGCTGTTCTGTAGGGGTTTATGTTATGTGTTACTCAGTGGCAAAGTCCTGTATAATTATAAATTACCAAACGTGTACATATCACACGTGCTATTTTTAGAACCGCTGCGATCAACAACTTGTAATTGTAGCAGCACGTCTAGCTACAGCTCGACTTACGATCTTAGATCGTCTTGTTCTTTGACAAATTCAGATCCACACATGAAGTCTGTAAAAAGGTTTTTCCATTTTTATGCACTCTTAAAATCTACAGGCAAACTTTACAGATCTATAAATGATGTAACAAAGAAGTGAGGGGAATATTGACTGCAGGTTTGCCTGCACTGGCCGTTATTGCTTGGGGTCAAGTGGGGTGATGTGTGTTTCAACAAGAGACGGGTGGGAGGGGTTGTAACCGTTTCTTTCTAAAACGTTTGCGATGGGTTTTGAAATCCTGCAATCATTCTACATTAGTTCCGAAGTATCTTGACACAATTCGTTGCTGAACACAAAGTACACGGAATGGCACGATTTCTACTTTTAAAGTTACAGCTGCAAGACGAAATATGTACAGTGGCAGCGTAGAGCCAAACTCTGCTTTTCGTAGACATCCTTGAACCTTTACAAACATGAATACCATCAGGGGAAATGGATTGCGTCACCCGAATTCTGGTTGTCACGCAAAAACGTACACATCGGAAACTCGACGGAAATCGTCGGGTCCCTGATACTAAACATCGCTTAGGTCATTTGTCAAGCCTAAGCTCTAATCCTCAGCATCACTGTCTCCGCTGTCCTCGTCTCCACTGACAGCCTCTCCCACGTTAATCTTGAACGGATATTCCTGATCGCATCCCATGTACGTGTCGCACATAAAGAACAGCGTGTACGAGTAGTTCCCAGGCGAGCTTGGAGCTACAAAGTCCAGCTTCACTTTGGCCTTCTGTTGGAGCGTTAAACGCTTGATGGAAATCAACCTGAACGGTAAAAAACAATCGTCTTTGGTTATTTTGATGAAGTTTATTAACAAACTGCGTTTCACTAGAATGATTAATATGCAACACGTTTTAACATATCAATATTGGTTTCCCAATTGTGTAAACCATTCAAACCCACAATAACGCATAAAATTTTGGCCTGACTTCTGACTTCAAAATTTTGACTTAAGACTTTACATTCGTTCGCAGACTCATTTCGGCAAAAAAAGCCTAATAAATTACCTCATCGTATGTCAAAGCCTAACAAATTATTTCATCTACCTCAAAGGTGTATATAAATGTATTTGTTGCAAGGGCACCTTTGAGTAATGAGGAATCTTATGAAGCATAAAAGGTTTGCAAAAAAACGAACGTACAACAACATTTGGGCAAAAGAGGATCAAGAAATCTTACCCATTGTTTTTCGTGTCGCCAACAACTAGCCACCAGCCCTCCTCCCGCTTCTGAGGAAAGAACGGTGCAATGACCGGGCCAGGTTGCTCATCTTCTCGGTCAAGGTCCACAATAACATTCACAGGAGCGCCCCTGAAAATATTGAACCACACAAATCAAGCTACAATCCTTGTTGCAAATAACACGTAAACAAATCACCTGCTGTTAACTTACGCTGTGATGTTGTCCTTGTCATGAACCTCAAATGACAATTCTATGTTGGGATAACGATTACAAAACCTGGCCACATCCTGCAACCAAACAGGTTCATACACACAAGAAGTTAATGTCTGAATTGCATGACAGACAGACAGACAGACAGTCAGTCAGACAGACACAGCCCGACACCCAGTTAAAAAGTCAGACACACAGTCAGACAGACAGACACTGTCTAAGCTCTTGACTGCTATAAAGTAGCAGACTGGTACTAGTTGTACGTGTAAATACTAATATTACACTCTCTAACCTGCATCTGACTGTCATCCAGCCTCAGTAGTTTGTTTCTTTCCTCATCTTCCAAGTCCATGATGTCAAACACAGACTCCACTCCCTGTAATAACGATAAAACAGCTTTGGTAAGACTGCTGTTACTCCTCATTTGTGAATGAAACACCACTATCATTGTGAGATCAATACACATGAAAGCTATTGAGCATCATGAGGTACTGTCTTTTGTGCTGTATACGATGATTCTAACTTTCAAGTTCAAGGATGAAATTCTAGTATGTGACCATACATACCTTGTCCACGCATCGTTTGATAATTTCTGGGTTGAAATGAGGAATCTGTTTCAGATAGGAATCTTTGCTCCACATGGCCTGTGTGACCTAAATAAAGACAAAAAGTATTCCCCTGTTCCTAAGGATTGGACACAAATTTTTAATGCCAGTTACATAAGGTAATCCCAAATTGACGTAAGGGGCAAATCACCAATACCGAATACCCCTGTCTTCCAATAAAAAAAAAAAACATGATCCAATTCCGAACTAAATCACTGCTTGGTTGAATAGGTGAAAATTAAACTCCAACGTGTTTGTAAGAACATTTAGTATTGCCTTAGCTTGTCCTTCAATAACTCTCCACGGACTGTTCGATCCTAAATCGCTTGATATACACATGCAGATGTCTGAAAATGTTTCATTATCCAGGGAAATTGTTCTTACCATTTGGGCGAGCTCCATAGCGGCCAGTGCAGGAGAAAGCCATCCATTGCTACTCAACACATCCACACAGGCTTGGACAAGACGCATGGCCTGATGACAAACATCAACAACAATCAACGATATGAGGCAACAGTGTCTCAAGACGTTTCTAACTTAGAAACAGTACGACTTTTAGTTGTAAAGCAATCAAATCTAAAATAAAATAAACACAAATCGGAGATTAAGATTTCTCGTCCATGCACTCTGCCTACGATTATGTTGTCGTTTGTTCGTTCGTTCGTCTCCTCGTTCGTCGCTCGTTTGCTCGTTAAAGTTCGTTCGCTCGTTTCGCTCGCTTGCTAATTCCTGCTCGCTCGCTCGTTCGCTTGTTAGTTCGTTCGTTGATCTGTTTACTCATTCCGTGGTTCAGTAGCTCGTTCGTTCATTCGTTCGCTCGCTTCGAGTTCGTTCGCTCCTTTAACTCCAGTCAAGCCATCACTAACCTTGCCCAGAATAGTCTCTGTGTCCGACTGCATCTCGGCCGACAGCTGCATCCGGGACATGTGCGCTTGGATAAGCAGGTTGGTCTTGACATGTGGATCGTTATATTTAGGATTCGTCACTTTATGTGGCACACGGTTCATAAGCTACGCAATAAAATGAAACAAAACTGTTACTAATATCAACTCTGTTGAACGTGACTTAAAGCAGCTACGAACATCTCCAGGTCACACAAATCTCACAAACGCTTTTACTCTCACAGTTAAAACAGAATTCTCTTGCAGTGTTCATTTATTCTTCTTGGGTACTACAGAAACCAGTAGACTAGAGTTTCTGCATTACGTCACTACAATAGTGCTTCTCCCCCTTGAAGGATTATTTATCCATCACGGAATTCCCCCTACCGCAACACCCCCCCGCCCAAATTAAATGTCAGAGAAAAGAGTATTGTCCAAGAACACAACACCTCATCCAGGGCTCGAAACCAGACCACTCGATGCGGAGTCCAGCTCACTAACCACCGGATCACTGTGCCTCGCTTGGCTTTACATCGAGAAGTTGTTCGTGGGATATACTACGAGACAACTTTCCTTCAGATACGTTCAAGCGAAAAGCGAAAAAAACAAGCAGAGAAAACAGCCACGTAAACAAATAAAATTCAACTTCTTTTCCCCCAAATTACAGTAGCTCTCACAAATCAATTTCACAACAGGTAAAAAAGTGTTAGATCCAGGCCTCGCTCACCTGTTTTAAGGTGGCATCCTCGTGATGCCTGATGGGAAGTCTCTCGTACTCATACGCAGATGAGATGATCTCAATCAAGCCTCGTAGTTTGGTTTTGGCATTCAGAGAGACGCTGAACAGCTCTATACAATGGAAAGAAAGAAACATCAATTAAGACAAGATCAACGGAAAGAAATAAGATAATAGAGGACTTTTTGTCACATGGGCATACAGATCGCTCGTGGCAACTTGTCTACGTACACAGAGGAACAAAGAAAACAGCAGGTTCTTACCGATGGTAGTGTAGTTGATGTAGTAGTAGGCAGCGATCATTCCAAGATTCAACGGCGATACATCCATCTCCTCCTCGATCGACAAACACTGGAACATCAGAAAACATAAGCAATAAAAAACAGCAGTATAGTAACGTAATGTTCAGCCAGAAGGAAAAAAACAAATTCAATCTACGCTCAGTAGGGGGAGACTACAAAAGAGATGTCTCCGGATGGGGGACAATCTACAAGAGGAACTTCCTGCACGGGAGAAGCTAAAAGGAAGACTTGTGGATATGGACACCATCAACGGGGGGGCGGGGAGGGGGGGGGCATCTACAGGGGAAAAACGCCATCCAGTTGGCTGAGTGGAGGTATTAGACACCACGGAAGAGGTTGAGATAAAATATACAACATTATACCTTGGACTGCTCCAGGTCGTTTAGCGTATTCTCCACCATATCTGACATGTGATCAGATAGATGTCGATGAGTTACTCCTGCAAAGGGGCAAAGAAAAATTAACATCTGTGTTACTAACATCGTAATGCAACACTGTCACGAGGCCACGCTGACAAGTGCTGCGTGACTATCCAGTCCAAAGAACTACGTGACTTATAAAGGAGCTCATTCATGGTATTTTGAATTATTTTGGCCACGCACAAAATTACCTTTAAGCAATTGAAGAAAACCTAGAGATAGTAGTTTACTAAGATAGAAAAACAGCAAAGAGATTATAATAAACCATTAGTGAACAAGGAAAGTTAAGGATGGAGAAGATTGACACGGATTACAAACGACGAACTTGAAAAACTTAGGCTTAACTTTTCACGCCCAAAGCGTGACGTAGCTCCTTTAACAGTTGTTCAATAATTACATCACAAATACAGTCAGTCCTCCTCTAAGCAATGAGCCGGGAGCGTCTCAACTCATTCCTAAAACGTGAGATAATCGTTGTACCTTGTAAGTTGTAGTAGTTTGGGTTCTGTGTCATTCTGCGGTACAGATAAGTCCATGTTAAGTAATCCACTGCATCTTGCTTGTTTTCGATCGTCTTCGTCACCACTTCAGCATTAAAATGATCGTGAAGGCAGTGATCCAAATGAGACTGAAACCGTGAGGAGAAAGTACGTTAACCTTCACTGGACAACAGGGCCATGAAACAATCTTCAACACATTTTGAAACAGGGAAACGAAGTTCAAGCATGCAGGTCAAAGTAAAGCTGTCCTATATGAATAGTGTAAATGGAGATTTTTTACGTATGCACCTGCCTCGACTATTCTTGAACAAGTAATCTCTGGGCCTCAGTACGGTTAAGTAGAAGTCTAAGTGCCCTAATTTACAAATCTATTGTTTCACGAAAGTGTACTTACCTCGATAGGCAGAGGTTCATAAAGGAATTTCTTGAAGTATTCTTTCTTCGATGCTTGACAAAGAATGACAGCTTTGCCCGAGTCATCTAGCAATGGTCTGTTGGCTCTGCCAATCATCTGTAAGACGTCTGTGATGGGGTAATCCACATAGCTATAAAGAAAAAAATCAAAAGAGAATGAGCTCGCCTCCATTAACCCTGCATCTCACCGTCTCAAAATTCGTGGCAGAAATAACATGGTGACGCCAGAAGGGTTCCTGGAGCCACTGTAAACAGTTGAGAAAATCTACCGTTTTCAGCCTTTTAGAGTTTCCGGTGTTTATCGCTCAAAGCAAGTGGCTTCGTGTTATTTTACATCACCATGACGCTATCAAGATACGTCATACTCGGTTGCTTAGCACCTTCTCCGATAACACTGAGGGCTCAGTCTACTCGAGCAAGACGCAATCGTAGTCACGTCTTGCTCAGCAAAGATCCTTTAAAAATAACACAGAAAGATATAATGCCCTTTCTTTCTCATCGTCGTTCATTGAATCTGATTGTGTGACTTACGCATGGATTTTCCCTTCGTAGAACTGTGTGTCCATGATGATCACCAGATGTGCACTCATGTTAACTGCCCATGCGAGATTGCGTGACACAACCACCACCTGTCACAAATACAACGAAATTCAGTCACGGTAAGTTGTACGCGTGCAGAGCGACATAGAACTGGACTGTAACCGCAGATGATTCATTTTGACATGCCATGAAAAAACTTCAGAATCAGTGCTCTAAACAACTCTTGAGACACAACAGAAGATACTGGCTTGTCCAAGACCACAATGGGTGAGGAAATATTCAACATTTGAAAAGTGTCATCCTTTTTGACGCAGAGTTAACGATACAAATGATTCGCAAATCACGAGGTGCATAGAGATAGTTTCACGAACAATACCTAGCAATTGAGCACGCTTCATCGTGACATGATTTTGAGTCAGATTCAGGAATAACATCAAATTCCTGAATGACTCTATCAATTACCTGTATGGCGCCCGAGTTGAACAGTTGCTCCACAATCTTGGTCTCAGCCTCAGACAGACCCTCGTGTAAATAAGCCACACCGTAACCCACTGTCTCTTTCAACGTCTGAGGAAAAAAACAATACCTTTCTAATAAAGTATTATGTTACATTGAGCAATTTCTCTTCTTTTGTTTTCAGTTTTCTGAAAAAAAAAGGTAAGGTGCGGAAAACACACGTATTTAGACTGATGCAAATTTGTCCCAAACTCACTACTTCCCATCCATGGAGCAAACAATTTTTTTTGTTCCTCTTTTAATAACTTTACAAAATTGTAACATGACGTCAATCAAACAAGTCAGATAAACCCTCAGGCAACTTACATGCACTAAACAGTTACTTGTACAATGGGCGGTTTCCTTTCGACCAAAAATTCTGGTTTGCATTTCCAGAAATTTCCAGGGGTGAATTTCTCGGAAAGAGGACAACCTCGCGAGTTACACCCAAATTTTCAAAACATCTCTGATCGGGAATGTCCGTTTCATTTGATTTTACGCCCAGAATTTTTGGTTGAATGATTTAACAATTTTCTGGAAAATTTCAAAGGAAATTTCCGTACCCTTTACCCCCGTTTCGAAGGTTGAGGAATTTCTGGTTGAACAAAAAGCCCACAATGTGACAGAAGTGTTCTTCAGCTACTTACCTTGTCGTTTAAACGCTTGACAAACGGTTGAAGATCTTCCTCGGTACAGTGCAAGAACCTACAAAAAGGAAAATTTGTTAACAGGCTGTCAAAACTCTGACAAAAAAAGTTGTAACTGCTCAATACCTGAAAGGCTGTTGCATATACACGCGCGCTACAGACAACAGACTCCTCCGAGTTAATATAAGTACCAAAACAATCTTTTTAACCAAAGTTTCAAACTCTTACCTCTGTGCATCGTTTTCAGCGCCAGAGAAAGTCAACAAATCCAGAGCAGTAAGCTTGGTCTGTCTCCTTGAGGGCACAAAAACGATAACTGGTTTCTTAGGAGAATGTTTCACGATTGATTGGTAGGTAGGTTTTGTCATGGCTATCAACCGTGATGCCGTGTGAGTGATGTTAAAGCCCTGAGAAAAACAAGAATAATGATGACAAATATACGATAATAGTTTACCAAGGTTTAAGACTCGTAAAAATATTCCGTGCACCTAAACAGGAGTTAGTAACTAACGCCTCGCCACACTAAGCCGGAGGAATTTGATAACGCAGCTTTATTTCTACGGTTAGGCCTACCGTCCACACTAATCCGTTTCGAAAAACGGAGCTTTTCGAAAACGCTATTCAAACCGGAGGAATTTGAAAACGCCGGTTTTTCGTTTTCGCGCGGACAGAAAATATATTGAAAACGATGACTTGAAGATAATAATACGATTTCCCTGCCCAAGTTTTTTTCAACAACAAATCCACAATGACCGGTGATTGTTGCGTTTTTAAATTCCTCCGGCGTACTGTGGACGGGGCCTAGGCAATTTGCCAAGTTCGCAGTGCTGTACTTACCTGTATGTGGAGTTCAAGCGGCACAGGTCTTACATTAGGATGAAAATTGAACAAGCCAGTTGGACCAACACCAAGCCACTGAGAAACATCCTGTAAGCAGACAACATGCACACTTATCAATATACTAATCTCAATATATCAATTCTCTATTAATTACGACAACAGTACGCAGATAATATCTAAAGTGTGTATAAAAGAACTGCAGTGTTTAAGAATGACGTACTATGGTAAACGACAAAACATTTTTCTGATTTTTTCCTCTAATCCTTCACTTAATCCAATACAAAAATTAGAAAAAATCTCCTATTTACAGCATTACAAAAAAATAATATTCTCACTTGTACTGCTACAGGCAGACGAAAAATGTTCAATTTTTGCAGTGTTCGCCGTTTTCCTTTACCGTCATTTTTAACCTCTCTATTATCGTATTCACAAACCTTAGCATTTGCCAGAGATGAACTAAGCGCCACAATCCTGATGTTACGCTCAATTTGTGACGAGATGTATCTCATACGAGAACAGATCACTTCCATGACGGGCTAAATCACAAACGAAGAAAAACTGTTATATACGCAACAAGTGTATTCAGTGTATAAAGGCACTAACTAAGGCATAGTTAAATAAATCACACTCATATCACGTTATTTTGAGTTACTTTAGCCAGGTACAAAGTTGCCTTTAAATTGAAGGAAACCTGCAAAAAACTAGTTTATAAAGATAGAAAAATAACCAGAGAGATAATAATAAACCTTAAAGGAACAAGGATGGTTAAGGATGGAGAAGATATATGTATGCTTGTTCGCCTGAAACTAAGGTTTCTTTTCTTCGAAGTTTGTTCGGGTAAAACAAGGCAATTTCTTCAATAAAACGAACAAAGCAACAGGTAAATCCCCTTCTTGTTAAACAGCAATAGATAAGTCATTGTACACTAGCATGGTCTTTTCTTACCCCCGATTCTCCACCGATCAAATGAGCTTCATCCAAGATGAACAAATGAACGTTCTGTACATTCTTTCTCTGTTTCCATCGACGTGATAACACATCCCACTGTTCTGGCGTGCTAACGATCACGTTACCCTAGAAAGTAAAAACACCAAGTTGAAAAAAAAAATGCAATGTCGTCCAAATGTGGCACTTTTGTGCAGAAACCTAAATCTTGCACATCAAGGCTAATATAAACGAGCATTCCAAAATACAGAGGGTCGTTGCAAAACGTTAAGGGCTAGGGTTCGAAGGACTTATCTTCATATTTTGTTATACATGCATACAAAATTACCTCAAATCGGCAAAGGACACGTTACATGTATATAACAGTTATATAAACCAAACCAGAACAAGGATGGTTAATACTTGGGAAGATTAGGAAGGATTAAATTCATCAAACGTGAAGCGGTCGGGCTGGATCTTTGAGGGCATGTACAGTCATGGACTCCTTAAAGGACGTCGTACGGATAAAACAAGCTTTAATAACGAGAAATAAACGAGTAGTAGCATACCCTACTCGGTGTAGACGTTCAGCCGAGTTTTCAATTTACAATTTTATACTATCATCGTACAGTGTACTCGTTAGCTAAATCGACGACCGTGTTTCACTGAGATGCATAATTTTGTTTCAAACCTTAGCGAGAAGTTTGAGATCGGCGCTAGTTTCTCCCGTCAACTTGACCACGTTCTTGCCGAGCTGAAGTGCAAATTTACTCTGCCAGTCAGCATACACCTGAAGGAAAACAAACAGACGACGTCTAAACGCCAGCAATTATAAATAACCTCTCCCTCTATGGTCCTGTACGCAGGGCGATCCCAGGTCTTTGCCCTTCGTCAATGCATTGTAGCTCTGACAAAAACATGTTCTACGCGATCTACCCAACATCTAATCTGAACATTTTTTTTTGTAGAAATCCACTCTATACTAAAACATGTGCAACCTCATCCCGTCCTAATATCAACAGAGTTGAATTCAGGATGAAAATTATATTTTAAATCACTGGTTGCATACATTTATACACACCCATATCTTTATGATGACTGATACTAGGCCAAAGACAAAGTAATCGCACCCAGCCAATCAGAACAAATGAAAATAGTCTAATGAACCAATCAGCACGTGAAGAAAAAAATGCAGCGATTGCAAAGCGGGGGAAAACGCGGGTGCAAAGCGCGGGAAAATGCGAGTGTAAAGCGCTGGAAAACGCAGGTGTAAAGTGCAAGAAAACGCACATCAGCCACGTAGTGATCGATTTATTGCTGAAGAAAAACAGCGTGTTTCCTCTACTTGATAAAAGAGTGTTGCATATATCATTGTACCAGTTACAGAGCTCACAAAAACGCAGAGCTAAAGGGAAGACTCGTCTAGTTGAACAGTCCTTACCTGATCAGCCAGAGACTGCAGTGGTGTGACGAATACACATCTGCACTCTGGTAATTGCTGAAGAAGCCGCAGCACAGCAAACTCGGCACAGATGGTCTTTCCACTACCAGTGGGAGCGCCGATAAGAACATTTTCATCTGAGTTGTACATGGTGTTAAAAACTAGAGGAGGAAAAGAATGAATGTCGATTACAGGCAAAAATGTTGGCTAGCAATTTGAATCGTTTGCTGAATTGCACTCTTAGCTATCAAAATATTTTCTTAATTTACACAATATTGCGTAGGATCAAAACTGCACTAAGTCCCTCCCTTTCTTTTCCTTGGTTCTTCAACAGTGCAAGAAGAAAGCAAAGCTACGGAAAACAATCATGATAGAGCAGTGCGCTCTTGAAGTTCAAAACTGTCTTATTCTTACCCTTGATTTGTGTAATTAATAAATTTGTTATTCCCCCTTACGTACGACCTGTTTGATATGGGGGAAACAGGGCGACTTGTTGGGTTAGTAACTAGGCCTTGTAGGGGACTTAACTGCTTTTGTCTTTCTACAATGTACCTGCCATCTGGCAAATCTTAGAAAATAAGTAACCATAATCAATAAATGTGCAACCTCATGCCGTCCTAACATCAACATGGTTGAATTCAGGATGAAAAGTATGTTTTAAATCACTGGTTGCATCAATAATCCGCTGGTTTAAATCAACTAATAAACCACGCCACTACACAGAGCGCGTTCAAGTCTAGGTATACGAAACGCAAATAGCAGAGTCCTGCTATTTCCGCTCACCTTGAGTCTGTATGGGGTTAAAGTAGGGGAACTTGTCTTTGTACAAACTCTCAAAAGCTGGATTTCTGAGAGCAGACACCGGCAAAGGTTGAAGATCAAGCAGTTCAGTGGGAGGGGGGTTCTTTTCTGGCAGGATCAAATGACGAAAGGAAACTGGCAACTGAGTTTCAGAACCTGGAAAAACAAGAAAAGTCAACTGCGCTGTACTCTAGCACAAAGAACGATTACTTTATCATAATTACAGTACGTGTTTGGTAATAGGTTACTAAGATAGAAAAAAAAAAACAAAAAGATTACAGTACAAGGATGGTTAAGGATGGAGAAGATTGACACGGATTACAAACGACGAACTTGAAAAATTTAGGATAAACTTTTAAAGATACCCAAACCGTGACGTAGCTCTCTGGCATAAATCCCGAATAAAGAATCTCATGAACCTCGCCATTAATAGGACAATCACATGACTTTTGGAGGGCATATAGTTTATTTGTGGCCCGAGTAGCATCATTTGCGCCCGAGCGCGAAGCGCAAGGGCGCAAATGATGCTACGAGGGACACAAATAAACTA
>Ga0126338_10001945_pt1 | contig 13847 bp, 3 predicted proteins | sample OrbCmetagenome_2_FD_92529 | JGI IMG/M metagenome (GOLD analysis project Ga0126338, IMG submission 92529) | Coral microbial communities from Petempiche,Puerto Morelos, Mexico - Orbicella C C metagenome | ecosystem: Host-associated > Invertebrates > Cnidaria > Coral | place: Petempiche,Puerto...
AGAGATTCTTGTTTTTGATTCTCATTGCATCTGAACATGTTATGATTAACCTGCCAAACATGAATGATTCATTGCTGTGTTTTGTTCCGGCAATTCAATAAACAATAGTACCACCACAAGACTAGCTAGGGAAACTTTCCAAAGCCATGCGATAAGCGCTTGAAACACTTTATTATCAAAGTGCACGAAGAAAACTTCAAAATGTTCGATCAGGTTTAATTTTGCAAACTCTGACCATCTTAGCGAAGAACATGGCGCCCAAGAGTAAGAATTAAACCCGTGTAGCCAAATATACTCGCCAGGTTTCCTGTTCCATATTTGCCTCGCACACATACTAGACATAGGATCAAAACGAGCGAATAAAACAAGCAGAAGAGGGTCAACATCACCTTACCTTTCATTTGAGAAGTCCGCAGAAAAAACTGCGACAAATATACGTGGAAAATCCTCAAGAAAACTTGAATTTTTCACCAACGAGACTTCAAACTCTTTTATTGAATCCTGTGACCTCAGCTCCGTGTAGCGAAACAGCCAGTAATATTTTATTAACAGGCCAAAACTGTGATGTAATTGCTCACTGAACGTAAATTACACAACGGGTGTTTTGGACTGATGCGACAAAAATGGCTCCGTAATATCACGGCCATTTTTATCAGTTCAGAGGTTTTCTTTCCAATATTTTTTACCGTTATATATATCTTTTTTTTTTACTGGACAAGATGTTCTCGTAAGATCTGGAAGTATGCAAAAAGTTTTCCAGTATCAGAATAAGTTTTGTCGACAGCAGACGAAAGTTTACAAACGTTGGGTCATTTGCGGGCGGTTGTTTTATCAGCGCGAAAGGGACCTCGCGTAAGAATTGCCACTTCATGAAACAAAACCTGCCGATAAAGATTTGCTTCCAAGACGATACAATTAAAACATATGTGCCTTATCAATGAATTCGAGAATAAACGCAACATGAAATTAACAGCAAAAAATTATAACTCGATTTGTTTACATCTGTTAAACGGCATGAACTTTTCTGGTTCGTTTAGAGGGCTACAGCCTCTGTACAGCCGTCTCCTCCCCTCAAAAAAATCGGGGAGCGGAAGGGAGAGGGGGCGGCTGTACACAGACTAATGGGCTAGTCTAATGAGCGGAAAATGTAGCTACATTGAAGTAGATTTTCCCTTCTTTTTGATAGCTCACGGAAAACAAGGATGAAGTTGAGCGCAGCTCTCTTCGGAGACTGAACAGGCAAAGAAATCACTGAATTGTTTGGAATGAAGAGGTACTCTCCTTTTCCTTTACTAGTCATACTTGTATTACCGTTGTAGCTTATTAAAGTTCAGCGGTTTTCGCCAAGCATGTTGTTATATAACGCAAGCTAACGCTATCACGTCACTCTGACAGCCCAGCTTTCGGAAGTACTCGGGAAAACTCGCGCCAGTGTCTGATATCGCTAGGTCTAATAGAAATCGGAATTCTTCGGGTGCCGAAACGAACATTTGCCTGAACTGCAGCCGTTTTTTCGGGATGTCACTCAACGCTCCCCCGTGACATCCGAGGAGCTCTCCGTGCTCTTTCTTTCCACCAGACGGCAACCAGACGACCACCAGGTTCGTATTCATCACGCTTGTTGCCGAGTACGGACGGGATTCTAGTAGTAGGTAACGCGCGGGTTGTGATGGAAAAAGACATCTCGACTCCTTTGCCATACTACACAGCGCCCTCATTGCTACTGTTCAATCTCAGCATCGCTAAACAAATGGAATGTCCTAGATTGTTTATTCACAGTCGCTGTGATCCAGCGCTTAGTTACATTTGTAATTAATACAGTTATATTTATATCTTTTTTTTCTTTTGAAGACTATATCACAATTTTAGATGTTAAGAGAGAATATTTTTGCCAATTGGTCTGCCTAAGTCATTGATTATTTCTTTTAAAATGTATGTTCAGTATTAGAATATCGCCACCTTGATGGATCAAATTCACGATAGAACCGCCGATATTGACTATCCTATGTGATGCCAATGAAAATTGAGAGCCACTCAGTGTTAAGGCGAAAAGGGATATTTCCTCAGTTTCGATCGAAAATAGAAATGGTAAAGCCCTCCAAACAGACTTGCAAGTAGGGCCAAGTGGGTCTCATTGCGACTGCGTTTAACCAGGCCTTGCGTACAGCTGCGATGACTTGCGATGACTTACGCTCACTTTGGTCTAGATCAAATTTGCACGCAAGTCAACGAGTTTTTCACCCCTTGGCCACCTAACCCAAGTCAAGGCAAGTTGAGTGACATCCATTCGTTGATATAGCAACCTATTAGCCAATGAAATGCAGGATATTGGCCCGCGAGGGACTACGCCCGTAGCCTTGAATTTTTTTATTATTATTGTTTTATTTTATCTATTTATTTATTTATTTATTTATTTATTTATTTATTTTGCAATTTTCCAGTACTTGCGAGGAAACATGCGAGTCCGTTTGGCTACACAACGCAAGTAAGTCTCTTCAAGTCCGTTTGGAAGGGGCTTTAGGCTAAGTGACCAGTTAATAATATATATAAACGTGTCTCATTTACACCACAAAGGAATAACCACTATAGAGGCAACCTATCTTGAAAAACACTCATCGTAATTTAGTTTTCAAAACATCTCGAACAAGTGCATTGGACGTGCTCGTACACTGTCTTGATTTGTTTATGGGCACTGTATCCACTTCCGCATAGAATTTCAACATCAACCGGTACTCTGCTGATAGGCTTACAACACCAACATGTTTTACCGTTCCAGGATTCCTCAGAATGACACGTTCCTGCACAAACGTCTAGGGAAACGGTTCTCTTCTGACAGCCGACAACTTTGACCTCCACTGGATACGATGTAGTCGTACAGACCTCCTGGTGTACTGCTCCATGCACCTGGTAGCAAGCAACGGAGACGAGTAAGAGGGTAGCTTGGAGAAGCAGCGCCTGTGATTTCATGTTTCCTGTTGAGGTTACAAGGCTCAAGGTGAACTGTAAGAATCTATAGTGAAACAAAATGTCTTTGTTTTTTAGGGGGCAGGGGAGGGGATGTTTTTCAAAACAGAACCTTTTTTAGGTTAAGAGGTCCTTATGTCTTGGTATATTGAAATATCTCATGATAAACATGTAAACGGACGCGTGTAATTAAACATTCAAAACTGAAACAGGTTCTTATTTGGAAATTCAGAACAAAAAGAGGAAATCTAAATTCATTTAGAGCAGTTTAGTTTTGTTGAAGTCTACTTGAGCATTAGCAGCCGAGATAACCCATTTTCGAGTTGCTTTTTACCTCTTTTTGAAAACGGGTCCTAGTGCATAACTTCTCATAAGGAAACGAATTTGATTTGCAAGACAAAGCACATGCAAGAGAAAGTCATATGCGTAGGTTGTTCACCAAGACTAGTTTTGAAACAGAGGTAAGGGCAACTTGGAAATGGCCTATTATACAGAGGTCCTACAGTAGGAATTACTTAGGCAGTCATTTTGAGCAAAGCTACAATCATGGACAAAAGTTTTGGGACAAATTTGCACTTTTGGCGCTTTTGCGTACACGCCAGACGCGAATACAACTTCCCCTGCCTAACCTCGCCCCCCACCCCACATATAATGTTGAAAACCAGTACCTGCAATTTCACCTGATTTTCAACATTGTGTTGGGTGGGAAGAGGGGACAGCAACGCGTTTTAAAAGGATATAGCAGCGTTCTTTTCAAACTTCGACTCTTAAACACAGATAATTCGTTACATTACATAATATTACATAATATGTCCCAAGGACTTTTGTTCACGATTGTAGTTGTTTCTTTCAAATAAGCAAAGGAAAAGATCCATTCAGACCAGTTGCTGGACTATCGTAAGCGCATAAGACACTAAGTAACTTACTTTTCAGGCTAACTTGGAAAAACTTTGGTTCAGTTGTTCTTACACGCCGGTTGTTGATGTAGAAATTCTTAGACGAGATGTTATGACTCTGGAAATATTAACTTGTTCTCCAGGACTGACTATAACACGTTCTAAAGCTATTGGGTTTCTTGTACTTGTGGTATTCGGTCCTACTCTACTTAAAAATTTCTAAAATTTGCAAAGTGAACTAACAGATCTGCAATCATGTCGAGTTCCAATTTCAGGTCATACTCTGATTGTAACAGGTCTCATGGAGAAGTATTAAATTCTCCCTACCTTCTCCCCAGAGCTGACATCATTGCTATGCCGTATGTAACAATATTCACGATTTATTAATAGCTTTACCGTAACCAAATACGTTCGATATATCAATATTCTAACATGGCTCCGAGGCTTTCGGGTCAAAATGCAAATTTTTAAAGTTTCTTTTGTCTCTCAAATCCCAAAAGAGACGTGGATGCAAAGAAAGCAACACCGAATATAGAAGTTTGTCCTGAAAGCCTCGGAGCCATGTTAGAATATTGATAAATCGAACGTGGCCTATTAGCCAATCACAGGTCGTGTCCACTGTCCGGAGACCCCGCGATATCAAGACACTGACCTAATATGGCTACGATGTCATGCTCACTTGGCCGTATTCTCGCCAAAATACGAACCATGGCTCGTCCAAACTCCCTGATATGCCACCGAAGCATACCAAGATGGTACAATTAGATGTAAGTTTCGACATAGTGAATGGTTTCGACAAACGTTGTCCAACAAAAAGCATAAAAGGGTTTGCTCTTATGCCGAAAGATATTAGGGGTAGTAATATTCTCGCGCTGCTTTGTTGAGAGATTCACGATGTTTCAACAAGTATATCAAGAACCACACTGAAACACTTTGAGCTTCAACCAGGCAACGGTGAACCACTATTACCCATAATACCTTTCGACACTGTCGCACACGCTTTTACGCCTTTGAACAGCTGTATATTTATCTATTTATTCGTTGACCGAAAAAACAAAACAAAACAAAACAAAAAACAGAAAAAGAAAGGTAACAAGCATCACACAATCAAGCAGAGAAAACTAAAGCAAAAAAATGTTTGCAATCTCTGTTTACTTATTAAGCTTGAGTGCAGGCGAAAAATTGCTTCCGAGGAAGGAAGGAAATCAATGGACCCACGTAGGCTATTTACACTTATCTGAGTGTTTTTGATAAATTACATAAACAAATCAAACATCTTAAAACATCGCCCACGCTGGTTTGAAAGTACGTGGGCAGGTTTTTATCAATTGTGGAGTAGTTTTGAGCCCATTAATTTAATTTAAGTCATAATGCGTCAAGCCTCCTGGTGTATCGTGGTGTAGTTAGTAACTGCAGTGGTTTTCTAAGAGCAGAAACTTTGAAGGGGTCATGCTTATTACAGCTTTTATTTCAATAAGGCCGTCCCCATAAAATCTTTCGTTTCCTATCGTTCACTCTCTCACAAAAGTGACTCTCGATCGGTGGAAAAATAAAATAATATAGAGTAAAATAAAAGCGGGAAAAAGAAATATTTTCAAATTCAAAAAATACATTAGTCCGTGGGAACTTTGACTGTATCTTCCTGTCATTTTACAGCATAAGTCACTATCTCTTTTTCAAGGTGTCTGGAGACGTCGTTAAGAGGATTGAGTTAGATATCAGAGTATATCGTAGACGTATAAGAAGCTTACTAAACTTGGGAACATCCGAAAAATGGGAGCAATTAATCGAAAACACTTCTATACTGTTCGATATTGCAAAACAACTCAGTCGGTGGCAAACGAAACATTTGACGAGGACGGCTTAGACCTTATTATAGCCTGAGGAAAGAATATTGCCTGACAAACATACACACGAATATTAACCTGCATGTAATACTGTTTGGCCTGTCTAAGTTCATATGATTAGTTTGTTGTTGCTGTTGTTGTTGTTGTTATTGTAAAGCGAAACTGTAAAAGCGCAATTTCCATATTTTTCCATGTATCTTTCTAATCCGTGATTCACCACAAAACAGTTTCGTTTCACAGCTCAGAGAATTAATTATTGCTTGCTTCCGCGTGTTACAAAGCTGTCGAAATGTTACAAAAGCTGTCGATATCACCTTTTAGTTATGAGAGCAAATTCAGGCTCATTACGTTTCGCAGCAAACGCCGTACTCAAATATATTTACTTTTACTAATTTAATTCTTGTTCGCTAAATTTCCGTATAGGTTTTTGAAGATGAAGAAATGATTCTTATTCATATACATGAATAAACGGAAGAAATTTTTTTCAGAATCTTTTCAAAGTTAGAGATTTTGTGAGTTTCCTGTCAGTGTCAACTCTTAACGTGAGAATTTTCATGCTTTGACAGCGAATCTTGAAATTACCTCAAGTTTTCAAGTGCAGCGTGACAGCATTGAAAAGTTGACATCTAAATCACAACCTTTTATCTTAATTTGTCAAGTCATGGCATTTTTTTCGTGAGTTTTGCAAAAATTCTGCTAATGACATACTATGGATGCAGATGCTTAGATGGCATATGCATGGGATGTCTAACTGACGTATTAGCTGAAAAGAACTTGTCAACCAGTCTGACTGATCTAAATAAGCATTTTTGGACTTGATAAGAGTTTTGTCATTGCTAGATTTTCTTTTTGTAAAGATAAGTTATCTAATGACTAGAGCTATTCTTCTTGCAAAGAGCATATCTCGAGAGTTGATTTTATCAAAATCCCTTGTAAGCTAGAGCTTGGCATTTTTTTCGTTGGAAAGAAATCCCTAAGATACATGATAGAAGCCTTCGTGGAATTCTAAGGGTTCAAGTACAAAGTATAAATTCCCTTTCATTGTTAGTTTTGAGAATTCAATAGTACATCAAGACAGTATCTCAATCCTAGTTGGTTTAGCAATTGATAGAAGAAAATTCTTAGAATTTTAAGAGTCAAACTTTCCTACAACCAAATATTTCGTTCAAACCAGCCACTTTGTTGAAAGAGGTTTTCTTTCTAAGGATACATTTATAGGCTAAGATAAAACAGGTGAATTTACGATTTTTTTTTGCTGTTTTACGAAATAATTTGTATCAGTAACATTTTACACTTAACAGTTAAAATTTCGGTTCGATAATAGTTACTTGAAGCTTATGAAAAATCTATTCGTTGCTTATACGTTGCTAAATAGAAAAAAAAATAAATCACTAAACGTAACCGAAATTTTGTTAGACTGAGAGTAATTGCTTAGCTTCTAAAAGCTATGACAGGAAAATAAATATTAGCTAAAAAAAACCTTTCTGTAAAAAGTAAATTGGTTACCTGGAGCTGTAGTTACTCTATCTGATGTTCAAAATCGTATAAACCTGCCTGCCTGCATTCTTTAAATACTAGTTGAGACCTCGCCTGTCAGCGTTCAAATGGGTTTTATAGATTTGATTTTTATTAAAACGACTGAAAGACATTAAAAACCCCAAACGTGATACTCAAAATGTCCAACGAATGAGAGCGCATTTAACAAGAAATTAATGGAAAAGATCTTATCTTGTTAATTTATTTCCTAGGATCAGACGCGTAATTGAGATTTATATCTGTATCCGGCATGGCGTGAAAAGTACTTCCTCGTCAACGATACGATAAAGTGTTTTGCATGTAGAATTTTTTATTTCACTTCTCCTTTTTTCTGGGCGCTTCAACTGGGCAAGACTGCACTCACTGAGGTAAAAGTGTCATACTAATCTATGATTCTCTTGTGTTGAGCTTTATTCTGTATCGCTGTTTTAAGGACCCGCGTAATATTGACTCAAATTTTAGAAGATGATCGGTTTAACATCACATCAAACGTCAGCGGCAATTTAAAAGGGCAACAATTTATTGATTGACCCAAATTTCATGATTTTTTAATCCTGTTCCATCAGCGTACAAGAAATGTTTTTCGAAATGTCTTTGTGTTTCGTCGACTAGATGCCTTTTGTTTTCATTTCAGTGAACGGACTTCATTTTCCCAGCTTAGAAAAGCCCATAAACAATTTTCCTTATTTTTAGAAGTGGGACTAAGTACAAAAAATCTTTTTGACTTGCTTGACATTATTGCAAGTTTCGCTCAAGGTAGCCGAAGTCTGAAGTTCGTTAATTCATTTTGTCAGTTTATAGAGGAAAAGTTTCTGAACGAATATAACTCACTTTTTGAGGGAAAGTTTAGTTTATTTTTTCTATTTCTGTTAATCTTTCTGCTAGGCACGCGCCTTATTCAATTCTTTCGTAAAAGTTCACATGTGTTTTTTTTTCCATAAATATGCTTTTTAAGCCAAAGTAATGATAAAAATAAATGAAGTCGGACACTTTAGTTGTTGACTGACGTTTTTAGCTAAACAGAGATACAATTTTCGTGTGAAAACATTGAAATGTAGTGCTTATTAAATTTGCGATAATGCGTCGGCGAATTATTGTCTTTTTAATTCTTTTCTAAAATTTTCACAACAAGGCTAAACTTGGAAACTTTCAAATTAAATGAACAAGTTAATTGAATTTTAAGTAGCTTTACCTTCACCAAAATAGGTGTTATAGAAGTTAATACAGCGAGACAGCGTTCGTTGGTTTTGTTCCGTTTATTTTACAGCTGGAATAGGAATCGCCCGAAATCAATTCTCAAAGCGACCGCCGTTTCGCCGGCGCTAACACTCAATTTGCCTGCTTCAATTGCGCAACGCTACCAAGAAAGCGTTTTTAATCTTATCATGAAACCGATTCTCAATAATTCTCATTTAAAAGTCCGCTCTTTGATTATTCTTCAGCGCTAATTCTTAAGTTATCGCCAGTTTTCCTGTAATCTATACCGAACCCATTTTGTTTATGATTCAGCCACAAACAAACATTCATAATCTCAGTTGTCGAAAATGGCTGCTTTCGTTTGCTTTTATGTTATTCCATTTTAAAACAGTCTCGTAGACTCATAACCTAGTATAACTGCCTTAAGGCAAATAATTTTACGTCTTTTTGTCAAAGTTCTTAAAGAGACCATGCAACAAAGTTTCGCCGAGTTGATATGTGCATGCGATTTAACTCAACTTTAAACTTTAAACTTACAATATCAGAGATATGTCAAAACAAGCTCCGCCATACTGCGTAGTTTACAAGAACTTTCGATCTTTCATTAATCCTTTACGCTTACAGAAATTTGAGAAAAACCACGGAAAAGATGGCGAAAATCTTCACGAAATGTAACAGGCTATCTTTATTATACACGTTTAATATCCTACAAAATTGCTAAGAGATAAAAATCATCGGAAAAATAACTCAGTAAAACGATAGGCAGATAATACTAGTGATCAGGGCTTCGATTTTTAATCGGAACTCAGCCATAAATAAGGATAAAAAAACATATTTTAATACTCCCCGCATTTTGTGTGTTTGTTAACAGACTTAAGTTAAAACTCAAATTGACTGGTTTACAAAATGGTAGATATTTTCAGTAAAGTAAACTCAGGTTATACAGAAAAGTTACCAGACTTAAATTACGAAATCGTGTTTAACCCTTATATACATATATATATATATATTTTTTTTCCAAGTCGTTCAATTTGATGTGGTTTTTGGAAAGACTTGATGTAAAAAGAAATTTACTTGATAACAAGTAAGCAAAGTTTTTCGATTGAAAAAGGTTTATTACAAACAGAATTTAAATGTTTTACACTTCCACTAGCTAAGATTTCATCGATTAGGATAAAAACATTTATTATTTGGTTACTTTATAATAAGCTTACCTTGGTGGATTTGTAATTACTTCGACTATGCCTCTGTAATTTTGAGTTCAGTTGTATTCGTCCTCGGCCACCGTTTTTTGGTTTGTGATCAATTTTTAAACAATGATGTCGGAAGCCAGGTGTGCTAGACTTAAGCTTTAGACTCGTGGTCTTAACGAGCTTTATTCTCCCTTATCTTTTGTTCCATGAAAACGCCCCCCACGTCTTTGCTATGAATAAGTGCCCGGAAAAACGAAAATAAAAACAGCTCATAAACTGCCATCTTTGTTGATTTCATTTTTTAGTTCACAAGAAGTAATTAACTCGAAGTCTATTAAAACTTGACTGAATTGTTTGTCCATTGGACAACAGGTAAACCAACAGCTTCTAAGCATTTTGTTTTGAAGTCAGCTTATGAAAAACATCACGTAAAAAATTTAAACATTTTGCTTTGCGAATGAAAGATTTCTCGTTTAGGCTGACTTAGCATTGTCTGATCAATTGAAGTTGTCGCATGGTCTGTATAAGGTCTAAGAAATATGTCTGAAGCCACTTTTTGAAAGAAGGTCTCGGCTCCAGCCGTTAAATTGTGAATTGAAAGCAGTCCTTGGTTTATCAATTATTTAAATATGGACAAAATTAAAGGTAGGCTTGAACTAGTTGCGCAATGGACACAATGTAAGTTGCGAAACCGGACTTTAGAAGACCACGCGGGCAATAATTCACGATATTTCACCTGCGTCACAATTTCCTAGTCATAGTTGATGCGTTTTTAATTTAGCCTCGATTAGAATGTTTCGCCTCTTTGTTCATTGAATGGGAAGACACCAAATGGCAAAGGACGAAGTCTATTGAAAATAGCGTTTATCCGGTGTTAATTTCGAGAGCACTGAGATCGATATGTCCTTCTCCATCTAATAAGAAGGCGTTTGTGTTATCACCACGTTAAGGTTGAATGAATTCATTCTTTACAACTCAACAAGAACTGAGAAGAAAGACGACGCCTTTTAGCGAAAGCATCTGCGTTTTAGGTCTATTTAAACCCGCTTCTTAAACACTGTGTTGAAACCAAGCTGCCAAGCGCTTCCGAGGTTTGACTGAGCCAAATGCCCACGCCTTACTTGAGCAGCGTTTCGGCTGATGTCATCAATTCAAAATTAAATTGTAATTCTTAACTGATCTTATTAATCCGGCTTCCGCTTTATTGTCGGACATACAATCCAACTTCGTTTAATCGTTGTTTCATTTCATAAACTTCTTCCGACGCCTGGCAAACATGCGTCATTCAAATGTAAAACTGTTCTTTTCAACAGAAGCTAGCTTTCCCAGAGAGCAGAGCCTTCTGTTGGAGACGCCATTTAACTTGACAAATAGTTAAGAAATAAAACCGAAAGAGTGTAGCCAGCAGAAACATTGGACGAAAAACTTAAAGTCATCCATACTGAGGTAAGGAACTAAAATAATGTCTGAGTGTATCTAAACAAACAAATGAACTGTCAAAACGTGCCGAACCTTGCTTGAACATTTCAATTTTGTCCTACAAAATTTCTGCACTAATTAAATGAATCTCAATTTGAATGTGTTTGCGTTAAGATTGAAGCAGTCAAAGAACTCTATCGTAGCCGATTTCTCGTGGCTTAAAAAGTCTTTCGATCATCTATTAAATTACGTTCTCTTATTCCAGTTCGTGAATTTCAATTAAAAAAGGCGTTTTCTCCAATTCAAATAAAAGCAAAATAGTGCTGGATTATAGCTTAGCATTTAGCTCCGACACTTTAGGGCTTCACGTCATAAGGACTTGTGATATATATGAAAATGAGGGAAACTTTCAAAGTTTTCACTTAAATGAGCTGACCAGCAAATGATATCAAATATCAAGCGGTCTGATCGCTATCGTGCAATACATGTTTTATTTCCTTTCGAATGGATAACAAATCTTTATTTTGAATCCAGGTATCTATATGTTTTATAACTATTGCACGCGGTCCAAATTTGATTACCTTGTTTAACTATTGATCTTTTTACTTGGCTCAGTCTAGAGACTTGTAGAGAGCGTTTTGATCACAAGTAAAAACTTTTGATAACATGCTCTAAATATCGAGGGTTAATTTTTAACAAACTATTGAATGAAAGATAATCAATGGTACAAAGGTTTTGGTTCGTATGCAATCGCACCAAGACCAGCGAAAATGAGTGGTTTATTCCGAAAGTCGCTTATAAGTCTCTAAAACCGGTTAAAAAAATTTCTTAACTTCTTTTCAAGCCAGTTTTAGCTTGGTAGCAGTTTCTCTCACAAGTACCAATTTTCCAAGCTCAATAAATGTTTCATTATGTTGATCACAAAAGCACGGAAGGGGTGAAAGATCGATGGTGAACGATTGTCTATCTCACGGAAAATAATTTGTCGTTGTCATAATTGAAAACGAAGCTCGTTGTAATTATATTATTTTAAGAACTTTTTTTTAAGTTTCCCATTTATAAATCTGTCACTGAAAACCTGCTAAAAAAAGGGTGATAGTCTTACAGATCTTTCTCTTTCTAGTTTCGTCTAAAGTTGTGAAAGGTAGTTTTTCGCTTTTCAGTTGAAAACGTGATTTTGCCAGGAAATCTTTCATCAAACTTCGTTTAGCTACTGTAAGCCCGCGAAGATAAATATCCTTTTCAGTTCCAAGATCAAAGTATCAGTTCTCTTAAGTGACTGTGATATATTCCTGTCAGTGTCATTTTGCAGAATTTGGTGTTTCATCAAGACATCCCCAATTTATGAGCTTTTCTTTTCTCATTACCCGTTTGCTTGCAATTTAGATGCAAAATTGTGAGGGGAATCCAAATGTTGATCTCGGGATACTTCAACTAATAGGAAATATAGATAACAGAAAGAAAAGGAAACTTCATTGATAAACCTCCTAGTGCGGGGTTCTCAATATCTAGGACTTTCTTCCTGTACAAACCTTTCTCGGCGGAAACTAACTCAAAAAATAACGAAAAACTCATTAACCTTTGATGTTACAAGATAACCAAGAGAAACAGGTGCAAATTTGTCCTTAAATGGATGTAAATATGACACACGTTGGTCTTAATTATTCTTTACTCGACACAAGAGCTCCGTATATACGCGGTCCAAGTAAGTAAACCTTCATTTTAATCATAGGGTTTTTTTTTCACATGAATGTCGAAACGTATTCGCATTTATGCGCTACTAAGCTAAGCGATTAGCCTAAAAAAACTCCCGTTACTCTGTCATCAGTAGCTTAAAAACCATAACCAAGGTAATCAATCTAGCCTATCAAAGGGACAAAAGAAAATCCAGTGAACCAATCAAAAGTCAAAGTAATTACATGTCGCTGGCGCAAAGCGCGGGAAAACGAATGCGAGTGAGTCACAATTGGTTTTGGTTTAACTTCTGATTGGACAGAAAAGTGGCGCGAATTTTTTAAGCCAATCATAGCGTTGCAAAGCCGATTACTTTTCAAACGGAAACCGCTCTCAGAAGTTAAACCAAAAGCAATTTTGACCAATTCCACATGTTTTTCAGCCAGCCGAGTCAGTAAGATTTATATTTTTACGAGTATTGACTGGTGCATTGGATTACGGGCTGTGTTCTTTGTGAACGGCCAGAGTGATTATTTTGGTTTAGGTTTTGCTACACGCAATTGAAAACTGCTCTAGCCAACAAAATCACGGTATTGGATGAGATATACTGAAAGAATACATAGCTAAGAAATGTTTTGCAATGGGAAAAAACCAGATCTACAAAGCCGAATTTTAAGTTTCCACCCTACCCTTAAACCCTACCCTCCCTAACTATAAAAATTTCCAGCGTTCTGATTCGTTATCAGCCATATTACAAACTTCTAGTCCCCGGATAATGCATTTCAAGCTTTGGCGGCAAGACCGGAAAGCGTCGCTCAGTTTGATTTTTTCCCCAGTATTAAATGGGAAGTTCTGTCAAAAAACAAAATGGCTGCAAACAGTACTTTTAATAAGCTTTCTATCGAGAAAATATTAAGAATAATCAAGAGAAAATGGACTTATAAAGTAAAGACAGCTACCCAGAGTTTGATAGAAACAAAAAGAGTAATAAGCGTAAATGTTGTAACAAAAGCGACTGAATGAAGAAGAAAAGCCTCAAAAAAAAAAAAAAAAAAAAAAAAAAAAAAAAAAAAAAAAAAAAAACCACACAAAACAAAAAATGTTAAGCGAGGGGGAAGGAA
>Ga0126338_10001948_pt1:5000-12500 | contig 13842 bp, 4 predicted proteins | sample OrbCmetagenome_2_FD_92529 | JGI IMG/M metagenome (GOLD analysis project Ga0126338, IMG submission 92529) | Coral microbial communities from Petempiche,Puerto Morelos, Mexico - Orbicella C C metagenome | ecosystem: Host-associated > Invertebrates > Cnidaria > Coral | place...
CGAAAACAATTCAAACGAGGCACAAATTTAAAACTAAGGGTAAAACTTCAACTTGCATCACACACCGTAAATGTTCAGTCCACGTTCATCTGGATGCAGGTTTTTTGGCCTTGCAAATGGCGAAGTTTTGTTGACAGTTCGGCAGTGTTTTTGAGTGTGTTATCTCACTTGGGGTTGGATAAAAATGAAGTTAAATTTTGAAATTAAGTCGCGTTAAGATTTTCAGTTCTGGATATTGTAATGGAATGGCATAGAATCTTCATAAAATTATTATGAGTAAAGTGGGTCACATTTTTAATATTAACATGTTACTTTTATCGGCCTAGAGGGGTGCGTGGAGTTCTAAATATATTGAAGTATTCCTCAAATACCTTCATGTAGACTGGGCTAAGTTTCTCGGTTCCTTTTAATCTGTAAGACGCGCTGCCAAAATTCAGAATGTGATAATGCTAAGCAGAATTTGTTATATTGGACAATTCAATTATCCGGCTTGCTTTTTGTAGTACCAACCTTTGGAAAGCAAGTTGTAGTTTGATATAACCAAATCAAGATATAGGCTAGATTTTTCCGCCTTCGACAAAACTTTTAATGTAATGACTATATTTTGGTGAAATTTAGCAAGAAACAAAACCTCCCAGATCTACTATTACCTTCTTCTAAATTTGTGCTTTTGTTTCATTTGTTTCAAGATAGGCCACTTCCGAGTTAAACTTTGCCAATTTTTCAGAACGAGTCTTCTTGCAAAACCTTTCAAATGAAAATGAGTTTGTTTTGCATAAAAATTAATGTTCAGGTGAAACCCATTTCCCCATCATGTGCTTGAGGTCGCACGAAGAAATGTTTTGACAAAGAGACAAAAGTCAAGTCGGAAATGACCTATTGAAAATCAGCAACAACGAACGTTTCCTAATTACTATCCACACAATTAACAGTCGTGAGTCTCTCGATTCTGATGCTCATGTGCTAAACCACCGCCAGGTATCAACACAAACCGCAAACTTTTGTTGGTACAACGATGTTAATACTCCATGTTGGACGATACTGGGCCAATGCTTTTTCTTTTGTTGATTGCACCCATAGCCGTCGGTTAAATTTACTGGATTTACTTTAATTAAATTCTCATAAAAACTAGAACAAATATTGATGAGAGGGTTTTGCGACGTATGAAATAGTCAAGGTTAAAGTGTCATAAAGAAAAATGAACAAACACTTATTGGAAACGTGAAATCATAAAAACCAGTTTCATTACTGAAAATATCGGTGACGGGCAAACAAAGGTGTGTTTGCTTTTCATAAAAGAATGGACTGCAATGTTTTATTACAGTCAGACATCCTCTCGAGCGGATGCGTTTATACTTTCAGATTTTGTGATTGTAATCTCTTTTAATTTCAGAATATAATTTCTTAGCTCCAGACGGTTCCCACCGGGCAGCTCAGCATGGCTTGGTGTTTGCGACAAGCTCGCAGTCTCTACAGTTTGATCCTGCTTGCCTTATTTGGAATCTTAGAAAGTACGTCAGAGACAACCGATCGCGAACAGGGCATGGGATTTATTGATTGTCCTCACTCGCTTACAGTTCATTGGAACAAGATTCTTGCTCGACCTCCTTACGTGGAAAACCTCACCAGCGACTTTGATGGACTTTTTCCGAGTAATGTATCCGGGATTTTTCATGTCTTTCCTATAACTGCTACTTTTTCATCTATCTTAAAGGAGTGCAGTCACGGTTTGCGCGTAACTGATGAAAAGTTTTAGCCTCAATTTTTCAAATTCGTCGTTTGTGATCCGTGTTAATCTTCTCCTTCCTTAGCCATCCTTGTTCCTTTATGGTTTATCATTATCTCTTTGGTGTTTTTTTATTTTATTAAGCTGTTATTTTCAGGTTTCCTACCCGATTTAAAGGTAATTTTGTATGTGGCCAAAATAACTAAAATACCGTGACTGAGCTCCTCTAAGCTTTTTGTTTTTTCTTACTTGTTTGCGAATGCTTTGTCAAATGGCTTGTTTCGTGTAACTCTCGATGTCTATGTTATTTAAAATTGCTTCTCGTTTGTTTTTGCAAAAGCCAGTGAGGCACTGCTCGATTTGGAATTGTAAAAACTCGGTTTTGTACGGACTTATTCATGTTCATGAACTAACAAGCGCTCAGATTTTAATGCCACTGAGAAGCGTGGTCGTAGGGTTGTCATGAGAGGTGTAGATAGGTTTTTTTTAGATGAATATACTGACCAATTATCAACAGATGATTTTATGATTTCAATAATCTGGGGTAAATTTAATTCACTGAAATATTCTAACAGTCCTGAAGCTTCGCTACCATCTGTCCAGATACGCTTAGATAAGGCAACCATCAACTACGTGCTTTTTAGTCTGACGAGATAAACTGATCAGAGTTCTGTGACCAAATAAAACGTACTTTGTGACCAGCAGTTCAGGTTAGACTCCTCAAATAGTGGCATCGAAACAGACACACAGTTTCAATATAACGACAATTGTGAAGGTAAATCCGAGTACTGGAGGCAAGGATTATTATATTTGGTGCTGTATCACTGATAAACCTTGGGCTACTGCAGTTTGCTTTGGCTAAACCTTTCAGTCACAAAAAGGGAAGAAATTTGGTCAAATCTGTTTATGATATGGCTAATGACCGTCAGCGCAATTTTGCCCAAAATCCTTTTATGCCAATAAGTTGTACTGGACGAAATTCGTGATTTCTACTTGAAAGCGAATTAGTGTTTTGAAAATTTAAGGTGGCTCTGAACCCTATGTACAGGATCTTTTTAAAAACTTGCCAAGAGTTGCGTCTTACCATGCTCATTAAAATTTGATAATATAAAAAAATTTCACCGTGCTTTTGAATTATAAGCCCGTAAAACTGTGATTAAGGGTGTTTTTGGCAGGTCATACTGTTGCTATTGCAACCTTTTGTGTCGCGAAATGATAACAAGGTGCTCACCATTGATTGGGCAGTTTTTTAATACCATGATTGTAGCATCAAGTGATGAAGAGTAGTTATAACGACCCATCAAAATCTAAGTCATTGCTGGAAACTGTTTTGAGCCACCTTAATGGTTGGACCTAAAGTACATGAAACTAAAATATACCAGACGTGAGTAATCGATGGCACTGAGTGAAATCAGTGAAATCAATGACTAATCGATGCGTAATCAGTCGTTTAGTCTTTGATTATTGCCGATGATCAATGAGTAATCGATGAATAATCAATAGGCTCACATAATTTTTCAGTCATCGATAAGTCATTGATTGCATCGATTATTCATTAATCGATTGCATTGATTAATCATTTACAACATTCATAAATTAGCAATTATTCATCGAAGTGGAAGTGAAAAGTGGAGCTTTACCGTGGTCCCAATAGTGCTTTGCTAATCACTTCTGAGTCAACCAATCAGAACCCGTAAAAAGCACTATTCACTTAATTATGTGTTATATAGTAATCATTGACATAATTTGCGACTAAACAAACCATACCAGTAATGAGTTGAAGCTTCCACTCAAAGAATATCAATCCATATGTACTAAAATAGTAGATCGTCTAATTATACTCTTGACTGCTTTTGTAATTCTTTGTTATGTCTGTTATTGACAGCTTTCCTTCGTATAATGTTGACTGATTGTTGCCGACTCAGTAGTAATCTGGTGTACAATGGCTCAGCGGTAGAATCAGACTTCCATCTTCCAGTTATTATCAATCTTGAGGCTGATTTCAACATGTCTGGTCAGAGACATTTCGTTCCCATGTTGCCCCAGACTGGAATAGCCTTCGTGGTTGTTAAAAGCACCAAGAGTGAGCAGTCGTGGCGAGTCGTCAAGTCTCTGCTTGCAACTTGGCCTGTTCTGGTTCTTATACTTATTTTTTCGTTGCTTGCCGGAATTATAGCCTGGTCACTGGTATGTTGAATAGTACGCTTAATTATAATAGACCAATTTCAATATATTAAAATTCAGCTTAAAATGATAGTCCTCAGCACGAGACTCTGGGGAATAAACCCCACAAACTCTGAGGTCTATTGTTAATTTTAATATATTGAAATTGGTGTATTCCTACGTAGGAAAAAGAATGGCGACTGGTTCATTTACCCATAATTCCAGCGCACGAAAACTTTAACAGCACTCATAAAAAGTACAGAAGAGTTTTAACATCTTCAAGCCTGTAGCATACACAATGTCGTCAGCACAGGGACAAATATTGTAAAAATACGATATTCCTTGTACTTTGTGGGCTGTGTAAGTCTCACATGGTATTGTGGGAATATGTACAGCCACCGTCTTTCTTCCTACGGAGGATTGTTTTAATTTGTTTTTGTTTATGTCCCAAGATGCATGCATATGTCATCCTTTAGAAAACAACCCTAAGAAAATACGTGCGCTGATTGGTTAAAAATCGTGTTTCTATAACTCCATAGAAACACAGAACTAGCACGAGCTGTTGACGTAATGATGGCGCGAGCAAAGAGAATTTACATTTTGATGATCAAAGTAAAAAGTTGTTTCCCTTTTTTTCGTCGCGGTGTTTTCTAAAAGAAATAGAAAACATGTTCTCTGTGTTTCTATCGAGTTATAGATACACGGGTGATAGTTTGGGAGAACTCGAAAAAGCTGTGGAAACACTCGCCTACGGCTCGTGTTCCCAAAGCATTTCTCGTTCTCCCAAACTCCCACTCGTGTTTCTATAACTCGATAGAAACACGGTACACTTTTTCTATTTCTTGAATAAAGGCTGTTATTTGACCTTGCATTCAATATGAACAGCCGAACTTAAAACAGTCGACTAGCAGACGGAAAGGCGTTTTCAGAACGATCGTTCTCCCTGGACGTTACTTTAACAATCTGATCCAGTTTGAACGTGAAAACCATACCATGCTGACTTTTGCAAGAAAAACTAATGTAATTGTGTTTGATTACCCTATAAATTCTCACATGATGATTTGCACCACCTTATTACATGTACGTGAATGAAAAATGGTCATTACTGCTTATACCACCGATGAAAATTGTCGTGAGCCTAATGGAAGGGATTTTGTGACAAAACTGTACTCCCTTCCATTTCCTAATTTTATTTCATGCTGAACTCTAATGTCAACTAATTACGATATCTCTTAACAATTTTAACTGTGTAAACTAGCCAGTGTGATGTGAACATGTTGCTATAGGAAACCAGAAAAAATCCAGACAACTTTCCGTCTATGTTTACAAAAGGCATCTGGGAAGGTTTCTGGTGGGCCTTTATATCCATGACAACAGTAGGGTAAGTACAACGAAGATTTAATTTGCTTTATGTTTACATAATGTGGCGACAGAATGAAAACAGTCTGAAAATGTCTGAATAGCAAGGTGAATAAAACAATAAGATTCAACTTTGGACCACTTGTCAGTTGTCAGTTGTCATTTGACAGTAGAGAACTGGTTAGTCATGTAATACATCAAACATGAGAGGCAGTGTTTCATCGGGATATCCAAACACGGAGAGGAGACTTGAAAATACGAGGCGCAGCGGAGTATTTTTGACGAAATTCGAGGTGTTTGGATAGCCGATGAAACTATATCTCGAGTGTTTGATATATCTTCTCAATCGAAGCAAAAACTAAGGAGTAAACGGAGAAGTAAAATCGTAAAAATCTATGCTGATTAAGACTAGGTATCCAAACCTCCTTCACGGTCGTGATTTTCTTTGTTTTAACTTGATGAATTATTAATGATTTCGAGAGAGTCATAGCAATTTTTCTTGGGTAATTTTGTCCAAGGGGGAAAGGCGCAATGAGGTTAACCCTATGTGAAGCGCCGACTCGTGAGACAAGGCCAGACCACAACAGCAGGAACTACGTGCCCTACTCTTTGCGACAAGTGTGTTGGTTCTTTAACGTTCCCTGCTAACCGTGTAACACTGACGATGCAGGATACGGGGCCTACGGTTTATAGTCCTTATCCGAGAAGATTTGAACGTCTAACCATTGGCAGATGTAATTACAAAAGTATCATATTCTCCTCAGTTATTTTGAGATCCTGATTGTTGGTTTGGTCAGTAGCAGATGTCTCTGTAGTTACGCCCACGGTGTTGGTGCCCTTCCGAGAGACATAACCATGGCTTCCTCATATAAAGCTCAAAAAAGTTAGGTGAAAGATTTCTCCGAATAACACAGGCCCAGAGAGAGACACCCATATGTAAATGTCAAGAAGGTTCGTCGGAGAAATTTGATTTAAACGCCTAAAGAAAACAATCTGCGCGTGGCTCGGGTTTTATAGTACCCCAAAAGATCTAACACCTATAACACTTAATGAAAGCGTTTTTTATTTTTTTCGGGTGCCGCCCTAAATCATATTTTGATGGCTAAAAGTAGTGATGTTACCTACTTAACACCATACGTGAGACCAAAATCTGTGAGTTACACTTCTAAGCGAGACGGACGAACATCACTGACCTTTTCATATGGGAGGCACCCCACCCCCAGCGGGCACACTGATATGAAAATCCGTGCAGACCTACATCTTGACGAGGTTGTTTATATATCAATCAATTATCATATCTATGATTCTAGACTTATCTCATTGATGGTTCAGTACCTTTTTAGCGGAGCACAGTGCGGTGAAGAAAATGTAACCTATCGATCCGCAAACGTTTGGCTGTGACGTCACCGTACGTACGATGGGCGCCGACCGTCTGTCCGCTTCATGTAAACTAATGAGAAATCTTCTTATTGTTATTTGTGTAGTTACGGAGATCGTTATCCAAGGTCAATTGGAGGGCGCCTGTTTGCAGTGATGTGGATTTTGGTGGGAATGGTTATAATTTCCATTTTTACGGCAGCCTTGACTTCTTCCCTGACAACTCTTTCTTTGGAAACTAAAGTCAAGTTACCCGGAACAAAGGTTGGTAGATCTACAATATGATTTGACGCTATATTGCTGTCACTTTACTCGGCAGAACGGATGACGCGCAGGCGATGGATAAGAAATACTCCTGACCTGAAATGAGCAAAACTAAGGTCCCATTAGGGAAGGCGGGGGGGAGTCTGAGTATCCCATATCCCGTTAATTTATGGCCTAAACATGATCCCGCGTTCCGTTTTAATTGATTTCAATATCCCACACCCCATTATTTTTTCCCCACAATACATATCCCGTTAATATTTTGCCTTTAGGTGATAGATCTTTCTCTGCTGCTGCTCCATATTTATGGAATAGTTTGCCGGCTAAATTACATGATATTCAGTCATTAGCTATTTTTGAATGTAAGCTGAAAACTTATTTATTTCGTATAGCTTTTAAAGCGTATCTTGTTTGATATTCACTCTTATTAGTATTACTAATTAAGTTTATCATCATTACTACAAATATTCTATTCTACTAATATACATGTAATTAGTTTTTATTGCGAGACATTTTTCGCAATTAGCTGTTCATAGGATGACGATGATCGCAGGAAGGGCCGCAAGTTAGAGATAACATAACTTTTAGTTACACCTAGGACACGTGCATTC
>Ga0126338_10001949_pt1 | contig 13838 bp, 6 predicted proteins | sample OrbCmetagenome_2_FD_92529 | JGI IMG/M metagenome (GOLD analysis project Ga0126338, IMG submission 92529) | Coral microbial communities from Petempiche,Puerto Morelos, Mexico - Orbicella C C metagenome | ecosystem: Host-associated > Invertebrates > Cnidaria > Coral | place: Petempiche,Puerto...
AAGGAAAAAATGCATCAGGGTACCAAGGAAAATAAAGCAGTTTATTAGGATCTGTGATAAAATTTAATAAGTACTTTTTGAAGTGTTTCAACTCAATAAAGTTTCTTTTGAATCAGATACTAGGATGAAGGATCGGTGCATTACAAGAGAACAATCCTTAGGCATACATAACGTAGTCAATGATCAAGGGTTTGCAATGCATTACAGGGCGATTTCAAACACGGTCAGCCATTTGGAAGTTTTCAGCCGATGTGAGAGAATCAATACAGCAAAGCAAAAGGATGGATTGACTTCTTTTCTTATGTTGAATGTTTTAGAAGCAAAGATCTTTCAATATGATTTCCTAGAGGGACATAATGTGTGACAAAATAACCGTTATTAATCATCAACGCAGAGGAATGTAGTCACCATTATGGTGACAAAACCAGAATTTTTGGTCGCCAAGGATGAAATGTTAGTTGCATTGGCGACCGTATCGGTCACAATTTCGAGCCCTGGGATGGCTTTTAAAATACTATGCCTGTGTTAAGCCTGAACTCTTGTAAAAGGAAAGGGCCAAATTGGCCCTTTTCTCGTTTTTCTGGGGGCCATCTCTGATTGCAGCGCGGGATTCCCGCAATGGCGCGCTCTGGTGCAAACACTGCTTTTAGTGAAGAAAATTTGATAACATTACCATGCAGTGTTGCAGGAGTGTGTAAGAGTCATATATCTGACTCCAAGTTTATAAAACATTCGCAGAGCACCAAGGCTTGAGTCGATCATGTGTCCACCCTCCAGGCCTATCAAAGAGCCAATCTTTCCATTTTTCTTTGCATCTCTTATGCCTTGGGCCATTGTCACAAACACCAGGTCATCTGGATATTTCTCCACCAGTCTGTGGATCACAGCAACTTGTTCCAGCCCCACTCTGACTGCATCTTTGAGACGAATGTCACACGGACTCCATGCTGCCCAAAACTAAATATGTTGAAACAATTATATAACACAGGATTTTATTGAACCATAGTTAAACCTCTATGCTACCATTTCTTTTTTCCACATTCCCTTAGTTACCATAATGTGCAAGTCAGATCACAAAGTTCTCTCCTGCAATCAAGACAGCAGTACAGAACATGTTTGAGCAGTATCAGTCATGAAATCTGGGAATTCTCCAGACTTTTGTTTGGCAAATATTTGTACCAATGAATTGTTTCTGTGGTTTCGCAGTAGTTTGTTTTTAGTTTTGATTCTTAGCGGTTTCTTTACATTCCTGGCTGCATTCGGCCGTTCAATTCCCCAGAGACAACATTTATCAAAGCCGTCTCCCCCTATGAACTGAAACGTGAAATCACATTGCCTCCAAATTACGTAGAAAAGCAGTTTCTTTTGAAACAAATTGTCTCATTCACTTACACTTCCTCATTTTCCTCTACATATAATTGTGATTAAGAATGAAGCCTGTTCAGTACCTGGCTGCCAACTTTTCCTTTCCTAAGCCGTGGTATGTCAGTATGCCACGACTTTTCATCCTCATCAAATGTGAGGTTTTCAAACCGGTTGTGGTACTTCATACGGATCTGATATGGGATATCATTGTGCCTACAGAAAAAAAATGACCAATCAGTTTTAAAATCAAAGTTTCAAGATTAAAAATAAGCTTATTAAACTTAATTGCTTCTAGCCGACGAAAGAACCCTTCACTACATGTATGAACGCGGGGAACTGAGAATGAATCTTATTTTCTTGCCCTTCCCTCACTCAGGTTAATTTTTCCGTGACCCTCTCCAACGTTAAGAAAAAAAACTTAAAGGCACGGTCGTTTTGGCTTTATTCGGGTTGTCATTCACAAGAAGGGAATCAGCAAAGTTTTGTCTTACAATTGTGTTCGGAAAGCTCGCACGATACCTAGCCAGGTATCTCCCTCAAGCAAAACGTAAATTTGAGATGTTTCTCCCCTTTCAACCATCTTTATTCACGTCATGCCACGCTTGGTTCACGGGCTGCGCGGATCGCATACTAACATAACCACTTCGTTTCCATGCAACGACTGTTACATCAAAATTTATTCAGGCTAAGCTTTCGTTTGAAAAATTTAAACAAAAACAAGCGGCGTCTCAGTCAATATTTATTTCGCGCCCTTTGTAAATACGTTTGCGTAAGACTTTTCATCTTCATGTTTCTATTGAACATCGTATAGGAACAGGAAAGAGTAATAAATAAGAATGCATCTTCGTCAAAGTTCTCTCCTTAGCTTCCTTCTCGGCCATGTTGCTGTTTTACTTTAATACTGAATAATATCATGCGATATTGGCCGAGGGTCTTTGTTCGCGAGAAAGTAATCCAGTTGTAAAGAAAATATTACAGGCGATCACAACTGTGCGTGTTTTGTTTGTTTGAATTGAATGAGTAAACCCAAGCTTGACATGTGTAAACTAGTATTAATCACAGATTATAGAAGTGCGGCAGTTCGAACAAGATTTACTGCATATAATAATGAATTAAGAATTAAGAATGAACCGAGTAATGTAACCTGTGTCACAGCTGTCTTCCCGCGAGAGAGCGGGGCGGTACGAGTTATGATACTTGTCAACATCTGCGGGTGTACCGTAATTATTAAATCCCCTTGATCCATTCGTGTAAAAAATTGCCACCGCCCACGGGAACTTATTCGTTTTGTTTTGTTATTTCTGCCGGCGCGCCTTTGTTTCAGGCTGTCATCATGTCGTTTCCATTGACTGCTGGTTTCTATCGGTTTTGATTGCGTTACAGTCTGCAAAAGTCACACCAGGAAATCAGACTGTTTTGCAACGAACGCACTTAGCTTTGTTCCACATCGGTACGACTGGAATAATCACTTTCTTTTTATCCTGTCCTTTCACGCGCAGGACAAAAACCCGACAGAGAACAAACATTAATAAAGGATTGTACGTCACAGATTCTAAACACACCGCTGAAAGGATTGGAAGCTACTGTCGACGCGATTGTTGCTGCACTTGTTCTATTATGACAGAGTACCTTCGCTCTACACGGACAACAATGTTGAGATAGTTTATGTAAATTTCCGGGGAAAGAGCAAATTGGATTTTTCCAAAAGTCGACAAAAGTCTGTCACAAAGTGCGCGTACCCGTGTGCATGCATAATTAATTTTAACATTTCTTTTAAAGAATCAGTGCAACAACACTGGCCCATTATTTTTAGGTCCATGTCGTTGAAAACAAATGTTTTGGTGTTGACTTTACGAGGCCATTGAAGTATATTTTTAAGTAGCTTGTACTACTGGAGAGGAAACCAGATATTTCCGTCCTGTGTGAATAGGATTGCAAATAAATCAGGCCCGTATTGAAATATATCATTGAGGTTTGGGTTTGCGTCTATCCTTCAGACTTCACTGAAACTCTTGTAATATCCAGTACTTGCAAAACATAAACTGTAAAACCTTGAACTGTTTACCCACTCACCCGTCCACCAAAGGCGTTTCATCCAGGATCTTGTTCGCCTGCGCGGCGTAATCAATCGCTCGAGCGCTGCGTCCGGAGGAGGCGGGGACGCAACTAGCAACGCTGATAAAACCAAGAAAGCAACAAAATAGACTGAGGCGTTTGGAGATCATCTTGTTTGCTAAAGTATTTCCAGCTTCAGTTCACAGCCAAAAGGACGCTTGGATTTACAGTGTTAACCAGGGTACTCGCCGCTGTATACAGGGATAACTATTACTGAAATTCTATCTTCTGTTTCAGTTACCTACTAAACAAAAGTTTTTGACCAATAAGCGCGTTAGAAAGTTGACAATTGAAACAGCAAGGCATCAAACTGTCAATATTTTACTGACAGAGAGAAGCTTAATTTCTGACACTACCCTGAGTTTGATTGCAGTCCAGATGCTCCGTCATTTACTCGTCTAATTCACAAAGCTGGAATGAATCGCAAAACTATCATAATCGGTACAGTGGTTGTAGTTGTTGTTGTGATCGTTATAGCCGTACCATGCGCCTTGTTGTTAGGAAAGAAAGACGAAGATGAAACGCCCAAAGCGAAGAGCTACACGGAACGCGCCGAGCAAATATTGAACGAAACACCGCTAGTTGATGGGTAAGAATTTCTTTCCGATTCATGTTCTTTCATAAAAACGTTCATCCTACTTTGCCAAGAAATGCCTCTCAATCGAACGTTACTTAAACGGAAACGAAGAATATATTACTAGGCAACTTTCCGGTGATCTTCATATGGACCCTCGGGCCCCGGCCTCGGGCTAAGAGCGCGTGTAGCAACCACGAAACACGACACGCGTGTAGACAGAAGGAAACCATGCTAACTATTTCAGGATTTGCATTGCTTCTGATTTTCAATTCGTCAGAGTCACCGTCTATGTACAGACGTATTCTGTTGGGACTTCGTCGAGCTACGCCTGCAAAACAGTATTCAGCAAATTTCTACTGCATGAGAGTGGAAGGCGCGAAAGGCGGATATAAGTTAGAGCGATACACGGGGCATGGTCAGTGCGCGGTGTAAGGGCTACTAGTAAAGTTGAATTCTGTATTCGAGATATTTTGAATTCATCGAAAACAATACAAACAACAAAGCCGCGCTATTTGTAAGAAAGATCATCTCGCGGATTATCCGGCAGTCTCCAGGATACAGAACGAAATTTCCCGGTCTCGTGTACGGGTCATCAAATCCCCCGGAAAAAAAAAAAAAACAGCTGAAAATACGTTACTAGCCTCCGTAGCAGGCGTATAAAGGGGAGGGGTTGGGAGGAGGAACCCACACTTATTATAGTCAATTTGGCCATTTTCGGGGAAAATTTTTTGAATATTTGATGCATTTTGGTCGTTCAATGACAAAGCTGTACGTTAGAAACATTTTTTGTGTTTATCTCCAGGATTTTGATTTTTTTAGGCTGACATCTAATTACATGGAGCGATCCCACGCGTGACCAATCGTTCTATAAGAGATTGTATGGAGTTCAATAGGAAGTTGTATAAATTTGAAATTCGATCGAAAACTCTGGAAACTAGCTTCATGATTCCTTTCAAAACCTAAAATATAGCTTTAAACCTCGTTTAGTATCGTTTTTCTATCGTTCTAGCGATACATACAATGTGACACAATGATGCGATAACGCACGAAATCCCGCCAGCAACACGGCTCGCTGATCTGACTAGGTTTTGCGCTATGCATCGGAAGTGAACAAAGTGGAAATGCAGTTCTCAGGCTACGAAGATTGCAATGAACGTTTCCTGCTCGGGCGGGGGTACTCCCGGATAAAAATGACCGGGGTGTTCGTCGTACCTTTTAGGGGTTAACAAAAGCTTTTTAACCTCAAAAGGTCCATAGCCAGCTTTTGCGGTACCTTTAAGGGTATTGAGTGAAAAAAAAAATATGACAGGAGATAATGTGTTGTGCAAGAATTGGTACCTCTTAGGGGAGAAAAAAATTCGGGCCACGCCCACAAAACAGGGTCTTATACATCTTAGGGATTCTTTTAAAAATTTCGGACGAACACTCCGTCCTTTTTATTTGGGAGTCTCCCCGGAGTTTCCTGTTGCAATCATGCTGATGATTCGATTTGTTACTGCTTGCTTCGGACCATATATCGCCCAATGTGCATCGCCAAATGACATGGTAGTCGAATACAATTACGTTCTTTCTTGTTGTTTTACTTGTAGACATAACGATATTCCATGGCAGCTAAGGAAGAACTACATGAATAGAATGGCAAACGTGACTTTAGACAAGAACAACCCAGACCTCCACACTGATATACCCAGGCTCAGAGAGGGTGGTGTTGGAGCTCAGGTAAGTGGACTGGAATTTAAACAGCTCCCGAGGCTCCAAACTAGGCCGCGTCGGCTACGAGTATAGAGCAGGCATGGGGAAAAGGGATATGGAGATGGACTCTGCGCTCTTCATTGGGTAAAGGGAGTGCATGTTGATTTGAGGTCCTGTGAGGCAGAGATGAATTCTGCGCCTTTATGTTCCTCAGTGTGGTCATAAACCAGAAATGTAACTTAGGGGATGAACAGATTGAGCCCTCGAATACCGAAGCAAAACGATTGGTTTTTGCTATTAAAAAAACGAACAAAACAATACACCTATTTATCGCCAGGCCGCCTTTTGAATCAAAGGTAAAAATACTCAGTCATTGTGCGAACGTTTTAATAGCTATCGCGAATCAGATCTTTTCTTGGGAAGTTATCAAGAACTGGAATAATGCGTATTTTTGATTTAAACCATCTCACCTACCCAACCTCGTTACCAGGGCTTTTCCCTAAGAGATTGGGAGGCGCGGGAAAAATCGGCTGGTCACGTAGTAAAACGCCTTCGCCGCCTTCCCCCCACCCACCCCCCCCCCTCCCAATTCCAAAGGGAAATGTCCTGGGAACGCGGTTGCATACTTACCCTAAGTAACCTTGACGATTTTTGGTTTGTTTTTTTGCACAGTTCTGGTCAGCATACGTATCTTGTTCCAATCAGTACAAGAACTCGGTTCGCTTGTTCCTCGAGCAGATTGACGTCATCCTCCGCATGGTTGAGAAGTACCCGGATGATTTTACGTTCGTAACAACTGCCAAGGGAATAAAAGATGCACACAAGAACGGAAAGATTGCCTCCATGATTGGCATAGAGGGGGGTCACGCTATTGACAGTAGCTTAGATAGCCTCCGAATGATGTACGAGCTGGGAGGGCGGTACATGACGCTGACCCATAGCTGTCATACACCTTGGTAAGTCACTTTCAGGAACACGAGGCTGTTTTTCAACTGAGTGTCTCAAATCCTTAATTACAACGTAATTACAACGACCAATGGTATGAAGCCGAAACAACCAATCTTAATCAACCAACGAGAACGACTGGTTTTTCATTTCCAACTTTGCATCATTGCTTGATGGGTGGAGCGACGTTTTTGAATAAATTACAGAGCACAGTAAACCAAAACTGAATCCAATTCAGACAGCCTTCGATGCTCATTTTAAAAACAACACTATTTAAAGTGTGGTGTTACTTTCCAGTGACCAAACCTTTGAGAAACGTCTTATTTTTCAGGGCCGATTCCTGTACACCCAAAAACCCAGAACATAATGGCCTGACGGAGTTTGGAAAAGTAAGAAGTCTGCTGCTTTATCTAAACGCACAGTAGGGATACATTCCTTAGATAGATTAGAAGCCGCTTAACTTAGCATGGTGTAACCTTCATAATCTAAGATCGGATTATTTTTGTCCTGCAGCGAGTCAATTGTTTACCTTAGAGCGATCAGCGTCCCATTTTTTTTTCTCTCAAAATAGGAATAACTTGTAAATGACTAAATCCCCTAAAGAGGATTTTCGTCTATCTTTTCGTTCATTCAGTTACACTGCATCCCCAGAGTGTGTTAAACAAGAGTATGCGCCGATAACGTTGTTTTGTGACGATAAGAGTGCGAAGTACACGTGTTTATGTAAATGTGTATTTTCTGCCCCTTTCATTTAAAAAATATATATATAAGAATGAGTAGAAAGCAAAAGTTCGTGTTTTGAGCTTGGGAGAAAACTAACGATTAACAAGTGTTGTATTGCACCACCTGCAACGAATGCAACGAAACTGAATCTCGTCATCAAAATTGCGCTTGGTCAGGACCACCATCTATACATGATTGCAGTGGTGTACTTTTCATTTCTACGTCAAGCCTCCTGTAATCGGACAAGCTTGTAGATTTGGAATACGTTTTCACTCCTGACAGGTTGAAAAATAAAGAGTTTGTACGTTGCTGGGGTTACGACTAAGTGTTCACTCAAGGAAAAGGTTCTTTAGTGGACTTCTAACTGTGCTTTCATCAAATTTACCTGGAATAAACCTCTTAAAATTAATTAATCTCGGAAGGAAAATCTACTTATGCGATAATACGATAAGATGGTTGAAAATGGTGTTGGCAATATATATCAGTAATTTCACTTGTTTTCTTTAGATCCTGATCAAGGAGATGAATCGTATTGGAATGTTTGTTGACATGTCACATATCTCCCATAAGACAATGAACGATGTTCTGGATGTCACCAAAGCGCCAGGTATGAAATCGCACCGGCTTTAAATAGAGTTTACGGAAACACGTTAGCGCACTGCGAATGAGGCTTTACAGTGAAAAACCAAGTAATGTACTGGTACTTAACAAAAGCAGTTAGAGTTTTCACAAAATATGTCATAAGTTAGGTGCGACTTTGTCTTCACAAACCTCACAAAGTTCATACTTTACGTTTAACTTTAAGTTTATCAATCTTTTAATAACCTGTAATTATAAACCTTTTAGTAATTTTCAGTCATTCCTCTGCCTACGCACTGTGTAACCACACCAGGAACGTTCCCGATGATGTCTTGAAGAGAATGGTGAGGAGCAGTTATTTGTCAGTTACTCATTGGTTATTGGATTCATCGATCGAACAATTGATTTAATGATTCGTTGATTCGTTCAATTTTATTTTTCATCCATTCGTTCATTCGTACGTCTTTAATTTATTCATTGCTATCTGATTATTTCGTGCGCTAAATCTAATAGTCTTTTCGCTCATTCCCTTATGGATTGATTCGCTCTTTTGCTCGTTTGGCGGCTTACTTGTTCGTTCTCTTGGATTGATTGATTAATTTATGCATTAACTCAAACGTTCATTCCCCTGTTCGCTCACTCTGCATTTCCTTCCTCCATCCATCCATTCATCCATCCATCCATCCATCCATCCATCCATCCATCCATCCATCCATCCATCCATCCATCCATTCATTCATTCATTCATTCATTCGAGTCATTCAATCAATCGTTCATTCGATCGATGATCGATCTTTCGTTCATATATTCATTCATACATTGCTCCATCCAATCTCTCTCTCATTTTTTCGTTTACAACTTCCTCTTTTTTCTTTCTTTTTCTCTTCCTTTCTCTGTATCTTTCTGTCCTCTGGACTTTTTTTCCTTTTTTCACTAATCCGTTGGTTTGATATGTTAACTCATAAACTGACAGTTCTTATTCCACTAACATTTGTTCCAGCCCAAGAATGGTGGAGTAGTTATGGTGAACTTTTACAATGATTACCTGACGTGCAGTCCGGAGGCAAAACTGAGTGATGTGGCAGGTAATCACCATAATGTTATACTGTACATAATACATACTTATTTTGCCTGTGAAAGTCACGCACATTAACATGAGTTTTTCCAGGAAATTCAGTATATCTGATTAAATAGCTGCAAAACTATTGTAGATTTTTTTCAAACTGTTATAGCAAACTTTGGGATGTGTAAAGTCATAGATTTTTTTCACACTAGACAGGTATGAAGATAGTTAATTCAGGTGCTTTGTTTTCCAGATCTGTCAAAGCACTTTTGTAGAGACTATAAATGAGGTCTCGCCGTTTTTCTTGTGGAAGAGGGCACAGAGGACCCCGAATTCTCCTCTGAAGGATTTAGGCATTTCTAACTTGCATAAGCTTCCTCTGCACGTTTATAAGAATAAAGCTATGAGGACCACCAAATTCTCGTTCTCTTCAATCTCCATGTCAAATCCACTCACTCGATCATCTTTTCACCGAACTAAAATGGGTGCTCAGATATAAGGACTCAATATACTAAGCTGCTGCGTCGTTTTTGCGTTGTCTTTCACTAGATCATTTGTTAAGGTTGCGTTTCCTGTAAAATTGCCATATAGTATCTTCGTATTTTGACACTTATCTACAAACTAGGACGAAGTTTCTGTAATTGAGCCAAAATAAGATACAACGGGATATGTGACGACCAAATACGATAAGCACATTTCGAGATTGAATTGTAAATCGAGTTATGTATTACCGGGATTATTGGTCACTCACAGGAAAGGAAATGAAATACACTGTAATGACGGTAACACTTGGTACATAAGTAAGCAGTGTGTTCGTTGCTTATTTCAGATCATATTGATTACATCAAGAAGGTCGCTGGCATTGACCATGTAGGACTTGGTAGTGATTATGATGGCGTACCAAGGTATTATTTTTTCACGTCTATTTTGCTGTGACATGAATTTTCAAAGAGGTCGTTAATTAGGCCTTGTGACCATGAACATCAAACAAATGTGGAAACGTGAATCTTCTGTCTCTCTGTTATCAGAGTTCCTGTTGGACTGGAAGATGTCTCGACTTATCCAAAACTAGTAGAAGAGCTGCTTCGACGAGGATACAGTGACGAGGAGGCGAGTAAAGTGGTGGGAAAAAACCTGATTACTGCAATGGAAAAAATGGAACAGGTAAACAGGTGGCCACAAAATCATTCACCAAATTGTCACGATGTCCGTGAACAGGATTTCCTTGCTATGTTTCGTCTTTACATAACAGATATCCTGCAATGAACTGTAGGTGGTTTGGCAAGATTGGTCGAACGTCTTTCAAGGCGTCCCCTAAACACAGTTCATCTCCTTCAGTGTCAAAATGCGTTTGTTGACGATTTATTAAAAAATGAAACGATTATCCTACTCAATGTTTCGAAATATTATCTAATATTAGGCGACTCAAACAATTTCTCAATCTTTCCTGACTTAAATAAGTAACTGGTTTCTTTGGCAGCCGATATTTGTGTCCGCGTCACGCAGGTTTTCTTCCCAACACGACTTTGTGAGACAGCCGCGAAGGAAACTTATTGTTAAATTAGCAAGAGTGACTCTATGTTGGTCTTTTTATACCTGCAAAAAAAGTTATTATATGTCTCCTTTTACTTTCGCTTAGAACATAGTTGACCTTACAGATTTTATGGATAAATAATTAAACCATCTACTTGTTGTAACGCAAAACCAAAGCAATTACAATGGTCAATCACAACACACTTAGAGAACACAATGACCCAGGAAGCAATACTCGTAACCAATACGTGCGAATGGTTTTGCATCTGATTGGTTAAGCAGTTGGGGTGAGGTTTTTAAACCAATCACAGTGTAGAAATGCAGCTACTGGCAACTGAAAACCACACTGTTAATACTCATGCTTATGTTTCCTTTTCCTATTGTAGGTTGCTGCTGATATGAAGAATGTCAAGCCCTTTGATAACTACATATATGTAAACAAAACCTGTCGGCCACCCGTTGATGGCTTTTGATTTTTCCACGGGACAACCCTTGCAGGGAGCGAGCAAGTTGCTTCCTGGAACTGCCTTTATTTTCATATAGATTTATGTAACTAGACATTATATTAATCTGATTTTGAATGCGGAGTCAGTTGAAATTGGTTAGACTTTCTGTATATTACCTGTAGTTTTCCTGTTCACATGTAAACATTCATCAAAAGGCGATAACAGAATCTGCTCTGGTCTTGACAAAGTTTCATTAAAACGCGTTATAATGATCCATTTGAAAGACTGAAATAAAATAATTATTTGTACAACTGGTAATGTCCGATCAAAAATGTTCCAATAAGTCCTCGAGAGGTGTGAGGTGAAAAAGCCTAGTTAAAATATTTATTAGCGACTTCCGCTAAAGAAACGAGGTCTGCCATGAGCATATACTAGCGACAAAGTAACGAGTTGTTCCTTGAAGATGGTGAGAAAAAAAACGTTTCATTATTATATTGCATGGTAGTCTTCAGGTAAATCTGCCGGAGCGTTCTTAATAGTTCTTTCTTGGTCTGGATTTTGCCGTACGGACTGATAAGCCGTGTAGTCTTTTTTTGTTTTCGAGTGCCATCTAACAAGCTACTAACTAACCCAGAATAAACAAGCTAACAATTCTGTCCACTGGCAACCCAAGCTGTGAGTGATGATTATCTTGCGTAGATCATCTTCCAGCTTCTTGCGTAAGAAAGGTCATGGCGAAATTGTAAAACTGTGTTTAGCTCTTATTAACTGAGCTTAGTCGGTCGGTATGGGAGAATCTTGACCGAGGTCGTGAGTACAGACCGAACGCAGTGAGGTTTGTACACACGAGCGAGGTCAAGATTCTCCCATACAGACCGACTAAGCTCGGTTAATTAGATGTTTATTATATGGCGCAAACAAGAACAATTTAATTCTTTTAATGTAACTGGTTTGTACTAACTGACATTTTGCTTGCGAACGGCGACGACCTGAATTTAATTCTGCCAATGTTTGCTCGTCCTCTTTACTTTTTTTTTCTCTTTACTTTTTTTTTTAAATATTGTTAGATGAAAACAATCAATGATTTTATATTTTAGTTTACAACTTTTTCACTGCCAAACATTACCGGTCTATATGGGAAAATCTAGATCACTTTCAATATCGATTTCAGCCAATCAAATTCGTGAATTTGGTAGTTCCTAGTCCTTGTGAGACAGCCATACAATAAACGGGAATATTTACGATCGGTTTTTGGAGATACAAACACTAGAAAGCTCTTCATGAAAATGCTTTATCTTACTTCCACAGTGTATTGCTTGTTGTCTGTTCGCTTTTTCTGCTAGTTTGAAGCGATTTTAACCACTTGCTAGGTTTTCTGGCACACTTCTTGTCCACCTGATTGATTTTTCTAGACTTCGACTGTCAACAACTGATTAGACTCAACTGTAGTCAACTCTGATTCTCAGATCTTGCTAGCTTTCTTTAATGACCAGATTGGAACCATCAAGCAAATATCAAAATAACACTCTCTAGAAATTTTACGGACTTGCGCAGTTCACGTTTGGTGAGGGCACATATTCAATCTCGTTCTCAGAGCCTATGTGTCTTTTGGTCAGCGCCAAGACACGGAGCCCTGGAATAATCAATTTCCAGACTGCAAGATTGGCACATATTGCCTTTGCATATTATTCTTCAACCGAGCAAGCAGTATCCAAACCATTCTCCTTCCAAGTTTATACTATCATTCCAAGGTTTTCTGGTCAAAACAAAGGCACACAAGCAGTAATAAAATAATAACGATCATTTTGACCTGATAAATTAACATATAACCTTAACAAGAATGTACAAAAAGACTTCCTTGAAACAACTACAAGGTAAAATCGTAGAATAAAGGCGGACTTGCTAGTTACCCTCTTTTTCCATAAATGAATAGTAAGTTGTTTACAACTTTCAGCATAGAAATTAATTCAAAAACACGTTAAAAAAATGTCCTTTGAGGTGTGCGGTAATAAAAGAATTATTTAACAATTATTTCAAAAAATAAAGCTTAATAACTTTAGGATTCGTAACTTACAGCATATTTTTCTTAAAACTACCTAAAATGCAAAATTATTTACAATTGTTGTAATCACGTTCAAACCAATTTTTACATTCAATCTTGGCATTTTTGTAATAACTTCAATCCCACACCTCTACCTCAGAAACGAATTAGCATACGTTCATTTATTACACAAAGCTTCACCTGTGAAAGCGAGTGTTCTTTTACTGTTTTAAACAATATCAGCCAGAAGCCAGGAGGTGTTCGTTCCCGGGACATTTTCGTTTAGCTTACTTCTTGTCATTTCTGTGTCCGCTTCCTTATCTTTTAGTTTTATCGAACATCTTTTAGTTGTAAACAATCATTCATAAAACATTCAGGAGAGCGATATACGTTGCACCAAGTGAACATAGCTCCACTTTTTCTTGGCTTCCCAACATCGATGTACGGCATTCAAAATCGATGCATCGCGGATACAAAATTGATTTATGTTATTTTGAAATTCATATCAAATTTGAAGGAAAACGACCAATTTTTTGAGTTTAAAAGACATGTTTCGACAGAACTTCTGTCATCTTCAGTTTAATGAATGATTACAAAGCAAGTTGAATAATAAGTAGGCAAAAATGCTAATTAAGAACAAATAGTAACAACAGAACGTGAAAAGGTGTAAATTAAAAGGATAATTTTAGATTTACATGGTGTAATTGTTGATTGAGGCAAGGTAGTTCTTTTTGAATATGGATAGCCTCCTTTATCTTG
>Ga0126338_10001950_pt1 | contig 13837 bp, 13 predicted proteins | sample OrbCmetagenome_2_FD_92529 | JGI IMG/M metagenome (GOLD analysis project Ga0126338, IMG submission 92529) | Coral microbial communities from Petempiche,Puerto Morelos, Mexico - Orbicella C C metagenome | ecosystem: Host-associated > Invertebrates > Cnidaria > Coral | place: Petempiche,Puerto...
AACAACAACAACACTTTAGACCGTTGCCGTCTTTGCCAATGAAAGGGTAGGAAATCCTGATTGAAAGTCCCTCACAATAATTAACCATTTTTGAATTTTATTAAATTCGTCTTGCTTAACTAAAGACCAAGTGAAAAAAATTTCTTGTTGGAATGGCAATTTGCACAGGTTATTGTACCAAAGCGCAGGTGTGAGTCTGTTGAGGTATGGATGTAGGCCCTCACTGTAGACCTCACTGGCTAGGTTATACATCAGAGTGAGTTTTCTTTGGGCTACTCTTAGTGAGATTGGTTTGACATTCCTGGAGATACTATGATTTACTTAGCTGGAGTTGTTTCTAGGCAGACCCTAGTTCAACTCTTTAGTCATGCTTGTAAATAGCCAACTGGCCTGCCTCCTGCCGGTTGGAATTTTTAACCATGTTATGTTCATTTGGATTATTTGTTTCATCATTTAGTTTCATTGGCCCTTACAAGCCCCATTGGGAGAGTGGTCAATTAAGATTTTTATTTTTATTTTTACTTTTTTATTTTTTTTTATTGACTTTTGAATCTTCCTTATTATTGTTCACACATTTACTAATGCGCATTGTCTGGGAGGATGTGTGTTTTTGCATTTTACATGAAATTCAATTTGGCCACAGCCAAAATGGCAAATGGTCACCGAGCACTGCTTTAGGTTAATTAAGGTGTTTTTGTAAATGAGTGTGGTGATTTTGAATGAAGGTAAATTTGTTATGAAAACTGCACATTCTCCTTGTTTCATGAGCCAGTTGTTTCTCTTAGCGGATGCGACAATGGCCCTTGTGGAATAGAACAAAATGTCTTCTCATACACCAGTGAGGGCCCCTTTCTCAATACTTAAAGGATACTGAGCTGATTATCTGAAGTCCTAGGAAAACCATTTTCAGGGTATTGTTCCTTTTGGGGGCATTCACAAAATAAGTGCACAATTTATTCAAATTTTATTTGGGGTGTGAAATAACACCCCTTAAATATGACTGGTTATGGCTTAGAAAACATTGTCTGAGATGGTTAATTATTAAATTTCCCATTTGTTTGTAGAGAGAAGTAATCAACAAGAAAGGAGACCACATGAATCTTATGAACAAAATGTAAGTGGTAAATTAGAATTGACTGTAAAACAGTGAATCCAGTTATACTGACACCAAAAGTCGTGCCAGTGTCCAGGTTATCTGGGTTTTGCATTAAACCCGAAATAAACATCACATTCACGTCAGGTCATTCCTAACGAGTACAACTGAGCAGTAATATAAAACAATTTTAATGTCTGGACTGTCTCAAACATAGCAATGCAATCATTTAAGGTGGCTTACTACAGTTTTGATGGATTACAACAGCCTGTTTACTTAAGTCTTTTACAAGTCCAAGTGAAGCTTGAACGTTCATGCAAAGTAAAATAAAAATCTGTAGCACAGATTTTTCGCAAACTAAGAAAATGTGAAATCAAAAATAGCTGAAATCTGTCTTGCAGATTTTTATTTTACTTTGCATGAATGTTACGTCAGAGCCAATTTCTTATTCCTGAAATTTTGAGGTGGGTCTTACAGGTAGATTTTGAGAAAAATGTGATTCAACCTACTAGTGCCCAGTCTCTCCTTAGGTACTCATTTCATTCATTTTAGCCATTTGTTGACGTTCAATTGTTCAAGTTTCACATAGAATGGTAAAAGACTTAAGTAAACAGTAAATAGAGAAAGGAAAAACATCTTGGAACATAGAAGTTGGGCTGTTTTAATCCATCAAAACTGCAGTACACGATTTTAAAGTATAAGAATGAAATAATATTTGTGCCAAGTTTTGTTTACATTGGATTTTTTTTACGTCCCCACTGTTTTCGTAAAGAAGCGTGAAATTCTGAACATTTTAAGCTGCGAAAACCGCCATTATATGCATATTTTGACCTTTCTTAACTCTTGGCTGTAAAAGAAATGGTTGGAACTTTAAACTATTTTCCCTTGAATAAGTTCACCCAAGGGTACGTTTTAAAAGAAAAATCAATTTTTCGTGACTGTCTTCCGATTCTCGACACTCTCAGAAAATCAATCCAGGAGGCCTTCTCTATAAAAACCACCCACTCAATTTTGCATCCAAAATATAATTTTTCCTGAAATTCTGGCAACTGAAAGACCTTACTGAGATAAGAACAGAAACAGGTCTGGTTTGATTCGAAATGATTTTCCAGCTGTGTTAGGAGCCATTAAATATTTCCCCTCGTCAGGTAAGCATGTAAGATGGAAGTTAAGTAAACTGAGTATTGTTTTTCTATCTGTTTATACATCATTTGTCTATCTGTCTTCTTGCCAGGCATATTTGTCTCTTCATACTTATGTGCTCAGTTAATCTCAAACTACTTATTAATCATTTTTTGTTCAATTGATCAGTCACATTTCACACATCAAGCACATCAATTTAACAATTAGATTATGAACTAGAAATTTCAATCACGCATAGAAATCAAGAACAAATTAATTTTGTGAGTTGCTTTTTTCAATTCATTTTGCACAAAATATCAGATTTTTCGTAAGTAAAAATATCTTAACTTCATGTTTGGAAGACCACTCTCTGGGACTGTTGCTTTGGCATGGCTGAGTGGCTTGTGCATGCCAATGACTCCAAGAGCTATGCTGGCGGGGGTGTTCATACCCCTGGTATGGTCTACCAAACTGAAAAGGTCAACGAGTAGGGTCCAGACTAAAAATAGTCCCATGTCTGAGTTTGAGGCTAACAACCTCATCCTGGAAAAATTACTAGTTATGAAAACAACAACAAAGACAACTAACAACCTGCATGCAGGCCTTCCAAGGTCTTCGAACCATGTGACTGCCAGTGGTGAAAGCCAGAAGGGAACTGCTGGCATGAAGTTGGAGTAAAAGCCAAGACCAGTCTTGGATTTTGAAATGTATGTACTGTGTATGAAACTCGAAAGTTTGCCCAGAACATAGCAGAAATGAGAAGGTGCAAGTTTTATGTGTTAGGTGTACGCAAAAGTATGTGGACAGGAACAGAGACTCAAGTCTGTGTTCAGGCGAGACCGTATTATATTCTTGGTAAGACGATGGTCAACATCATGAGGGCGTGGAGACTATCCTGAAAAAAGGAGCAAATAGATCACTCCCGGAATGGAAGCCTATTATAATAAATTAGAATAGTAGCTTCATAAAGGTTAGGCTAAAGGGAAGGTGTAAGAATCTAACCCTGGTTCAGTGTTATGCTCCAACTAATGACAGTGAAGATGATCTGAAAGACAACTTCTATCTTAGACTCCAGGCAGAGATTGAACAGGTCCCATCGCAAGATCTTATCATCATCATGGGGGACCTGAATGCCAAAGTTGGTGCTGATAACTCAGGCAGTGACAGGGTGATGGGACGTCATGGATGTGGTATCATCAACGAAAATGGAGAAAGGCTTGTGGAGTTTTGCACATCAAATGATCTGGTGACAGGGAGCACCCTTTTCCACACCAAAAGATCCATAGACCAGGAGGAAGAGATAAAAATCAAGTCAATCACTTGCTGATTAATGGAAATGGTGGAGCTTCCTTCAGTAGTCCAAAACTAACCAGAATTGTTCATTTTTTGATAAAAGCATGAAAATTCCAGGATTATTAACCTCTATAAGGTAAACATTTTCTGATATGGAGCCATGCCAAATTTACACCCAGAACCACGTTATGCGCATGTCAAAAAATAACGTTTTAGGCCCCTACCTGGGAATGAGGCTGAGTTAAAATGCTTATTTCTAAGCCATCTCTGAAGGTGCACAACAGATTCCAGGCTCTTGTAGAAATAAATGAAAGGGAGAACAATGAGGAAGAAGTGAATAAGATCTGGGGGAACATTGTAACTGCACACAGCGAAAGCAGTAAGGCGTGTTTAGGATACAGGCAACAGAAGCCAAAGGAGTGAATGTCACATGACTCATAGACTGCAAAACAGTCGTTTTTGGACATTTTCGGAAGGCGCGAAGTGCCGTAACCACGATCCTTGCGTGTGAAGCGCACGAGCCTCACACGTGTTTTTTAGCGTCTCCCCATTCTCCCTCTCTCCAAGAGATGTACCTGGTGGTAAACATGTACAAAGAGTTGAAGTGTCGAGCAATAGCTGATAAGCGGAAGTACATGGAAAATCTGACATCCCTGACACAGGAAGCAGCCACACGATTGAACAAGGAACACTAGTGAACAGTGTAACATTACAGTGTTCTGGTGCTCAAAGACTCTCAAGACATGGACTATGAGGATGTGCTAAAGCGAGCTGTGTTTTGTTCAAAGCAACGGCACGAGAAAGAGCTGAAGTTCTTTTGTAAGAACTGTGAAAGGGCAGTGTGCCAATCTCATGTTTTGATGTATCATCCTGGTCACACTTGCACATAGAAGACGAAGCTGAATGACAAAAGATTGTCAGTGATTGAAACACAGAGGTGTATTTCACAAGCAAAGATGAATCCTGTTAGTAACCTTAATGAGGACTACGTGAAGCTGATGCAACAATTATGCAAAGAGGTGAAAAGAGACGTTCAGAGGACTGGTGACAATTCAAGAGTAATTGCCACTAAAAACCTAAGAAATTGTTGCCACTGTCGAAAAATCGATTTCTCTCATACTTTGCCAGTTTGAAGGCCTAGGCAAGTAACTGAAGGAAAAAAGGTCAGATTTCACTTCGTGATAATACAAAATTTTACACTTTTCCGATTTTGTTTTTATTCTCAATACCACAAGGGAAACAATGCTTACTTACAACACTAGCTCTATTTACATTGTATTGCTCTAATTATTTACACTATTTGAATTACAATATTTAAACGACTTACACTAACAAATAAAGTGACGACAAGGGGCAAAGGAAAAAAGAAGAAAAATAGATAGTTCTCATTACAGCTTGAGGTTGTACTATAGAAACAAAAAGACAGACCAAAGGCATGTGATACATTATAGGGAAAGTGAGTTATGCATCTGACAAGAGATTGGAAGTAGACTAATGGGTAGGATATGGGTAGGAGATAGATACTGATAGGTATAGAAAATATAATCTAAAATGTTAATAAAATCCTCATATATCTTGGAAGAGGTGTCCATTTCTTTGTGTCTCCACTTTTTGTTTCTATTTCATATTGTGATTTTACTGTGCATATGAAATGCGTAAGATTTGGATGATCATCTTTTGTTTTAGCGAGCCTTGTGTGATATCATGCTGAGAGAAAGCAGTAATGGATGAGAAGCACAAATTGAGAGATATCTGGTCTCAGACCCAAAGCAGTAATATATGTTAAAGCATAATCTCTAGGAGGTAAATTTAAGTTTTTCAGCTATTCAGTGAGTTTATTCCAAAAGTGAGATGTTTGGCAGCATGACCAAAAAAAAAGAAGTATTGACTCAGAGGTGTGACAAAAACTGCAATTTTCATCGCCCTGTAGACCTATTTTAAAAGAAGTTATTGGTTGGTACACGTCTATGTAAGAATTTAAACTGAAACTCTAACAGCTTAGTGCTCTTTGTGCATTTTTTAGCTAAAAGATAGGCAGCAGTCCAATTTATGCTGTCATTTATTGGTAGGTCACAATCCTCTAGCCACTTCTTTTGACTTGACTCTGGGGTTAAACTCTTGTTACCAATCAGTTTTTTATATATTTAATGAAAAATAAAAAAACTTTTAAGATTTTTGCTACACAGACGTTTACATCGCTGTGAAACGTTCTCAACTCTCAATGTATAGATTGATTCTTTCTTTCTAATCAAGATATAGTAATTACTGTAATTTGTTGTGTTTTCTGAGAGAACTGAGCCCCGATTAAGTGGACACACTGTTCAAATTAATACAAGATTAAAAAAATTGCAAATTCAGTGAGGAAAAAAGCTGACCGGTAGTGCTTCAAATCGTCTGATATTCTAGCCAAAGACAGTTCAATCAATTGATTTTAGGTTAACAGTTTCATTTTTGTGGGATCTGCTGGCAATTTTGCATGAACACCGATCAAAATTCGAGAAAATTGTAATTCAGTCCCACTTAAACTTGTAATTTAATGCAACACGCCAAAATAAGTATGGGCAGAAAGTAAGTATGTTTGGAAGACAAATTCAGTTAAATGTTCACAAGTGACATGAGAAACGCAAAATATTAGATAGTCTTTCGCCTGCGCGTTTATTTACTGAGAATGGATCACCAACACGCATCAATTTAAACTAAATTTGTCAGATTAGAAAGATTAATCTAAAACAATTCAGTTAGCAGATTACAAAGAGCCACGAAGAGCAGTTCTGATTTTACTGGCTTAATTAAATGTTGATGTATAATTAATACTTTATTGAGCTAGCTTGCTCGATTTGCGGTGAGAATATTTGTCTGTTTTTTACAAGTTTATGGTTTTTGCCTGCCAATCGCTCCATAAACCTGCCAAAAAAATCCAATTTCTCCAATGTGGACCTCACACTAGTTTAACGATATATGTGTGGAAAACTGTTGGTAATAATTTTACTTTAAACATCCCTAGAGATGGCGGGCAGGAAGAAGGGCCATCGTCGCTACAAAAAATCAGCGGAAGGCTGATAACATTTTTAACCGGTACGTAAAACAAATTTTGTGTCTTGAAACTCAGTATTCTTGTCAATATTCTAGTGATTTATTCTCTTGCAGAAGACTATCGAAGACAACTAACAGATGTCTTGGAAAACGTCACTTTGAAAAAGGTATTGCAACTTTTACGTTTCATTTTCTCACAGTGTGTTAACGAGTGGAGCTCACTAAATCCTGTAATCTGATTTGTCTACATATTTACCAGTTGGTTAGGCACTTAGTAAATTTCTGAAAATATCCGCAAAATTTCCAACAAAGTTTTCAAGTCTTGGCAATCTTCAGATGATATTGAGAAATCTTTGCAATTCTTCAGGAAGGTTTGGGACATCGTCGGAAGTGTCGAGGGAAAGGTTGTTGTTATTCATTGTGGTAGATGCAATAATGAAGTGTATTATTGTTTGTCTCACGATGTAGTCACTTGAGATGTAGATCACGACGTTTTGACTGCTTACTGCTAGTGTTCTTCAGGCGATAAGGTCGACTGATTGCACGGTATCATTTATATCACAAAGGTCGGCTGTGATTGGTGCATTTCGATCCTCCTATTGGGTCAAGGAAGCTATTCACATAAGACTTCACCCTAATAACATCAACAGGGATAGTCGAATTGAAATTCCTGAAGCATGGATGCCCACGATCAAAAAACACAACAACAGGAGAATGGTGCAACAGTGGACCACTGAGGGAACAGCTACTCGCCGGAACAATGGAACAATAGGAGGATCGAAATGTACCAATCACAGCCGAGCTTTGTGATATAAATGATACTGTGCAATCAGTCGACCTTATCGCCTGAAGAAGAATAACAGTAAGCAGTCGAAACGTCGCGATCTACATCTCAAGTGACTACATCGTGAGACAAATGATAATACACTTTATTATTGTCAAAGTGTTTGAAATAATCGGGTGATATTGATATGCCTTGGGAAGGGTTTGGTTGATCTTGCAAAATGTTTGGAAAACATCTAATTATTTTCAGCTATCTTGGAAAGGTTTCAGGTGAGATTTGACCACTTTTGAAATACCTGGAAGACCACCGATAGTCTTCGCTGTAATTTGCCCCTGCGTTACGTACACTGCTCTTAGCCAGTCGAAATAAGTGATTTTTTTCAAATGTATCATTAGTTTCGGTAGAAGGCAGAATTTTATAATCTTGCTTACATTGTGATTCTGCCTAGGTTGATCTTGTGAAGGTTGACCCACACAAGTTTAAAGTTTGTTTCTCAAACTCACTGTCTGCAGTCAGAATCACTTCCGGTGACATCAAGATGTGCTTTCTAGTACGGCTTTCCTGCTTTAGTGTGAGGAGAGAAAATAATATCATTTAGTACATTTTACATAGTTACTTTCGCGGACAAAAAACACAGAAATCCAATGTAGACATATTTGTTTTAGTTCATTTTGCATTTCTGAGTTACAGGTTACTGTTCAGTTTAATAACCGTGACAAACACCTGCTATTTTGTTGTAGGTCATAACTGTAATAAGCGTTAAACTACCTGCGATAGTCTTTTGTTAAACTGCATTGTTTTGAAAGTTATTAATGTTGTTACGTCCTGATGTTACGTACATGAATTTTAAAAGTTAGCAATATTAAATAAAACAAAAACAAAGACAAAAAAAATAGTTTCTGGCATAAGAAAGTATGAAACGTAGCTCGCACAGTGACAGAAGTATTAACGGTTTTTAGTACCTAAATTTTTACAATAAGGTGGCCCAAGTAGATTGGAAATTATTGTAAGTTTTCTTTTCAAGAAAAACGTGGGTAATTTTTGGTACCAGCGGTACAAGATTATGCATTAATTTGGAATTAAGTTTTGGTTAAATGTTTGGTACCACCAATTAGTGAAACGACCCCAGAACATTGTAGTTTCCGTGCAGCTGTAAAACATGTAAATTTTGGGTTTTTTTTCACTGTTACACAGAGGACAAGTGTCATTTATACCTATACCTGCTCGGAACATGCTGACTTGATTAGGAAGGATGTTATGAATTACTTTGTATTGGAACGTGATTAGCTTTGTATCCCTAGTTTTTGTAAAAGGAAGTAAATACACATTTTGAATATCTTCTTTCGTGAACCCGTGTTTAAAAATGTTCTTTTCGCAAATATGAGAGGTAACCATCTTAGGAAAGTGGAATAGGAGGCGCGGGTAGTCAGCGGTTTGGTAGAACATATGGTCGTTTCTATGATGTCATTGTTGTTGGAGGGAGAGTTCTTTAAAGATGACTTCCATTCCTTTGGAATGGCAGATATAAGCCCATACTATAGGATTAAGGTGATCTTTAGCTTGAATTTTTGTTTTAATTCGGCTAGGGAGGAATTGGTGGTTCTCCTTAATTATGTTGCAGATGCTGATGATACCTTTGTTGAATGAAGAGCTATAAAGAATAGATTTTCTGTTGATTACTAAATTACGGTTGTTCCAGATAATTTTATCTGGTACATTGTCGATATCTAGCATTGTTGTGGAGTTAAATTTCTGCCAGTATCCTAGCAAGGTATGGTGAGAAAATTAGGAGATTGTCAAGGGAATTAAAGCGTCTTAATATCATACTGACACTTAATTAGGAAAGTTTGGCCGCCATTTTGTTTTACAATTAACTCTGGAATTATTTTCCATGATGCACTGGAGTGTGATTTCAACCGCTCGGTCCGAGTGACTTTGAGCGCTTTGTCCCTAATCTCAAAGTCTAGCATTTTAAGTCCGCCATGTTGTTTTTGGTCTAGTAATGGTACTTCTTTTGACTTTTGCTGATTTACCTTTCCATATAAAATTGAATGATATCCTGTTTATTTCTTTCACAAAATGCTTGGGCATAGTAAAAACAGACGCACTGTAACTGAGCTTAGACAAACCTGAAGTCTTAACAATGTTTATCCTTGCCAGTAGAGTGAGTTTTCTCTGTTTCCAGCCATTGAGAGTTTTTTTCTGGAATTTTAATCTTTCCCTCAAATTTTAGTTTGTCTGCATGTTCAGTGCTACAGGAGAAATATATGCCAATAGCGCAGATGGATTCTTTCGGCCATTTGAAGTTAAAGGGTTTACATGTTCTGTCTCTCCAGCATCCAAGCCACATTGCTTGTGTCTTAGAATTGTTGATTTCTAGCCCAGACATTGACCTGAACTTGTCTCGTAGTCTTAATAGTTGCTCCACTGACTTTTCGTCCCTAAGGAAGACCATGGTGTCGTCGGCATATTGCATAATTTTGATTTTTTTGTTTCAACATTAATTCCTTTAATTGGGTGACCTTTTTTGAGAGCTCTTGTAAAAAGTTTAATGCTAATTATAAAAAGCAAGCCAGACAGAGGACAGCCTTGCCCAACACCGCATTGTAAACGAAGGAAAAAGGATGTGTGGCCATTGTTTATTACACAACTAGAAGCTTCATTGTGTAAAACATCATTCCATTTTAAGAGGTTTGGTCCAAAGTTAAAAGCCTTCAAGGCAGCTTTTAAGTACTCCCATTCTATTGAGTCAAAAGCCTTTCAAAAATCAAGAAAGATTGCATTTCCGGCGATATTTGTGTGTTTTGTATTAAACAAGACGTCCTGAATGAGTCTCACATTCTCATAGATATAGTGGCCTTTTAGGTATCCAGTTTGATCGGGGTTTATAAGTTTCAGCAATAACTTATCCAGTCTTTTAGCAATTATGTTTGTGAGGATCTTGTAATCAATGTTTAGTAGTGAAATTGGTCTCAGGTTTTCCAATAATGAAGTGTCCTTATCTTTTTTAGAAATTAGTGATGTTATTCCTTGTCTCTGACTAATAGACAGGGTTCCTAAATGAACAGCATGGTTGAAACTAGCAATCATTTCGGTGCACACAGCTCTGGCCAGAAGAATTTATAAAACACAGAGGTGAAGCCGACATTACCAGATGTTTTATTGTTTCAGAATTTTTTCGGTGCATTCAAACATTTGTTCGTGAAAATGAGGTATTCACCTGTTAATTTGTCCTCCTGCGAAAGCAGTGTTACATCGTTTGGATTAAGGAAAGGAGATTGTGAGAATTTATCCGTATCGAGGTTCTTTGACGTGTAAAGCGATACATAAAACCTTTTTTCTTCTTGTAAAGTCTCAAACTGGTCGTAGGTGTACATGTTGTCTTTAAGTTTCAACTTTGTCACCCACTTTTAGCAGAAGTTTCTTGTTCTAAATTAAGAAAATACTTTGTATCGTGTTTGCTGTGTTCAAACCACCTCACTTTACTTCTGAGGATTGCGCCTTTAGTTTTGTATTGCAGTATGCTTTTGAGGTGTAAATTCGTTAAGAACTCTTTTATCTTCTGGGTTTCTTTCTGCTTTTAGACGCAACTCATTGGCGTTGTTTTGAAGGTCAATTTGTTCTTCTCATGCCTTCGCAATTAATTTTGAATACATAACTGAGAAGCCTCTTATTTCCATTTTGAGCAGGTCCCATTGTAGACCTTGGTTTTCGACATCTTTGTGTTTATCTTTATACCTCTCCAAGTTATTTTCATTACTTTTTAATAACTTTACGTAATCGTTTAGAATTGTCCTTTCAGCTTAAATAGTCATGCCTTGTAAAGTATTCTGTGGTTGTTCTTGGATTAACCCCTTAAGTGCCTGGCCATTGTGTACGCTGTGTGCCACATCAGTTTCACTGAAAATTGGTGTCTAGTAAAAACCTTCTTGTGCCATAAGCTTTTTCACTTAAACTAGGAACATGTACACATTTTCTGAAATGTCATAAAAGTGTCTCTTCAACGTGGTTAATTTCACTAAGGTTGACATAATTTGATATCAATATGACATCATAGCAATGGGAACGAAGTCTGTCGAAAAATCCAGGTGCCGATAAAACTTGTTTCCGGTGTGCCAGGAGTTTGACTAAATCTCTAAACAATTTGATGTACGCAGTACATAATATAGAGGGACAAAAATCATGACGTATTGGGTACATCATATAGGCACTCAATGGGTTAAAATGCTATTGTTCAAAATGGATTTTATTAGAATTAACTGAAAGTTTTGCATTTGATTTTGGGCTTATCACGTTTTACGAACACCCTGCCCATGCTGGAATTGAGGTTTTAATCAGTATTATATTGTTTTGTGGTTGGAATTACAGGCGGTTCTAAAATCTGCTGGTAGGCAAGTCTAAGCTCTGGGGATGTTAGACGGATACAGGATAAGGAAATCCTCGTGATTAATCATGGCTATGTCATGTGAGAGTAGAATAAAGTCCCTGGTGTCCTTGAATAAAGCAATTTTTGCCAAGACACTCGGCAGCTACACACCCCGTTGCTGTTCAGTGAAGTCTTAATCTGTTTGGGAGTTTTGCGGAGAAAACGGCCTTGTCACCCTAGTCCCCCATAGCCAAAGTAGCTGTAGCAGTAGCTTGTCATAGTGTATCTTAGTACATGCACAAGAGATTATCAGAGCAAGCTTTCAACCAATTACTCGTCAGGTGAAAGTTGTAATTGTTGAGGTTCACTTTGCTGAGATGACTGGAGATCTCTAGTAAGCAAACGAGCATTGCTACACTCTATGTAAGTGTGGTTGGAGCATTTTGACAAAATTAAAGCTTCTCATTGTAAACAGAGACAGCTCAATTGGTGTTTTCTGTCATTGTTTTGCATCTGTTGTATTATTTCTGCTTTCGTAACAAATTTTATGGAAGGATTCGCTAACTCGAGAATTTGTATATTTTTGCCATGTGATTACCATTTTGTTGGAATCTAGCAAAACTTGTTATTCCTGTACTGTTTTAATTAAGGCTACTCAGTACTGCTAACATTGGTCTCCATGCAGCTATGTTTACTGCAGACAAATAGCTTGATTTTACTTGATGCCATTTCATTTGTCTGAGTCATAGGAGACGTTTACTTAATTGTGCTCAAGTTTGTGGTCAAATTTGTCAAAATTTTCGAAGTAAAAATTTGAAACTCAGCTTACCGTGCATCCATACTCTGATGAAGCATCAAAACTTTGTTATAAATGTTGTTGTACAGAATGCATTTGTAATGGCAGTCTAAGCAGCTTTAACTCAATTTTTAGTTCTAACTTGGCTGACACAGAAAAACCTTGTATCTGGCGCTTTATTAAGTACCACATCATTAACCCATTGACACCCGTGCCGCTCATAACCGGCCATTATGAGCCTTGGCCTTTGTTCCTCTTCTGACATCATCACCTTTGACCAAAATGGGCATCATCGATGCTCAACTTCTGCAAGGGGAAAAGATCTTTCTAGTGATACCCAGATCAGAGTGAATGGCTCAATGGAGCCTGAAATATGCATGAAAATGCTCAAAAAGTTGAGTGAAAAACTCAGTGCCAAATTTCCTGCAACTACATGTGGCTACTCCATGGTAAAAATTGCCCGTCTCAGTGAGGCTTTCTCGAACTTTTTTGAGCTGGAAACAAGCCCAGTAGAAGGTCCATCACTGCAGCTAAAAGGAAAGAAAAGGAGAGAAAGGAAAGGTGAAAAACAAAATTAAAAAAACCGAAAAGCCTAAAGACGTAGGTCACTTTCTCGTCCAAAATTTTGATTTCTGTGCATGCCCGAGCAAAAATGTCATAAAATGCTATGCTAGTGGAAAGAAAGGCATGCTGTCACGTTGCCTTTTTGAGTAGATTGGAGCTAATTTGGCCCATATCCAGCCAGGTTAGCCTTAACTTTGACTGGCCACACCAGCATCTCACAATGGTAAGAAGTACTCAATATTCCAATCCCACATCTTAATTTTTGACTCAATAGAACAATTTACCATACTGAACAAATGGAATTCAAAACATACATTGCCTGTGGCGTAAATAAGAAACACACCAGCTGCCAAGCCATAATTGGTAGCCATGTCAGTGCCTCATCCAAAACAAGAACTTTCTAGCCATTAATATTGTCCTATTTTCGAAACTTGTTTTGCAAAAAACCTGTTGCTTTTAAAGTTCTGTCACTTTCAGTCTATTACTCTATGCTCTATAAATGCTAATATCAAGGAATATAAATATATCGAACTGATTGCATGTCAGTAGTAATTTGGTCTACTAAATCAGCTTTTTGCTGCAGTTTAAGGTGGCCGAACACAGTTTTCAAGAGCCTATGCCTAATTCACCATTTCTTTTAAGCTATTTATGCTTTGGCGCCCATTTTTTGCAAGAGTCAAGGTTAATCACAAAAAAGTTTATTCGCGCATTTTGGCTTAGGTGTGTGCTGTTGCCATGGCAACGGGGCTGGTTAAAAACAAGGCTTAAAAAATGGTTTTTGTTTAT